>Ga0256878_1000403_pt1 | contig 7519 bp, 1 predicted proteins | sample MC6MC0436MT_FD_186343 | JGI IMG/M metagenome (GOLD analysis project Ga0256878, IMG submission 186343) | Metatranscriptome of enriched soil aggregate microbial communities from Iowa State University, Ames, United States - MC6-MC0436-MT... | ecosystem: Environmental > Terrestrial > Soil >... | reverse complement strand
CGGTTATTCAGAGCGCCCCTCCCGCATTTTTTCTGTCTGCCCTCTGCGCCGCCTCCGCCGCCGCAGCCGCAGTCGAACCCACACACATTTCAGCAGTCGCAGCCATGTCGCAGAAAGCGCGCAGCACCGGCGCCGCCTCGCGCAAGGGCGCCCCTGCTCCCGCGAAGGCAGCCCCCCGTGCGGCAGCCCCCGCTGCTTCGAAGGCTCCCGCGCAGAAGCGCAAGCGCGCCCCGGAGCCGGAGCCCGAGTCGGAGGAGGACGAGGAGGATGATGACCTCGCAGAGCTGCTCGAGGGAGCGGCGGCCGAGGGAGAGGATGAGGAGGAGGACGAGGGCGAGGAGCAGGATGATGAGGACGAGGAGGAGCTCGATGTCGACCCCGCTGAGTTCCTCGCGCTGCAGCGCCGCGCCAAGGCTGCCGCTGCCGACGAGGAGGGCGACGAGATGGCCGATGAGGACGGCGAGAGCTCCGAGGATGACGGCGCCGAGTACGGTGATGACGGCACGGGCACCATCGCCCGCCCGGCCAAGCGCGCGAAGGTCGAGAAGAAAATCTTCCTCAACAACAAGGCCGCCCTGGATGACAAGCGCGCTGACATCGCCCTGCCCGCTGCGTGGCCGTGGATTGAGACGCTGAGCATCAGCACGAACAAGTCGTTCGCTGATGCGACGGAGCAGGCGCAGGACGCCGCGCAGGATGACCTCAAGCGCGAGGCGGCTTTCTACGAGCTGTCCCTTTCCAGCGCCTCCGCCGCGCTGGCGCGCCTGACGGATCTGGGCATCCCCTTCCGCATCCCGTCCGACTTCTTCGCCGAGCGCGTCAAGCCCGACAAGCACATGGATCGCATCAAGGACAAGCTGTTGCAAGAATCGGCCAAGCTCAAGGCCACGGCGGAACGGATTCGCACAAAGGGCGAAAAGAGGTTCGCCAAGCAGGTCCAGGCCTCCAAGATTGCCGAGAAGTCCGCGGACAAGAAGCAGGCGCTCGCGGCGGCATCCAAGCTGCGCAAGCCTGTGGAACCCGGTGCCGGTACCGAGATGCCCCTGGAGAAATCCCTCCTTCCCGGCATGGCAGCGCACGTGGCCGCCAATCGCGCAGACGATGCCGCCCGTCGCGAGCGCAAGAGCGCCAAGAGGGAGGCCAAGGACAAAAAGTATGGCCACGGAGGCAAGAAGAGGAACACGCGCAAGAACGACTCGGACTCCACGTACACCGCGGGGGCGAAGGAGTATTCCCTCGCAAAGAATCGCAGCAACTTCGCCGGCTTCAAAGATGCGAAGCCCGGATCGTTCTCCGATCGTCGCGGCGGGCGCGGCGGCGGAGCCGGCGCAGGACGCGGAGGGTTCAAGAACAGGAACGGATCGAACTTCTCGGCGGGGAACGGACGCAGCGCGGGCAGCGGCGGGCGCGGAGGGTTTGCGGGACGGGGCGGACGTGGAGGACGTGGTGGGGGTCGTGGCGGCAGCAGCAGGCCCGGCAAGTCCTCCCGTGCGCAGTCGAGGAAGTGAGCCTGAGGGATCTGGTGATGAGAGTCCCGCCCTCGCCTCGTATTGTTCTGCCTTTTGCATCGCTTTGGAAAGAGTTCCGTTTTTGCTGTCGCACGAAGAAATCATACGGATTGGTGTTTTCAAGGTTTGTGAATTTTCGCCGCAAACACGCTCACAGAAAGTCATAACGCAAAATACGAATTATCTGAGAGCGCACGGACACGAACGAGACGAAGACACAGAGAGAGGGAGAGAGAGAGAGAGAGAAAGGAGGGCTCCTACTAGGACACGAGGGAGGAAGGAAAAGGGAAAAAATGGGCAACCACGAAGAGCAAACTTCCATGGTGTAGAGGAAAAAGAGAGACGAACAAGAAGTGCAAGAACAAACCGAGGCTCTGGAACAGAAGACACACGTCATACACGATGAAAAGGAAGAGGAGGGGCGAAGCTCGCGAGCAACCCGCGAGCACTTAAGAGCGCGGTCCGCCGGGCTTTCGCGTTGGCAAGGGCTTCTTGTTGCTGCTGGCCGGGGAGGACGAGGCGCCGTTGCCGTTCTCGCCCGCTGCTGCTGCTGCCGCCGGCGCCGGAGCCGGAGCCGCAGAGGCAGAGGCAGCCGAAGCAGAGGGCGGTGACACGGTAGTGCCCCTGGCCCCCGCGGCCGTTGCAGGCGGAGATGTGGTGGGCGAGACCGACGCGTTGGCGGCGTTGGCCGCCGCGGTGATCGCGGCGCGCTTCGCGGAGGAACGGCCGGGCTGCTGCTGTTGTCCCAGGAGCGGGAGAGGGGTATGCGGCGCTGAAGAGGCCGAGCTCGCGGAGGACACCAAGGGTGCCGGTCGCGCTCCGCCCGTGGCAGCGCTGGCGTCCGACGCAGACGCGGCAGGACGTGCCACGCCCGTCAGCTTGGGCGACTTGCGCGTGGGGTCTTGCTCGCTCGATCCCTCGGCGCCCGCCGCAACAGCAGCAGCCAGCGCTGCCGCTCCCGTGCCCGGTGCCGCAGTGAGCGGGCTCGGTGGTGCCGGTGTCGCGGAGGCAGAGTTCAAGGGCGAGGTGCTCGTGGCCCCCGGGAGCGGGAGCGCCTGCTCGCGCACTGCAATTTGCGGAGAACCGGCGCCGCCACCACCGGAGGACTTGCGTCCAACGGGTGTGGCCGTGGCAGCCGAGGCACTCGAAGCAGACACAGCGACGTCGGGCTTGATGCCACTACCGGTGCGAGCGGGGGGGACGAGCTCCGATCCGATCGGGGCGTTGGAGGGCTTCGCCACGGGCGCGGTCGCCGGGGCCGTGCGCGGCTCCACGCCTTCCTTGCTGCCGCTGCGACTCCGGGGCACGGCGACGAACTTGCGCTCGGACATCTCGATGGAGCTCGTTGCTCCAGCCGCGCCGGCGTTCCCGGCACCGGCGGCACCAGGACCATCCTTCGCAGCACCGGATCCAGCCGTTGCAGCCGCGGTGGCCTTGCGCAGCAGCGCCACGCGCATCTTGGACGACTGCGCCGCATCTGCCGCCGCGGCCTCGTCTTCTCCCGCTGCGGCCGAACCAGGTGCAGCGGCAAGTTGGTGCTTCCTGTGCTGCGCGACCTCGACGACGTCTCCCATGCTCAAGGGTCCTTGTGCAGCCGCCATCGCCGCGACGGACGAGGCGGCATGGAAGAACGTCTTCCGGTTCGCCATGGTGGGGTGGCGCTCCAACAAGGAGACCACGGCCAAACCCAGCTTGGTCTTGGGTGGGTGGAGCGGGGCACCACCGTCGTCGGGTGACAAGGAGCTGTCGGGGTCCAGGGCACCGCCTGGTTCGCCATCGGTGTCGCCAGTTGCGGCGCGGGGACGGTTGCGCACGCTCTGGCCCCCGCCGCCGGTGCTGCGTTCCGTCATCCAGCCGCCGCCCTCGCCGCCCTTGCTCGCCCCGCCCGCCGCTCCGACATGCCTGCTCGGAGTTCCAGGTGTCTGGCGAGAGGTGCTATGTCCTCGAGGCGACGCGAGCGCCTCCTGCGCGCGCAAGTGCAGCTTCATTCTTCGCTGCTCATGCGTGGACAGCATGCTCGCCGCGAACTCCGGGTGCTGGTGCATGACGCGCTGGAAGCCCGCGGTGCTGAGCGAGTAGAGCAAGCAGCTGGACGCGCAACGGAGACTCGCCGCGCGCACACCGGTGAACAGGGCGCCCTCGCCGACGAAGGAGCCGACGGTGACCGTCTTGATGACCGTGTGTGCCGGCGGGCCGACGGACATGGAGTGACCGTAGCGGGACAGGTTCGTCGAGGACTTGCCCGCACCGGCTCCGGGCGTGGCGGCGCCTCCTCCGCTGCCGCCTGCTCCGCCACCTCCTCCTCCGCTTCCACCGGCGCCGCCCGCCGCACCTGCTCCCAGCGCCGCGCCACCTTCTTTGACGATCTCGCAGGTGCCCCGGGCGATGAAGTACATTTCATCCCCGAGCTGCCCCTGGAAGAACACGTACTCGTTCGGGGGCATCTCGACGAACTTCAGCTCGCCGACGAGGGTGCGAATGCAGGCGTCGTCGAGTTCCCGGAGGCGCTTCACGCTTTTCAGCAGCTCGCCGCAGATTTGGAACATGATTTCCGTGCGCAGCTTGAGCGGCAGCAACTTGAGCGCATCGTTCGGGTTCACGCCGACCTCCGAGGCCCACCGGTGCATGAGGTAGCCGTCGACGCGTCGCAGGAGCTCCGGGGGAAGACCCCAGTACTTGAAGGCCTCACCGACGAGGGTGCGTTCTTCGGAGGCGGCCGCGGCGGCGACCTGCAGTGTTCCGGCCGTGTTACCCAGGGTTCCAATCAGGTACGAGATGGCGAACAATCCGACGAACTGGATGAACAACGTGAACACCGTCGTGATCATGTTCGGAGGGAAGTACGCCGACCCGTAGCCCACGAGCAACCCCATCGCCCAGTACAAGGAGGTGAAGTAATCCAGCACGCTGTTCTGCGACTCGGCCGCCGCTTGGGACGGTTGCCATCCATCGACCCCCGCGGCAAGGAAACCCGCTTGGTCGGAAAGGACCCAGTAGATGCATCCGCACCAGTGGGACACGAAGAGCAAGTTGAGGCACAGGTAGATGAGCGCCCCGACGTCGGGGAACTTGGAGTGGCGGATACGATTGTTAATGAGCGGGTGGATGTCGTACACGCGGAGGATGCGGTTGAGCCTGAGGGAGGGCTTCCAGCCGATGGCGGGCGCCAGGGCCAGGAAGTCCAACGGCACCGACGCGATGATGTGCAGCCAGAATCGTCCCCCCAGGTAGTTCTTCCTAATTTGATCCACGTCGGACACCTCGTGTCCATTGCTGACGAACCGCACCCGGAACGACAGGGCGATGTCCAACACCATGATCACGTCGCCCAAGTAGCTGATCGTCATGACGAACGGGTTGAAGCTCTGGGGCTCGAAGGCGATCAACAGGGGAACCATGGCGCTGTTCCAGAGCACGGAGAGGATGTGCAGGATTTCCCAGATGACGTAGCGTTTTTCATTCGGGGAGATCGACCATTTCTTCACGGTTTGATCCACGACCTCCACGTCGGGCTGCATGAGCTGCTGGAGCTTGTTCCTGCCGCCCGCCTTGCCCGTGCCCTCCGAATGCACGTTGGTGAAGTTGCGTTCCTGCAGCTCCATGCGTTGCTTCTGGCGCTTGGCGTTGGATTCGATCACTTCTTGGCTGCCGTCGAACAGCTCGAACGTCTCTTCCAAATCCTCCATCGACAGGACGTACAGGGTGCAGTAGTCCACCGACCGCACCGACGAGGAGCGCACCGTGTTGAACAAGCAGGCGAACTCGCCGAACGTGTCCCCCGAGCCCAATGACGCGATAACACGTTCGTTCTCCGCGCCATCATGCCCTCCACTGCCACCCGGTCCTTGCGACACGATGATGTCCACTTTCCCGTCGACGAGGAAGAACATCTCCACGCCGATGGTGCCGCGAACGATGAGCATCTGCCCTGGCAAAGAGACCATGCGCTCGCACTTGGCCAGGATGTGACCCAAACACCCGCGACCGAGACCCTCGAACAACTTGGCTTGTCCAACCGTGTTGCCCATGGCGGCCAGTCGCACCTCAGCTTGGAGCGCCATGGGCAAGCTCTCCAACGTGGCCTCGATGTCGTAGCGGCACTGGCTGCCCCACAGGTAGGAGTAATACGATTTGACCTGGGATTGAATGGCCTCGGGCAACTTGAACTTGTCCAGGAAGATCTTGACCTGCTTGTACTCTTCCATGTGCTGCTTCTTCGTGACGTCGCTGCTATCGGTGTATTGATCCATGGAGGCGGCGAAGTTGCAGGTCCACAACACACCGAGGAACATGCACATCGTCGAGAGGAAGTAGTCTCCAAAGCCGGCGGGCTCGTTGGAGTCGCCACGGTCGACCATCGCGCCGAGACTCCAGTACAGGGTGACGAGGTATCGACCGAACGCGGTGTGCCGCTCGATCACCGGACGGAGCGTCGGGTTCTGCAGGAGGATCGTGTACTTGATGCAGGCGCCGAAGTGAGCGAGGATGCACGTGTAGAACAGCAGTTTCGACAGCTTGAACCACAGGCTGACACTCCGCGATTTCTCCACGAACTCAATGTGGCGAAACAGCTGGAACAAACGGAGCATCTTCCCTGTTCGCACTGCAGGGATAAAGGTCTTCAGGGGGAACTGCACGAGATCCATCGGAATACACGTGACGACATCCAGCAGGAACAGCCAGGACCTCGTGTAGTTCCTCCGGATGCGCTTGGGGTCCCACACGATCTTGCCGTCGCTCACGTAGCCCAGCCGCAGGTTCTTGATGATCTCCAACACGAAGATCACGTCGCCGATGCAGTCCAGCGAGATGAGCGTCAACACGTCGGGGGTGAAGCGCACGGTGTAATGCCAGAAGGTCCAACGGTACGGCACCGTGAACACGTTATACAGCGAGATGGCCATGAGAAGGCCGCTCCAGTAGAACAGCCAGGGGTTGCGGGGGTGGATCATAAACGGAGGGCAGTAGTCCGAGTCCACGGGCGTCTCGTCCACGGAGTACTCGTCCACGGTCGTGGCGAAGGGGGAGAGCACACCGACGGACTGCACGATGGAGCTATCTTCGTCGTCCACCTCGTACTTGCTCGCCGTTGCCCCGACGCGCACACGGATGTCCCCATCCGCAGGCTGCAGCGTCGCGAGCGTCGCCTTGCCTGAGGTGCCATTGGTCTTCTTCTCGTCCTCCGCGGCGGAGGCGGAGGAGGGGTTCGGCGACGAAGGGCCGGGACTGGTGCTGACACCGGGCAGAACGGTCGTGGTGGTGGCGCGGGCAATGTCGAGAAGGTCGCGCGTGCTGCCTGCGGTGGAAGGCGGGGCGGAAGAAGACGCAGCGGAGGGGGAAGACAGCGTCAGCATCTTCTGCACGGAGGGAGGCTGCTGTCCCGCTGCAGAAGCGGCCGGCGAAGGCGCCACGGCCGACGGCGACCGCAGAGCCTCATTCTTCTGCGAGACCGCAGAAGGCGAAGGTGGGTTCAGGTTGGGGTGCACGATCACCGTAGCGCCCTCTGCACCGGCGGCAGCGGCAGAAGCAGACGCAGCAGCGACAGGGGCACCAGCGGGCGCCACCACAGGCTGCACCTGCACGCGCGTGGTGTTCGTATTGTTCGGCATGGCACCTGCTGCGAGGCCAGGGGGCCCTGGGCTCGAGATGCAGCAACGGCCCTGCCCGCCAACAACCGAACGAAACGGAAGTGGGGGGGCGGAGGCGCGAGGCGACGCGCGAGGGGAGAGGGGGGAGCGAGGCTGCCGGGCCAACGCACACGCCTGGGCACAGGTGCACACCCCGAACGAATGTTAGCGAATCCTGCACTGGATGCGCGGAGGAGGCCGCTGCTCGTGACGAAAGCGAAGCGAAAGCGGTGCGCACAAACAAACAAACGCTGGCGTGGCGAGGCGACGGGCAGCGCGACACGCGCAGCGGAAGCAGCGGAGACGGGAACAGTGGTGTCTGCCACTCTATCCGCCCCTCCCTCTCCCCTCTGCCTCGTCCCTGTCCGTGTGCGTTTCCCGTTG
>Ga0256878_1000385_pt1 | contig 7695 bp, 7 predicted proteins | sample MC6MC0436MT_FD_186343 | JGI IMG/M metagenome (GOLD analysis project Ga0256878, IMG submission 186343) | Metatranscriptome of enriched soil aggregate microbial communities from Iowa State University, Ames, United States - MC6-MC0436-MT... | ecosystem: Environmental > Terrestrial > Soil >... | reverse complement strand
CGAAAAAGAATCTGATAAAACGAAAGATTTAGGTGAAGAATTGGCGGATGTGCTTTTCGTGACTTTATGCCTGGCAAACCAAACCGGCACGGATTTACAGGGCGCTTTTGACCGAAAAATGAAAAGTAAAACCGAACGCGACAAAGAGCGCCACCGGAACAATAATAAACTAAAATAACCTCGCGAAATTGCGGTTCAAGAAAGAAATGCAGCTGAAAAAATCAATTTTAAAAGACAATGAAACCGTTGAAATCAGCGGTTCGAAAAGTATTTCAAACCGTCTCCTCATCCTTAATCAGTTATTCGATAATCTGATTATTGAAAACCTTTCAACTTCGCAGGACACTCAGCTTCTGCAAGCTGCGTTGGAAAGTTCAAATGAAGTTATTGATGTTCACCACGCGGGAACTGCCATGCGTTTTTTAACTTCTTATTTCGCGATTCAGGAAGGGAAAACCACCATTTTAACCGGTTCCGAACGCATGAAACAAAGACCGATTAAGTTTTTAGTTGATGCGCTGCGCGATTTGGGCGCAGAGATTTCTTACCTCGAAAATGAAGGTTTTCCCCCTTTAAAAATTACCGGCAAAAAGCTTGAAAAAAATTCAGTTTCCAGCCCGGCGCACGTTTCCAGCCAGTTTATTTCGTCTTTAATGCTCATTGGCGCGAAACTGGAAAACGGTTTGAAAATAAACTTGATTGGTGAAATCACCTCGCGTCCGTACTTGGAAATGACCTTAAAACTCCTTCGAACTATTGGAATCACGACGGAATGGAATGATCAAACGATTGAAATTTCTTCCGGAGAATTAAGTGAAAAAGATTCGCAAACCATCAAAATCCACACGGAAAGCGACTGGAGCTCGGCTTCTTATTATTATTCACTCGCGGCGATCGGCCGCAAAAGCATTAATCTGAAATCGTTTCGTCCCTACTCATTGCAAGGCGATTCCGTCATCAAAGAAATTTACTTGACGTATTTTGGCGTAAACACCATTTCCGAAGGTGCCGAAAGTAAAATTTCGCTTCTCCCGGAAAGTTCTTTCATTTTGCCCGAAAAAATTGAAATCAATATGAATGACTGCCCCGACATCGCGCAAACTTTATGTGTAACGGCGACCGCGCTACAAATTCCTTTTGAAATTACGGGGCTTTCCACATTAAAAGTTAAAGAAACCGACAGATTGGTGGCTTTAAAAAATGAACTTTTCAAAATTGGCTGTATCTGTGACATTACCGATGATTCCATCGCTTCCGTAAAATTTTTCGAGGCAAATGACCCTATTTTTATAGAAACCTACAACGATCATCGTATGGCGATGAGTTTTGCACCGTTTTGCCTCATCAAACCACTCGAAATAAAAAACGCCAGCGTGGTGGAAAAATCCTATCCTGATTTTTGGAAAGATTTCAAGCAGGTTTTGCAATAATTATTTTAATAAAAATGACAATAATAATCACCGGTACTTCGGCCGGAATTGGTTTTACCCTCGCTGAATATCTCGGCAAGAAAGGACACAAAGTTTTCGGTCTGAGCAGAAAAAATGTAGAGTCCAAATTTTTTAAAACGATTCCCACTGATATTACCGATCCGGCACAAGTGGAAAATGCCATCGCCGAAATTTTAAAAACCGAAACGCGCATCGATGTGCTCATCAACAACGCCGGAATGGGAATGGTCGGTCCGGTTGAAGATTCTACGAAAGAAGAAATTTTAAAATTACTCAATTTAAATCTCGTCGGTTCGGTGCAGATGATGACCGGGGTTCTACCGAAAATGCGTGAGCAGAAAAGTGGCAAAATCATCAATATTTCCAGCATTGGCAGCGAAATGGGTTTACCGTTCCGTGGGTTTTATTCCGCTTCAAAATCAGCGCTGGATAAAGTTACTGAAGCCATTCGCTACGAAGTTTCGCCGTGGAATATTCAGGTTTGCGCGCTGCATTTAGGCGACATCAAAACCAAAATCGCTGAAAATCGGGTAAAAACCAATGTTTCCGAACCTTACCAAAAAACTTTCGGAAAAGTTTATGGCTTAATGAATTCTCACGTCGATGACGGAACAGAACCACTAGAAGTCGCCGAGTACATTGATAAACTTCTGACAAAAAAATCATGGAAAGCACATTTTTATTTCGGCAAATTCGGTCAAAAAATTGGCGTTCCGCTGAAATGGCTTTTACCACAGAATTTCTACGAAAACCTTATGCGGAAATACAACAAGATCGATTAAATTATTTGTTTTCGCTGAGGCGTAAAATATCACCAAAAACGCCGCGTGCCGTAACTTTTGCGCCCGCACCGGCGCCTATAATCACGAGCGGATTTTCACCATAATTTTCGGTGTAAATTTCAAAAATAGAATCTGAACCTTTCAGCTGTCCAAGCGCTGAATTTGCCGGAACAGAAACAAGCTGAACATCCAGTTTGCCTTTTTCCTGCTGCAAATCGCCGTGCAGTTCGCCGATGTAGCGCAGCACGTGACCGTCTTCCTGATTATTTTTGAGGTTTTCAAAAATACCGTCCAATTCGGGCAAATTTTCTGAAAATTCCGAAACGCTCACTTTCCGCAGCTTTTTCGGAACCAAATTTTCGATGTTAATATCTGAAAATTCATTTGCCAAATCCAGTTCGCGCGCCAGAATCAACAGCTTTTGCGCAACATCATTTCCGGACAAATCTTCTCGCGGATCCGGTTCGGTAAAACCTTTCGAAATCGCTTCCTTTAAAATGTCAGAAAACTTGTCGTCCCGAACGGAGAAATTATTAAAAATATAGCTCAGCGACCCGGAAAAAACACCTTTGATGCGCGTGATATTTTCACCCGAAAGATGCAGCAATTTAATCGTATCGATGAGCGGTAAGCCGGCGCCGACATTGGTTTCGTAAAGATATTTCTTATTCTTTTTCCGCAAAACATTACGCAGATCACGGTAATCGGAAATGGGTGAAGTATTGAAAATTTTGTTCGAGGACACCAAATCAAAACCATTTTCCGCCAGAAAAACATAATTTTTTGCCAACGCGGAACTTGCCGTTACGTCCACGGCGATTAAATTTTCGAGGTGATGACGCTGCGCAAAAGTAACGAGCTTTTCAACCTCCGGCTTTTCATCGGCCTGAGAAATTTCCTGCTGCCAGCTTTCTGAAAAACCTTCGGTATTAAAAGCAATTTTTTTGGAATTAGAAATTGCAATAATTTTCAAATCGAGTTTTTTTCGGTTTCTGATGTCTTCCGCTCTTTCCAAAACCTGGTTGATCAGCGTAGCGCCGACTTTTCCGTGACCGAAAATGGCGAGATGAACGGTTTTCGGTCTGGAGAAAATTTCCGCTTCAAGAATATTTTTTTGCTTTTTCGTCCTGCGAGGAAGTCACTACCAAACTGACTTTATTGTCCGCGGAATTTTGGTTTAAAATAAGGGGGAAAACATTGTTCCGCGCGAGTTCCGATAGTATTTTATTTAAATCTTTCACCACAAAACTCAAAACCGATACCTTATTAATGCTGTAAATCTGCCGCACTTTGCCGATTTTTCTTTCATTTTCGAACTCATCGATAAGACAATTCACGGCTTTTTCCGAATCGGAATCGTTGACCAAAACGGAAATTCCGTTTTCTGCGGCTTGCTGTGAAATGACGCCAACGCTGATTCTGGCGTAAGTCAACGCTTTAAAAATTCTACCATCAATACCAACTTCACCCAGAAAATCTTTTCCTTCGAATTTGATGATGGCTTTATTTCTCAAAATTTTTATTTCAGCTCTATTTTTCATTAGAAATGGGATTTAAAATAGTTTGATTACAAAATGATTTTCATCGAAATGAACATTCCGCCATTTAAAAAAATTGAAAATGCTAAAACTGAAAAATTTGCCGTTACAAGGGCAATTTTTTTCAAAATGAAAAAGCGTAAATTTGAAAGTTTGTAGCGAAGTTTTCAATTTTTTAAAACAGATAAAATTGAAAATGCTACCGCGAAAGTGGTAAAAAAAGTTTCTGTTATCTTCATCGCCGCAGCGAATAGAATGTAGCACCTTCTTCGTTTCCGAAGGGTTGCCAAGGTATCATAGAGTCTAATCTCTCCACCTTTCTTAATAACATTTTCAGTATGTGAATGAACTAATCTGCCACAAAGGAAAGCAATAAAAAGACAACTGGCAATTTTTCATAATTTTTTTATTTCCTAATTTCGCGCCAGAAATTTTTTTTAGGATGACAACCGAACGAGAGAGAATGCTGGAGGACCAATGGAAAACCTGGGGACCGTATGTGAGCAACAGGCAATGGGGAACGGTGCGCGAAGATTACAGCGCTACCGGAAATGCGTGGGGATACACCACTTACAACGACGCAATAAGCCGCGCTTACCGCTGGAGTGAAGATGGAATTGCCGGAATTTGCGACACGAAACAATACTTGTGTTTTGCGCTTTCTTTCTGGAATTATAAGGATAAAATGCTCAAAGAACGCTTTTTCGGCTTGAGCAATCACCAGGGAAATCACGGCGAAGATGTAAAAGAACTTTATTATTATCTGGATAATACACCGACGCATTCCTACATGAAAATGGTGTATAAATATCCGATTAATGAATTTCCCTACACTGATTTAATTGAGGAAAACCGCCGTCGCAGCAAGCGTGAACCGGAATACGAAATTATTGATACCGGAATTTTCAACAATAATGAATATTTCGATATTTTTATTGAATACGCGAAAATTCATCACGATGATATTCTGATCCGAATTTCGGTGAGCAACAGAAGCGGAAAAAAAGCGCCACTCGCCATTTTACCGACATTATGGTTCCGCAACAACTGGAAATGGGGCTACGGCACTTATGAGCCTCAGTTGAAATCAACGCGACCAGACGTCATCGATATTGAACACGGCTCAATTGCGCCGAAAAAACTGTATTCCAGAAATAAAAACTGTCAGGCTTTTTTCTGTAATAATGAAACCAATCCGGAAGTTATTCCGAATTCGCCAACGAATGCTAAATATTATAAAGACGGCATCAATAATTTCGTGGTTTATGGCGACCAAGACTCCATCAATCCAGAAAAAAAAGGCACTAAAGCAAGCTTTTTTTTAGAAGCAGAAATTGAAGGCGGCGAAACTCAGGTTTTCGATTTCCGGATGAGTCCGCATGATATGGAAGATGCTTTTTTCGATTTCGACCAGGTTTTCGATTTGCGGAAAAATGAAGCTGATGAATTTTACGGCGAAATTCAGTGCAAGATTGAAGATGAAGAGGAAAAAAACATACAACGTCAGGCATTTGCCGGGCTTTTGTGGAATAAGCAATTTTACCATTATAATGTTTCTAAATGGCTGAAAGGTGATCCGCAACTGGAAACTCCGCGCAATTTCAACCATTTTGTACGCAATACGGAATGGGAACATATGCAGAACAAAGACATTATTTCCATGCCTGATAAATGGGAATATCCGTGGTTTGCGACCTGGGATTTGGCTTTTCACTGCGTGCCGTTTGCCATTTTAGATTCTGATTTTGCCAAATGCCAGCTGAAACTGCTGACCAAAGAATGGTACATCCACCCGAACGGCCAATTACCTGCATACGAATGGGATTTCAGTGATGTAAATCCACCCGTGCACGCCTGGTCGACTTTCCGCGTTTTTAAAATTGATGAGAAAATGCACGGAAAGCCCGATATTCCTTTTCTGGAAAGCGTTTTCCAAAAACTTTTGCTGAATTTCACCTGGTGGGTAAACCGGAAAGATAAAAACGGAAATAATGTTTTTGGTGGCGGCTTTTTAGGTCTCGATAATATCGGCGCTTTTGACCGGAATATGCAGTTTAAAAACGGTGATCACCTCGAACAGGCGGATGGCACCAGCTGGATGGCGATGTTTGCGCTGAATATGATGCGGATTTCCATGGAATTAGCACTTTATAATCCGATTTATGAAGATATGGCGATTAAGTTTTTCGAACATTATCTCTATATCGCGGAAGCCATGGAAAATCTTGGCGATAAGAAAAACGGACTTTGGAATGAAAACGACGGCTTTTTCTACGATTTGCTTCAATTGAACGACGGTGATTCCAAGTCATTAAAACTTCGCAGTATTGTGGGCTTAATTCCGCTTTTTGCCGTGGAAATCATCGAGCATGAAACGCTGGAAAAACTTCCGAATTTCCGCCAGCGCATGGAATGGATTCTGAAAAACAAACCCGACCTCGCTGATTTGGTGTCACATTGGGAAGTTGAAGGTCAGGGCGGAAAACATTTAATGAGCATTCTCCGCAAAACTCGTCTAAAACGAGTTCTAAGCCGAATGGTCGATGAAAAGGAATTTTTATCGGATTACGGAATCCGTTCCATGTCGAAATATTACGAAAATGATCCATTCGTTTTCAATATTGACGGGCAGGATTTTGTAGTGAAATATACACCGGCAGAAAGCGACAGCAGCATGTTTGGCGGCAATAGCAACTGGCGCGGCCCGATTTGGTTCCCCATTAATTTCCTGATTGTGGAAAGTCTGCAACGCTTCCATTATTATTACGGCGACAGCCTTCAAATCGAATATCCGACGGGAAGCCTGGAAATGCGAAATCTGGATTTTGTGGCGAACGATTTAAGCAAGCGCCTCTACTCCATTTTCAGCAAGGATGAAAACGGAAACCGACCATTTAACGGTGGAAATGAATTTTTGAATCAAAACGAATTTTTCAAGGATTACGTGATGTTCCATGAATATTTCAATGGTGACACCGGCGAAGGAATTGGCGCCTCGCACCAAACCGGCTGGACTGCGACGATTGCTAAGCTTATTCAGCCAAGAATGGGTTCGCGGCCAGCTTAAATTTAATTAGAGCTTTAGAAATATAAAAATTCCGTGTTTTAGCACGGAATTTTTTAGTTTTTAAAATACGGCGCACCAAATTTCTGATAGGCAACATACAGAAGAAATAACCAAAAAAACACGATTAAAGCAGCAAAAATCCAGTTTGTTTTTTGAAGTTTTTTCGGGTTTTCAGCGACATTTTTTCGCGCTTCTTCCAGGATATTTTTCGGAATTAAATGGATGGACCACATGATTAAAAGTGGCACAATAATGAGGTCGTCAAGAATGCCGAGAACCGGAATGAAATCGGGTACTAAATCAATTGGGCTCAGCAAATAACCCACGGTGAGGCCAATCACCAGTTTCGCAAGAAAAGGCGTTCTCTTGTCGGAATACGCAAAAATCAAAACCTGAATTTCCGCTTTCAGCTTCCGGACTTTTTCCTTGAGTTTGGTGAGAATTTTCAAACTTTTTCGCCGTTTACGAAAACTTCATAAGTTACCGTCACATTCGGCTCCAACGTTTTGGAAACCGAACAGTATTTTTCAAAGGAAAGTGCCGCGGCGCGCTCCGCTTTGGCGTGATCAATTTTCCCTTGCAGATAAAACTTCACCAAAATATTTTTAAAAGGTTTTGCTTCATCTTTCTGAATTCTTTCGCCTTCAACTTCCGCCGAAAAGCCGGTGAGTTCCTGTCTTTGCTTTTTCAATATCGAAACCATATCGATTCCGCTGCAGCCCGCTACCGCCATTAAGACCGTTTCCATGGGCGAAACGGCTTTCGTTCCGGGAAATTCAGAAATATTATCCAAAAGAATTGTGTTGCCCAAAGCGTTGGTGCATTCAAACAAATAGTCGTCGTTCAGGCGGTTCAGG
>Ga0256878_1000384_pt1 | contig 7707 bp, 4 predicted proteins | sample MC6MC0436MT_FD_186343 | JGI IMG/M metagenome (GOLD analysis project Ga0256878, IMG submission 186343) | Metatranscriptome of enriched soil aggregate microbial communities from Iowa State University, Ames, United States - MC6-MC0436-MT... | ecosystem: Environmental > Terrestrial > Soil >... | reverse complement strand
GCAAAACCTACGTAAACTAAACCCGACCATTGTGAGATGCCGGTTTAAGCAGCTGTTTTTTATTTATTTATTGTGTGCTTGCTTGTTTCACAGGTTTCGACCGGCAGAAACGGGGGCGGGACTGTTTTAACCTAAAGATAGCTGCAATTGCTTTTCAAATCGTAAATGATAATAATCGGCTTTGCGACAAGTATTTGTATAGTAAAACTCTAAACGAAAAACACATCACTGCAAACTAAAAATAATTACTTATTTTTGTGGTTCAATTATGCAGCAGATAAAAACATCATTCGATTTTGAAAAACCTATTGCCGACCTGGTTCAGCAGATAGAGAAAGTTAAGCAAGTTGCCGAAAAAACTAAGGTAGATATGTCTGCCACTTTAGATGAGCTTGATGGTAAATTAGATGAAACTACCAATAACTTATATAAAAATTTAACCGGTTGGAACAAGGTTCAGATGAGCCGTCACCCAGACCGCCCGCAAACACTCGATTATATCAACATGATCTGTGATGATTTTATTGAGTTGCACGGGGATAGAACAGTTAGAGATGATAAGGCTATTATCGGTGGTTTTGCTTCAATAAATGGCCAAACAGTAATGGTTATCGGTCACCAGAAAGGTAAAAACACCAAAGAGCGTCAGTACCGCAATTTTGGTATGGCTAATCCTGAAGGGTACCGCAAAGCTTTACGTTTAATGCGTTTGGCCGAAAAATTCAACAAACCAGTAATTTCTTTTATCGATACCATGGGCGCTTACCCGGGGTTAGAGGCGGAGGAACGCGGACAAGGCGAAGCCATTGCCCGTAACTTGTTAGAAATGTCAATCCTTCGCGTGCCGATTATCTGTGTCGTGGTAGGAGAGGGCGCATCAGGTGGAGCTTTAGGTATTGGTATTGGCGATAAGGTATATATGCTTGAACATACCTGGTATTCGGTTATTTCTCCTGAATCTTGTTCATCTATTTTATGGAGAAGCTGGGATTTCAAAGAAAAAGCAGCAGAATGCCTTAAATTAACTTCCGACGATATGTTCGGCAATAAGTTAATTGACGGAATCATTCCTGAACCTTTAGGCGGCGCACACCAGGATCCTGAATTAATGGGACAAACCCTAAAAGAATACATTGTTAGAGATTTAGCTTCTTTAGGTAAGCTAAAAACCGATAAACTGATCGAACAACGGATTGATAAATTCTGTGCGATGGGTGTTGTTAACGAATAATCATCATTAACTAAAATAAATTTGAATCCTGTTTGGCTATGCCTGGCAGGATTTTTTTGTTAGGCAATTACCAAAACCTCACAGGTTTTAAAAACCTGTGAGGTTTATTTTACCACAAAAAAAGCAGCTACAAATTAATGCAGCTGCTTGTAAGCTATTTTAAGATCCGCTTACTATTGCGGAGCTTGTTGCGGGAAGAACATCGATAAACGGCCTTCCAGGTTATTAAATGTTTTTTGAAGCTTGTCACTCAATTTATCCTGACCAGCTGCCTTACTGGTTTTAATCATCCTATCCAGATAGTATAAACCTGTTTGGATATTCTGAGAACCCGTTAAGCCTTTTGATTGGGAAATATCGGCCAGATAGTTTAATTCCTTACTGATGTAATCACCCGATTTTTCTAAAATATCGTTCGCTCTGGCAGTTTCACCCAGTTTATATAAGTTTTCGGCCATGTAGAACTTCACAACTACTGTACGGATACCGAAGAATTTATCAGGCATTACCTCATAATATTTATCCACAACTTTTTTAGCTTCTGCTATTTTACCATCTTTAATCAGGCTGTTGGTTAAGCTGCTGAAAATATTGGTGAAGATAAAAGTGTCATCTGATGATTGTGGATCTAAATATTTAGCGGTTTTCATATTACCCCATTTAAATTTAGTCATCACATTATTGTATAAAGCTGGCGTATTTAACTGCTCCGGACGTTCATCTGTCGAAGTAGTGTCGGCTTTAAACGGCAATAAACGTAAAGCTAAACCTTCGCTGTATAAATATTTGTCTAAACCGTTATACTGCTCAGAAGGTACTGTAGAAGCGAAATAAATCGGACGTTTCCAGTTGTTGTGCGCAAGGATATCGAACATCGCTAAAGTTCCTTTGGTGACATAACCTTTGTTAAACTTCCAGTCCATTTCGGTAGTAATTTTCGAGGCATCTGCCGCCGAAACCGTTCCGGTACTTACTACCTGCTGCGGATCTACCGTAATTTTAAAGTTTTTGGTTGGCAGGAAATTAGATTTCGATCCATCCTGCATAGGTACTTTATCGCTCTCATCGTTTGATAATAACAAATCAACCACGTTTTTAAGTTCAACGTTGCCAGCAAGTTTATAATCATCGTAAGGCATTACATCGCGCTCGCCCTGTACATACTGCTCAGGTTTCATGGTAATTGGCAATGGAGCAGACTCATTTTGTTTTTGACGCAAGCCGTTAATATACCAGTCAGTATCAAATAAACTCAGGTTTACAATACGCACATCCGGACGTACATTTTCTACCTCCTGAATATACCAAAGCGGGTAGGTATCGTTATCGCCATAAGTAAATAAAATAGCATTAGGCGCACACGATTGCAGGTAATCTAAAGCAATATCATGTGGAACCAGTTTGGTAGAACGGTCGTGGTCATCCCAGCCTTGCTCGGCCATAATAACCGGCGCAGCCAATAAGCCAATTACTGTTGCGCCAATGGCACCTGCCGTAGGGCTTACTTTCTTAAATACCCATTCTTTAAGGGCTAATGCACCCAAACCAATCCAGATCGCAAAAGCATAGAAAGAGCCTACATAGGCATAATCCCTTTCACGTGGTTCAAGTGGTTTCTGGTTTAAGTACAACACAATGGCAATACCGGTAAAGAAGAATAACAAACCAACTACACCTGCATCTTTTTGGTTGCGTTTAAAGTGCCATAAAGCACCTATAATACCCATAATTAAAGGTAAAAAGAAGAAACGGTTATAAGCTTTGTTATCAATGGTTGATGGTGGCAAATTGCTTTGATCGCCACGTAACCACGAGTCGATAGGTTTAATTCCGCTAATCCACTCACCTTCAAAACCGCTACCCTGACCTTGCTCGTCGTTTTGGCGACCAACAAAATTCCAGAAAAAGTAACGCATGTACATATAACCAATCTGATAGCTGGCCAGGAAGCCTACGTTATCAACAAGATTAGGATTTTTAGTATCATCTAAATGCATCCATTCTTTGTAAAACTGGGCATGTTTAGGGTCATCGCTATACATGCGTGGCAACAAAGTATTGTTATTGTACTGGTAATCGGTTTTTTTGCCGGCTACTTCGTATTTCTCTTTTCCTTTTCTCCAGATGGTTTTTCCCTCTGTTACACCCGTTCTTTCTGAGTTATAGTTAGGGCCATAACCTAATGGTCTGTCGCCATATTGCTCACGGTTCAGGTAGCTTAAGAATGAGAAAGCATCTTTAGGGGCACTATTATTTAAGTTCGGATCGGCTTTAGCTCTGATAATGATCATGGAAAACGATGCATAACCGAAAATAATCAGTACTGTGGAAATTAAACCCAGGTTTAAAAGTTTCTTTTGGTGTTTAATTGAATAGCGGATACCCCAAACCAAGGCGCCGATTAATATAATTGCAAAGAACAAAACACCAGTTCCAAAGCCCATACCCAATGTATTTACGAAGAATAAATCGAAGTATGCACCAAACGAAACCAGGTATTGGATAATTCCGTACTGGATTACTGCCAGAATTAAAATTCCAACAACTAAGGTTTTAAAAATACCGCCTGTGGTAGCTTTATCAGTTCTTTTGAAATAATAAACAAAAGCCAGCGCGGGGATGGTTAATAAGTTTAATAAGTGGATACCGATAGATAATCCCATGATGTAGGCAATGAAAAGCAACCAGCGATCAGCCCGCGGCTCGTCGGCATGTGCCTCCCATTTAAGGATAGCCCAGAAAACAATCGCAGTAAATAACGACGATTGTGCATAAACCTCCGATTCAACTGCCGAGAACCAGAAACTGTCAGAAAAAGTATAGGCAAGGGCACCAACAGCTCCGGCACCCATGATGCTGATCAGTTTACCAGTGGTAAGCTCTTCGCCTGCTTTAACAATGGTTTTTTTAGCCAGCGCAGTGATTGTCCAAAATAAGAATAAAATAGTTGCTCCACTCGAAACAGCCGAACCTACGTTCATCCAGTAAGCAATCCGGGTTAAATCGCCGGTGGCAAAAATAGAAAAGAACCGTTGGATCATTAAGAACAAAGGCGCACCTGGCTGGTGAACAACCTGCATCCTGAATGCTGATGCAATAAATTCGCCGCAATCCCAGAAGCTGGCAGAAGGCTCTAAGGTTAAAACGTAAGTTAGTGTAGCAATTAAAAAGCAGATCCAGCCTACTATATTATTAACTTTTGAATAATTCATTGGTTTGTTTAATGATATTAAAAATTGTTTTTACATAAAAATGCTGCCGAAATTAACTATTCTAGTCGATAAAACAGGTAATTTTTTGGATTGATTTAACAAAATTTAACGCCTTAATCCCGTTCGCTACAAGGATTTTGGCCAATCCGGAAAATAAAAAACCACGGACCTGAAATGTAAAATCTGCCCGTGGATTAAAATTTGAACTGTTTTTAGCTTAGCCTGTTGCAAATGGGGTAAACCTGATAATGTGATTGTTGTATTGTTTTTCGAGGTTTTTGCTTAACCCGTCTTGTTTAAAGGCTTCTGTAAGTTTTACCATTTGCCCTAAATAGGCCAGGTAAAAGCGCACATCCTGCTCTGCGGCGAGCTGGTTTTTGCTTTCTGAAACGTCTGCCAAATGCGTGAGCTCCTTGTTGACATAATCGGCAGTTCTTTTAATCATTTCATTTGCCCGATTCAGGTCGTTTAAACGATAGAGGCTTTCTGTAAAATAATAGGTGCTCATTACCTGGCGCATGCTGTAAAATTTAGTGGGAATCACATCCATAAATTTATTAGCTGCCTTTTTGCTTTCCGCAATTTTACCTTCGTTTATCAGGCCATTTAATAAACCGTTAAACATGTTCGATAGCATGGTTACATCATCCGATGACTGTCTGTCTAAATGGTTGGCATTTTTAATGTTACCATAACCATAAACGTTCATCAGGTTGTTGTATAAAGGTATAATGTTAATGCGGTCAAAATCTTGTTCAATTGCCGTATCTGGTTTTAAAGGCAGTAGCCTTTTGTTCAGTCCTTCCGAGTATAGGTATTTATTCAGTCCTACATATTGCTCATCGGGCATTGCTCCGGTAAAATAAATCGGGCGTTCCCAGTTGTTGTGTGCCAGAATATCAAATAAAGCCAGCGTGCCTTTGGTCACATAGTTCTGGTTAAATGTCCACTCCATGCTATTGGCAATTTTGCCTGCATCTTCTTTGGGTACCGTACCAGTATCTAAAACCTGTTGCGGACTAACCGAAAGTTTCAGGTTTTTGGTTGGCAACACATTGTATTTTGAGCCATCGTTCATGGTTACCTTATCCGCGTCGTTATCCGATAGCAGTACATCCAGGATTTCTTTGAGCTCAATATGCTGCGCAATTTTATAATCCTGGTAATACATAATGTCGCGTGTTCCGGCTACATATTGGTTCGGTGTTAAGGTAATGGGCAGGGGCTCCGATTGGTTTTGTTTCCTTCGCATGCCATCTATGTACCAATCGGCAGTAAACAGGCTTAGGTTAACTACACGTACATCTGGACGGATATTTTCTACTTCCTGTGCATACCAAACCGGGTAGGTATCATTATCGCCATAAGTGAATAAGATGGCGTTTGGTGCGCACGATTTTAAGTAATTAACCGACATATCGTGGGCTACATGACTATCCGATCGGTTATGGTCATCCCAGCCTTGTTCGGCCATAATAAGTGGTGCAGCAAATAAGGCGATAATGGAAGCAAAAATACTTGCGCGTAGGGGAGTTAGCTTTTTAAATGCCCAATCTTTTAACCCGAATACACCTAAGCCGATCCAGATGGCAAAAGCATAAAAGGAGCCAACATAAGCATAATCTCTCTCACGTGGCTCAATGGGGACTGAGTTTAAATACACGACAATAGCAATACCGGTAAAAACAAACATTAAACCAACAACACCAGCGTCTTTCTGGTTGCGTTTGAAGTGCCAAATCGCACCAATTAGCCCGATAATTAAGGGTAAAAAGAAGAAACGGTTATAGGATTTGTTTTCTACAATTGATGGTGGCAGGTTTTTCTGGTCACCTAATCGGATGGCATCTATAGGCTTAATGCCGCTTAACCAGGTGCCTGGGCGACCCCCAAACTGGCCATCTTCATTATCCTGCCTGCCCACAAAATTCCACATAAAGTAGCGCATGTACATTTGGCCGGTTTGGAAAGAAAACATGTATTTCAGGTTCTCAATTAAGGTTGGCTTATGCGTATCGTCAAAGCCCATGTAATTTTTATAGAATTTAACATGCTCAGGTTTGTCGCTGTACATGCGTGGCGCAAGGGTTTTCTCGCCAAAAACATATTCTGATCTGGTACCCGCCGATTCGTATTTTTTTTTCTCCTCTTCTATACAACTGTCCGGTTTCTTTAATGTCGATCTTTTCCGAATTGTAATTCTCGCCATACAACAAAGGCCTGTCGCCATATTGGGCACGGTTTACATAACTTAAAAAGTTAAATACATTTTCGGGATCGGTATTATTTAAATTGGGTTTGGCCTGTGCCCTGATAATTAAAAGTGCAAAAGAACTGTAACCAAATAAGAGCAATACGGTAAATAACAGGATTAAATTTAATGCCCTTTTGTTTTTAAGAATGGAATGGCGGATGCCGTATACCAGCCCTCCGATAAGCAAAACAGCAAAGAACATAACACCGGTTCCAAAACCAAAACCCAGGGTATTTACAAAGAAATAATCAAATTTGGCTGCAGCCGCTATAAGGTATTGGATGAGGCCAAATTGTACAACCGCTAATGTTGCAATTGAAACCAAAAATATTTTTACAACGCTTTGCCAGGTCGGTTTAGGGAACTTTTTAAAATAATAAACAAATATTAAAGCTGGTATAGTTAGCAAATTCAGGATATGCACGCCAATAGAAAGGCCCATGATATAAGCTACAAACAATAACCAGCGGTCTGCTTTAGGTTCGTCGGCCTGCGATTCCCATTTTAAGATGCCCCAGAATACGATGGCTGTGCAGAGCGATGACAGGGCATAAACCTCTGCTTCCACTGCCGAGAACCAGAAACTATCAGAAAAGGCATAAGCCAGCGCACCAACCAGACCTGCGCCCATGATGCTGATTGTTTTTGGAGTACTTATAGCTTCACCTTTTTTAACAATGGTTTTTTTAGCGAGGGCAGTAATGGTCCAGAAGAGGAATAAAATAGTGCCTGCGCTGGCCAATGCCGAAGCTACATTCATAAAATAGGCAATTTTGGTTTTATCGCCTAAGGCAAGTGCTGAGAATAATCGCTGGATCATCGATACCATTGGTGCTCCTGGCTGGTGCACCACCTCCATTCGGAAGGCTGAAGCGATGAATTCGCCACAGTCCCAGAAACTTACAGATTGATCTAATGTTAAAATGTAGGTGGTTGCGGCAACAATGAAGCATAGCCAGCCCCCAATGGTGTTAATCCTTGAGTAATTCATAGTGAAAATTTAGTCTTTG
>Ga0256878_1000377_pt1 | contig 7772 bp, 7 predicted proteins | sample MC6MC0436MT_FD_186343 | JGI IMG/M metagenome (GOLD analysis project Ga0256878, IMG submission 186343) | Metatranscriptome of enriched soil aggregate microbial communities from Iowa State University, Ames, United States - MC6-MC0436-MT... | ecosystem: Environmental > Terrestrial > Soil >... | reverse complement strand
CGCAAAGCAAAAAAAGCCACCCCGGTTAGGGATGGCTTTAATTTATGTTTTCAGTTTTAAAAACTGATTATGCTAATAATCTGATTGGTTCTTCCAATAAACCTTTTAAAGTTTGTAAGAAAGCTGCTCCGGTTGCACCATCAACCACACGGTGATCGCAACCTAAAGTTAACTTCATTACGTTACCTGGAACAACAGCACCATTTTTAACAACAGGAATGGCCTGGATAGCACCAACTGATAAAATTGCACCATCAGGAGAGTTGATAATTGAGGTAAACTCATCGATACCAAACATACCTAAGTTAGAAACAGTGAAAGTAGAACCTTCCCAATCTGCCGGTTGTAATTTTTTAGCTTTAGCTTTTGCACCAAAATCTTTAACTTCTGCAGAGATGTGCGATAAAGATTTACCATCTGCAAAACGCACAACAGGTACTAATAAACCATCTTCAACAGCCATAGCTACACCGATGTTAGTGTGCTCGTTGAAACGGATTTTATCGCCACCCCATGATGAGTTAACAGCTGGGTGTTTTTTCAATGCAACAGCAACCGCTTTAATAACGATATCGTTGAAAGAAACTTTAACTGGAGCAACTGCATTGATTGCCGTACGGGCAGCCATTGCGTTATCCATATCAATGCTGATTGTTAAATAAAAGTGTGGAGCAGTAAATAAGCTTTCAGCTAAACGTTTTGCAATAACTTTACGCATTTGCGAAACAGGAGCTTCAGTAAATTTAACTTCACCAACAAACGTTGGAATTACCGGAGCTGCAGCTGGTGCACTTCCTGCTTTCGGAGCTTCTGCCTGAGGAGTAGCCGATGGTTTGAAGTTCTCGATATCTTTTTTAATGATACGGCCACCTTCAGCACTACCCGAAACCTGCGATAAATCGATTCCTTTATCTTTAGCGATTTTCTTCGCTAACGGAGATGCTTTAACGCGGCTATCAGCTGATGAACTTTCAGCAACTGGTGCAGATGAACTTGCAGCAGCAGTTGTTGCTTGTTTTTCTTCTTTCGGAGCTTCAGCGCTTTCAGTTTCAGTTTTAGGTTTTGAGCTTTGAGCTCCGCCAGCTAAAATACCGCTAACATCAGTACCTTCAGGACCAACAATGGCAATAATGCCGTTAACTTTTGCTGCCGAACCTTTTTCAACACCGATGTGTAATAAAGTACCGGTTGCATAGCCCATAACCTCCATAGTTGCCTTATCGGTTTCTACATCAGCTAAAACATCATCATCTTTTACTTTATCACCAACTTTTTTATGCCATTCAGCAATTACGCCTTCAGTCATTGTATCGCTTAACAAAGGCATGCGGATTACCGTTACGCCTTTTGCTGCTAATTCTTCTTCACTTAATCCGCCACCCTGAGCAGGAGCGGCTTCTTCTTTTGGTGCTTCAGTGCTTTCTGCTTTTGGTTTTTCGCCTTCTGCCGCACCTTGCTCAGCAGCTAAAGCAGCTTTATAATCTTCACCTTCTTTACCAATAACGGCCATGATGGCATCAACCGGAACAGCCTGACCTTCTTCTACACCTACGTATAAAAGGGTACCATCCCAATAAGATTCCATGTCCATTGTTGCCTTGTCAGTTTCTACTTCTGCCAAAACATCGCCGCTTTTCACTTTATCGCCCACTTTTTTATGCCACTTCGCCAAAACCCCTTCGGTCATGGTGTCGCTCATTTTGGGCATTTTAATTACATCAGCCATTATATCTAATTAATTGAAATCTTATTAATATTAGTCCATTACGTAAGGGTAGTTCTCAGTTACATAAACATCTTTGTATAACTCAGATGCCTCTGGCCAAGGAGATTCTTCGGCAAATTTCACTGCCTGATCTACTGTAGCTTTAACTTTAGCTTCTACTTCTTCAATCCAGGCCTGGTCTGCATACTTTTCTTTCAAAATAGTTTCTCTTGCAAACTCAACAGGATCTTTTGCTTTATAATCTTCTAACTCTTCTTTAGTACGGTATTTTGCCGGATCTGACATGGAGTGACCGCGGTAACGGTAAGTTCTCATTTCTAAGAAAGTTGGTCCTTCACCTTTACGTGCACGTTGGATGGCTTCGTCCATTGCGTTGTGAACCGCAACCGGATCCATTCCGTCAACAGGAGCACAAGGCATATCGAAACCTAAACCAATTTTATAAATATCGGTCATGTTGGTAGTACGTTGTACCGAAGTACCCATTGCGTAACCATTGTTTTCGCAAACAAAAACTACTGGTAGTTTCCATAACATGGCCATGTTAAACGTTTCGTTTAATGCACCCTGACGTACAGCGCCATCGCCCATGTAACAAATGTTAACATTATCTGTTCCTTTATATTTTTCTGCAAAAGCAACACCTGCACCTAGTGGAATCTGACCTCCAACAATGGCGTGGCCACCATAAAAGTTATGCTCTTTACTGAACATGTGCATTGAACCACCTTTACCTTTAGAACAGCCGGTAGCTTTACCATACATTTCGGCCATAATGCTATCTGCACTAACGCCTAAAGCCAAAGCATGAGCATGATCACGGTAAGTTGTAATCATAGAATCGCCTTTTTGCATTGCAGATATTGCACCTGCAACTACAGCTTCTTGTCCAATGTATAAATGACAAAAGCCACGTATTTTTTGTTGTCCGTATAACTGGCCAGTTTTCTCTTCGAACTTGCGCATCAGCAACATCGACTCAAACCACTTTAACCAGGTATCTTTATTTATTTCTACTGCACTCATTTTAGGGTATTTGTTTTTTTTGCGACAGCAAATCTAATTTTTTTATTGTAATTTTTGGCACTTTCGAGTGTAAAAACATCATATTCCCGGCCATAAAATTACATTTAACACTTGTTTTACAATTGAATATGATTGGGAATCGCCTTTTCTAATCTTGTAAAGATTATAAGCCGATTTTTTATAATTAAAACAACACCCTTTATCGTAATCTGGAATTAAATTATTCTAAAATTTAATTTTGCGTATGCTATTATTTACATAATTTAAAATATTGCCACTTTGTGCGCTTTAGCCTGCCTGTTGAAAGGAAAAATTTTTGTGACAAAAGATGATTTTTCAGCAATTATTTAACTCAAAAAGGATTGCGTGAAAATAGAAATGTTAATAACTTTTACTTTTTAACATCTAACATTTGGATAACATTTGTATAATTAATACTTTTGGCAACCAACAATAAGCCCATGTGGTGTACGTTAATGTGTAAGTGAATACCCAAACATAACTGTATAACATGATTAAAAAATTTTTGTTTTCTACTCTAATCGCTATTTGCACGCTCTCAGCAGCATTTGCGCAAACTAAAACAAAAGAATCTGGTAAAGAATTAAATGACCCCGATAATCTTGCATCGCAGTATTTCTCGCAGGTAATGGGTGTTGCAGTAGATGCAACTTCGAATTTAAAGCTATACAAATTTATATACGAGTGGATCGGAACGCCATATAGTTATGGTGGAAATACCAAAAGAGGCATTGATTGCTCTGCTTTTACTAAAGCGATTTACGATAAAGTTTTCAACACTACTATCAGAAGAAATTCTCGCGATATTTTTAGCATGGTAGATCCCTTGTCTAAAGAAGATTTAAAAGAAGGTGATCTTGTTTTCTTTAAGATCAAAAGCAGAAGTATTTCACACGTAGGTATCTATCTGGGCGATAACAGATTTGCACATGCATCAAGTTCTCGCGGAGTGGTTATCAGTAACCTGAACGAGCCTTACTACAGCCGTTATTTTTACAAGGGCGGGCGCGTACTGGAATCGTTTAAGAAGGAGTTTACGGTAGAATAATCAGGTCGCAGTTTACAGTTATCAGTTTATAATTCTCAAAACTTAAAATATACAGTCCTCCTGAAGAAATTTTGGAGGATTTTTTGTTTACTACAAGCCCAAGCAGTCATTTCGAGCGAACCCGATAGCTATCGGGTGAAACGTAGTCGGGAAATCTGTTAAGATAGATCTCTCCGTTCCACTACGTTCCAGTCGAGATGACTACTTAAAAAAATGAATCCCTAATGAAGCTCATTAACACCATCTTAATCTTTCCCATTGCACTTATTATTTTAATCGGTTGTACCAGCAACAACGCTCAGGTTATTACTGCGCCAGTAGCCAAACAGGATACGGTAATTAGAAAGTTAAAGGATACGATTTCTATCACCGCTGTTGGCGATATTATGCTGGGGTCGGCTTTTCCATCCAAAACGAACCTTCCTCCCGACGATGCTGTAAATAGCTTTCAGGCTGTAGATAGTTTGCTTAAAGGCGATATTGTTTTTGGTAACCTGGAAGGCTGTTTCCTGAATTCGGGGAACTCTAATAAATGCAATGGCATTAACCCAAATAGCTGTTACGCTTTCAGGATGCCCGAACGTTATGCCGCGATCTATAAAAAAGCAGGGTTCAATGTACTGAGCATTGCCAATAACCATGTAGGCGATTTTGATACGAGGGGAAGAAAAAATACTGCACGGATTTTAGATTCTTTACAGATTCATTACGCCGGACAGGTAAACAAGCCCTTCGAAATTTTTGAAAAAGACAGTATTAAATATGCGTTTTGTGCTTTTGCCCCGAACGAAAATACGGTATCTATAAATAAGATAGATAGTGCTAAGGCACTGGTATCGCGCTTAAAAACTATGGCCGATATTGTAATTGTGTCTTTTCACGGTGGCGGCGAAGGTGCCCGATTTGAACATGTGCCACGCAAAAACGAAATCTTTTACAAAGAAAATAGAGGCAATGTTTATGCTTTTGCACATGCGGTAATTGATGCTGGTGCGGATGTGGTTTTAGGGCATGGCCCGCATGTAAGCCGCGCAGTTGAGGTGTATAAAAACAAATTTATCGCCTACAGTTTGGGTAATTTCTGTACTTATGGCATGTTTAGCTTAAAAGGAAATAATGGAATTGCGCCTTTACTCCAGCTTAAGATTAATTCAAAGGGCGATTTTCTATACGCCGATGTGGTATCTGTTCAGCAGGATAAAATTAACCGCTTAACCATTGATGATAGCCACAGAGCTTTTAAACGGATTAAAGAATTAACAGATATTGATTTTATTGGTCATCAGCTAAAATTCGATAACAATAAAATCAGTTTAAAAGATTAATTTTCTCCGACATCAATCTCGGTTTATTTCAGAATATTTGCGCTATGAAAAAAGGATTAATACTTCATTACATTATTGGTATCGCCGCAGTAATATTGGTATTGGCAGCAGCATATTATATTCAGCAAAATCCAAAGAATTTACTATCGGCGGGTATTATTATTCTGGCAGGTTGCCTTGTAGCTTTTAGCCAGTATCAGATTATCAAAAACAAAAAGAAGCAATAATATGCCTGCTGTTATTTTTCAGGTAAACCAAACCGATAATTTTAAAGATGGTATTTATTTAGCACTTGCAATCGGTGCGGCAATTCTCTTATTTGTTTTATCAAGGAAATTTAGAAGGAAGGGTTAACTCTCATCCTTCGTATTCTTTACTAATCCAATTCCGGATACAAAGAAAATTAATCCGATTATTCCATAAACCAGCAATCCCCTGCTGTTCTGATTGTGGTTAACAAAGCCATATCCGGCGTAAATTAAGCCGATAATACCTAAAATGGTTAATATGGTTCCGAAGGTTCGTTTTACGTTCATGATTTTTTTTAGATAAGACAAAAAAATAAACCTTTTTGTTTTAACCCAATAAAAAAGTCCATTTCAATTCAAGAAATGGACCTTTAACTTTCTTAACTAAAATCTTAACTTACCATACGCCTAATCTTTTTGCGGGCGCCACATACATTTTTGCCGTGACAGGAATATTAAATGCTTTATAGAAGGCCTCCATGTTATAAACAGGGCCATTTACCCGGAACATTTCCGGACTATGTGGATCGGTTTTTAAGCGTACGCGCATACTTTCGTCGCGGTCTTTAATTCTCCAAACCTGGGCAAAACTTAAAAAGAAGCGTTGATCTGGTGTAAAACCATCAATTTTTTTGTCGTCTTTTGCTTGTTCGGTTAGTTTAAATGCATCATATGCAATATTTAGTCCGCCAATATCAGCCAGATTTTCGCCTAGTGTTAGCGATCCGTTTACATGTTGGTTGTCAAGTAAAGTGAAATTGTTATAAAAGGCCTCTACTTTACCTGCTTTAACTTTAAATTGATCTGCATCGGCTTTGGTCCACCATTCTTTTAAGTTACCTGCAGCATCGTACTGGCGACCCTGATCATCAAAGCCATGTGTCATCTCGTGCCCGATTACCGCACCAATTGCACCGTAGTTAATGGCGTCATCTGCAGCAAAATCAAAGAAAGGAAACTGTAGGATACCGGCAGGGAAAACAATTTCATTAAAAGATGGATTGTAATAGGCATTGACAGTAGGCGGTGTCATGCCCCATTCTGTTTTATCGACATTTTTACCGAGCTTATCGATCATTTCTTTATAGGCATGTTTATTTGCCGATTGGAGATTTGCATAATAAGTATTTTTCGAAACTTCAACATCGTCATATTTTTTTCCACTTATCTGGATAGCCGATTTTTTTAATAAATGCGTTTAATTTTTCTAATGCCTTCTTTTTGGTTTCCGCTGTCATCCAATCTACATTCTGGATTCTTTCTGCATACACTTTTTGTAAATTGTTTACCAAAGTTAACATGCGTTCTTTGGCTTCCGGCTTGAAGTATTTCTCAGCATATAACTGGCCCAAAAGCTCGCCCAGACTACGATCTGTAGCATTTACAATGGCTTTCCACCTTTCGGTGGGGGCTTGCTGTCCATAAAGTGTTTTAGAAAAGAAGTCGAATTTAGCATCTCTGAACTTCTTGGTAAATGAATTTGCAGATCTGCTTAAAGCATCAAATTTTAGCTTTTCCTTCCAGATTTCTATTGGCTGACTTTTTACCAGTGCTGATAAAGCCTGATAGTATTTTGGCTGTCGAACAATAACCGTGTCAGTTATAGTGCCCAATTTGTTCAAAACAGATACCCATTCGATGTTTGGGGTCTGTTTCTGAAAATCGGCCACTGTCATTTTATTATAGTTTTTCTGCGGATCACGTAATTGAACCGGGGTAGAATGCGATTGCGCAATACTTGTTTCAAGTTTTAAAATATTTTCAGCGTATTTGGCTGCATTTACCGAATCGCCTGCCAGGCTAAAAATTTTTGTGATGTATTTGGTATATTCAGCTCTGATTTTCTTTGCCTTTTCATCCTGTTCTAAGTAGTAACTCCGATCAGGCAAGGTTAAGCCGGCTTGTGAAAATGATAATGCATTTTTTGTACTTAATTTATCGTCCGGATCTATACTAAATCCCAATAAATCCCCTTCCCCATTTTTATAGCCATCAGCAATAAAACCGACTAAATCTTTATCATTTTTAATGCCATCTATTTTGGCTAGAAGTGGTTTTATGGGATCAATACCTAATTTTTCTATAGTTAATGTGTCCATACCACTGGCGTAAAAATCGCCCACTTTTTGTTCTACACTCCCTTTTGCCGCACCCGCTGTCGAAGCATTTTCGAGAATCTTATTCAGATTTTTAAGGTTGTCGTTATGGAGCGTATAAAAAGAGCCCCAGCCGGTTTCTGTTTTTGGGATTTCGGTATTTTTTATCCATTTGCCATTGGCATATAAGAAAAAATTATCTCCGGGTTTTACAGTAGTGTCCATCCCGGCTTTATCAAAAAATTCGGAGCGGTTAGTCACAACATCCGCATCTTGATGTTG
>Ga0256878_1000367_pt1 | contig 7841 bp, 2 predicted proteins | sample MC6MC0436MT_FD_186343 | JGI IMG/M metagenome (GOLD analysis project Ga0256878, IMG submission 186343) | Metatranscriptome of enriched soil aggregate microbial communities from Iowa State University, Ames, United States - MC6-MC0436-MT... | ecosystem: Environmental > Terrestrial > Soil >... | reverse complement strand
GGTTATTCAGTGGGATCGAAACAGCTGCTGCAGAGGCTCTTGGGGATAAGTTAAGTGGAGTACATAGGCGGTGCTCCGCCGCCGCCGCGTCGCTGCCAGCATGTCGCAGCTGCCTCCGCTGCACCACGGTGGCGCTTCGTCCTCGCCCGCCCCTTCGCCCGTGCATGGTCAGTCTGCCTCTGCCTCGGCGTATCCCCCCGTATCGTTGCACGCCATGCCGCCCTCCCCGCAGCACTCGAGTCCCTACATGCTCGGCGCCCCGGACGAGCGGGAGACCGTGGCGACCAACTTGACGGACCGGCTGCGCATGATACTTGACATCATGCATCTGCCCCCGCCACCGCCCATTCCGCTCCTGCAACACTCGAACAGCGCACCGGGGGGAGGAGTGCACGCGCCGAAACCGCTGTTTGGAACGCGACCCCCGCCGGCGGCTCTGGCGCGCGGATTCAGCGTGGGCGGGCGCGACCGTTCCGAGCGCGAGCGGCAACGATCCGAGCTCGAGGCGCCTATGGGTGCGGATGCTTCAGCTGCAGCGTTGCGCCCTGTGTCGCCCGGCGCTGCTTCCTCTGCCAACCCCTACTCCTCCGCGCTCGACGGCCCCGCACCATCCTTGTTCCCTCCCGGGCGCCGCCAGGGGCGCGAAGGGCCTCTCTGCGCGGGCTGGCTGTCGATGCAGAAAAAGGCGGATAAATGGAAGCGATTCTGGTGCGAGTTCAGCGCGGACGGAGTGTTTAGCTATCGTGTGGACGACACGACAAAGAAGGCGCTGGGCAGCATTCAAGTCACCTACGCCGAGGCGGAACTGACACAGCTGCCCGCGTCGCAGCTCAGCCCCGCGCGCTTCAATACGAACACGAATGGGACCACGCCTGCGGAAGGCGGAGTGGATGCAGCGTCAGATTCGCTATCTCGCTTGCAGCTGGACCGCTCCAGCACGGCGCCGACGCTCGGAGGCATCCTGCCTGCCATCCCCTCCGCCTCGTCCTCGTCGACGGCGTCGAGCGCGCACGCGCTCGTTCCAGCGCATCTGCTGGCCAGCGCGCAACCGGTGGCCAACAAGTTTAGCGAGCAGTATTTCCGGCATCTAGAGGAGGAACACTCGTTCTGGTGCTTCAAGATCCTGTCGCCCGCACGGGCCTTCCTGTTCCGCGCGGATAACCCCGGCAGCATCGAGGCGCGACAAGCTGCGGCGGCGGCGAGTTCACCTGCGGGATCCGTGTGCGGCGAGGAATTGCGCAACCTTTTCGTCCTCACCATTCGCACGTACTTGCAGCAGGCCTTCGGTGGTGGGCCCGCGGCGGCCCCATTGCCCGCCTCGGGCTCGTCTTCCTCGCTTGCTTCGCTGCCCGCGCTCAACTTCCAGGGCGGGGGCTCGGGCACGTCGGTGTCCTCGTCCCCCGTGGGCGGCGTCGCTGGCGGGGGTGAATCATTGTCGCGCAACCCCTCCCCTCCGCCCAACTTCGGTACGCCCCCCTCGTCGCTCAGCCACATCTGGCGCCAGAAGAACGAATTGTTCCCTGAGCTCCTCCCGCTGCTCCACGAGCAGAGCGTGATCCAGACCTCGCGCGCGAAGGCGCTGCAGATCGCCTTGGCCAAGGTGGCCGGAGTGGTGGAAGACGAGCTGCCCATCACCTCGGTGCGCAAGGAGAAGAGCGGCGTGCTGGCCATGGAGCACTACAGCAACGAGAAGGATGCGAAGCCATCGGCGGCCGCCAGCAGCTCGGCCGCTTCATCCTCCGCTGCTGCCGGGAGCGCTGGTTCGGACGAATTGCGCTGGCGCGACTACTACTTCGTGTTGTTCGAGGGTGCATTGTTCTACTACAAGGACAGCAAGTCCACGACGCCGACGGGCTTCATCACCCTGAGGTACGCGTCGCTCGTGGTGCAGCCGGCACGACTGGCGCGCAAGGAATACGTGTTCCACGTGGTGACGCCCTGCCGCACGATCTGTTGCAAAACGAAGCACCCCGTGGCGCTCAGCGAGTGGATCAGCGTGCTGGAGCACACCTTGAGCAAGTACGCGCGCGACAACCCCGCTGCGCCATTGACCCTGCCAGCGACGCTCATGTTTGGGGCACCCGCCACCGGCGGCATCTCGCAGGCGCTCCCACCCGGTGCCCAAGCGAGCATCTTCAACACGCAGACGGGAAACACGCACACGTTCAACCGCGATGGCTCCTTGCAATCCATCACGGCTGGCGGGGGTCCCTCGGGTTCGCCCCGCGCAGGGGGCTCCGGTACGCAGGGTCTCCCCACCTTCGGGGTGCGCTCGACATCCTTGGGCAACCTTGCTACGGGCAACGGCGCCCTCGCTCTTCCCGCGGGCTCGAACGGCAGCGGCGGCTCCAACCCGACGACGCCGCAGCGCGGCAAGTCTAGTTCGCTGGATCAGACCCCCGGTAGCGCTCAATCAGCTGCGGGGGTTGGTGGCGGCGGTGCTGGTGCCAGCGGCGCCGGCCAGCCGAGTGCCCCCGGTTCCGCCTCGAAGTCCTCGAGCATGACAGTCCTCCAAAACATCAACCGTTGGATCAACAACGTCGTCGATCTCTCCTCGCCGCTCCTCTCGTTCCAAGGGGTGGTCCAGCACCCTGCAGGCCTGGAACACTTTAGACGCGCGCTGGCCGCGAAGGAGGAAGAGGCGAACGGACGCATGGGGGGGCCGCAAAGACATCTGGACTTCTATATTGCAACGCAGGAATTCATCAACCTGTTCCAAGCCTCTGCGTCCCCCTCCGTCTCCGAGTCCTCCGCGCTGGCCAGTCAGATCTTCCAGCGCTTCTTGGTTCCCCCCACTTCCGCCAGCGCGGCCGCCTCGAGCGAGTTTCTCTCAGAGAGCAGCGAGGACATGCGCGGCATCATCGAAGACCAATTGGTCTCTCCGAACGCCGGCACGTTTGATGCGGTGCGCGCCTTGAGCATCGGGGTGCTCCACGCGGAGTTCGCGGAGTTCCGCAGAACGCCCGAGTTTGTCGCACTGCAGGAAGCGATGAACGCGTCGACCAGCACGGCGAGCATGGAGGATCGCCGGGCGGTCGCGCCGTGGGAACCGGGGATGACACAGGTGTTCATCATCAAGGTCAAGGGCATCAAGCGATCGAAGGAGCACGCGTTGCCCTCGCTTAAGCGTCTGCACGAGCAGCAATCCTCCGGCAGCAGCACTCCCGCCGCTTCTCCGGCTACGAACGGCAACGGCGCCGGGGGCATCATCGGACCCCAGGGCCAGGGCATGACCAGCATCGGACGCGACAAGAGCAACACACTGGTCATTGAGGACTCGCGCGTGTCGAGGAGCCATGCGCGTGTGGAATACACGGACACGCAATGCGAGTACATCGATCTTGGCAGTTCGTGCGGTTCCAAGCTGAACGGCAAGCCGGTGCTCCGCGCGCGCCTCCGTCCGGGCGACGTGGTGGAGCTGGGCCAGAGCGTGCTGATCTTCCAGCTGCGGCGCAAGAAAAAGAGCGCCGTGGAGAACTTCAAGGCGTCGTTCGTGCAGAGCATTCAGGAACTCATCAGATCGGAAGCGAAGGCGAAAGAATGAGCGGCATGCACACGACCAACCACCGCTTCCAACCACTGTTACACAACCAACCAACCCCCACGCCGATTTTTCCCAGCGGCCGTCCTTTGTTTTGTTCTCCAGGTCACGCGCCGCTTGCCCCCTCGTCGGGGGAGCTAAGAGCCGTGCTTGTTCTTCGTTGCATTGTCCGTTCCGTCCCTCTACATTACATTGCGTCTGTTTGCAAAACCTTTCGCACTGTTTTGGGGTGGCTTGCGGCGTGCTCTGGACGTGTGTGTTGCGCAGTGCTCGAAGCCACAAATGGAGTTCAGGAGAGTACGAGGCTTGGAACACAGATCAAATTAATGGAGCATGGAAAACTGAAGAAACAATTGGAAGCTGAACGAGAGATAGAGGACTCGCTTCAGCGAGGAGTCACTCCACGACAGCCGCCTAGCGCACGCGTTGAACGTGCTCGCCGGCGCGCGCCCATTTGTTTGCCGCCCAGCGCATCGTATTGCTGCTGCTTCCCTCCTCATGCGTTGCGCATCATTCTGAAACGCTGGGCAGTGGTGCCGCTGGGTCTGTGGTGCCGTAGTGCGGGTGCTTGTCCTCGCTGCCACTGCCGCCGCCATGGTGGTGGTGTCCCAGCAGCGGGCGCACGGGATCGGAGCGCTCCAGACGCTCAGAGGGGTTCTCGTCGTCGCACTCATCGTCCAACCCGTCGACAAGAGAGCCGTCATCGTCGACGTTGGCAGCGGGATCGTTGTGGTCTTTGTCCCCATAGTTATCGTTGTGTTCCGTGGGGTCTCCCGTGAGCGTCTCCGGCAGTTGTTCCACGAGCAGCGAGCTGCGGAAGCCGAGGTCCGGCAGGCGGTCATCGTCGCGCGAGTCGGCCACCTGCTCGACGACATCTTCGAACACGCCTTGCAAATCGACGGGCACGGGGGGAGCAGCCGTGTCCGCCTGGTGCACGCGCTCCATCAGTCGGGCCAGCAGGAACAACACCACGCCCGCCATCGCCGACCACAGCACCAGCAGCTGCGGAATGTGCTCGATGGTGACGAGCAGCAGCAGTGATAGCGCCACCGGCACGAACATGAACGCGCCAACTCCGAGCGTGCTGAGCGGGATGCGGTAAGGCCGCTTCATGCGCGGCGCGGAGATGCGCAGCCAGACCAGCGACATGCACTGCAGGATGAGCGCCAGACCATTGAGTGCCATCGTCACTTGCACCAGCTGCACGAACGTGAGCAGGCAGCAGAGCAGCAGACCCGCCGTGTTGATGAGGATGCACACCCATGGAGTGCGGAAATGCTTCTGCAGCTTCGTCAGCACTGGCACGTCGAGCAGACCCGGCAGCGCCAGGGCGTACAGCGACCAGCTCGAACTGGTCAGCAGCACGTGCAGCAGGTTCAAGTTGGCTAGAATGCCCACCAGCACGACCGCCAGCTGCAACCACGTACCACCGACGCGATACGCGACTTGGCTCCAGAATGCATGCCCGTCGAGATAGGCGTCCGCGCGGTCCTCGTAGGAGAAGCCCACCATCACCGGCAGCAGGTTCGTCAGCATCACCAGCGCCACGGCCAGAGTCACCGCGCGGGGGTAGCTCTTCTTGGGCGTCTTCACGTCGCCCGCAACGGTGCCCGGCGCGTCCCATCCGCTGCCAACCCACAGAACCACGCTGAGCATCAGGCCGACGTTGACCTCCGACAAGGGGTAAAACTCGTGCGTGAGCTCGCGCCACTGGATGGCGGGGAAGCCCATCACTGTCAGCGCCGCGAACGGCAGCAGGCACACCGACGCGAAGATGAGAGAGACTGTCCCTTCTATTTGCACGTTCAGAAGGTTGAGCGCCATCACCGCGAGACAGAGCGCGATGCGCGCGCAGTAGAGGCTCCAGTAGCCCATGGGCGGCATACCCGCAAAGGTGCTCAGGAAGTTGGCCAGATACGCAACGACGAGGAACGGGTACAGCGCGGTGTCAAACAGCGAACTCGTCCAGCTGAACCAGCCCTCAAGGAAGCCCCAGAAATTTCCGAATGCGCGCGCCACCCACAGAATGTATCCGCCGTTCTGCGGCATGGCCGAGTTGTGGGTGACAGTGAAGTCGTCCAGCAGACACTTGCGATCGCCGCTCAGTTCGAAGCCGAAGAACTCCGCGTGATGGATCTGCTGCAACTTGAATCCCACGCAATGCGGCTCGGTGGAACCATTCACGCCCTCGCTGATCGGCGCCTGCTTGACCGGCAACGAAGGATGAATTTCACGCAGATTCGCCTCCAGAGAGAGGATCACCTCCGATTCACCGCCTTTGCGGCCGCGCACGGCGCTGCGCGTGGCACAACCCAGGCCTCGTGCCAGATGCAGCACAGTGCGCAGCATCGCAGCTGACTGGTGCACGATGTGCAAGTTTGGGCGCGCGTCGTCGGTCGCCCACCACGCCGCTCCATCGATGACACCAGCCAGCAGCGCCCGCCGGATGTTGATGGACTCGGTGAGCAGCGGCAACGGCAGGACGGCGCCGGCAGACTGCAGGCCGTAGTGCGTGACCAGATCACGCAGGCACTCCCCTCCGTCGAAGTCGAACTGGAAGCACGGACGAGCAAACGCCGCCTCGCCCAGCAGCGCTGCGTTCAGCACATGCTTCTGCGGCGCAGCCTCCGTGATGCTGCTCGCCGGGGTATCCGCAACGGCAGATTGCGCCACCACTCCGTCTGCCCGAAGCGGCTCCTCCATCTGCTGCTTCCACGCGAGCAATGCCGCGCGCAGAGCCTCGTTCTGCTCGCGCGGCGCGTGGTTGACGATGGAGATGACAGAACCCGCACCGTGCATGGCATACAGACCCAGCACCCACGCGGTGGTGGCCGTCAGCTCAGCAGAGGCAGCAGCAGCGGGCGCGCACGACGCCTGCGCGATGAGCGTGTGCAAGCGAGCTTCCACGCGAGGCAACGAGAACGCCAGAGGGCGCGCCGGCTTGACCATCTGCGCGGAGCGCTGCACGTTCGTGCTGCATGCGAGGAAGGCTGCCACAGTGATGCACGCCTCGAAGGGCCGCCACGCTGCCTGAGCAGCCTTTAGCGCTGCTGCGCGTTTGGCCTGCGTCGCGTAGAACTCCGTCACCTCCGCCACGCGCCCGTACTTCCAGCCGATGCGCGTCACGCCGTAGTTCGACACGTTTGGCTTGTTGCTGTTCGCGGCGAAGGGTCGCTGTGTCCAGCGCAGCACCAGCACATGATTGGCCGTGCACGCCCACGACGGCATGGCGTGTTTGCTGCCCTTGTACTGCACTTCATACATGGCGTTCGCGGTGGGCTCCGTCACCTGATGCAGCGACTTGCGCGCTTCATGCCGGGCGATGTGATCGGCGTCGGCCGTCTTGTACGGGCACTGTTCGTAGCAGCACACGTACAGCCCGTCCTCCGTCGGCCGCGCCGCGTGGCCTTGGTCAAACCGTTTCTTGACCGTCGGGTCGCCGGCGGACTGGCAGTCCGCGCGCAGATCCATCATGCGCATGGACGGCGGTGGCGCTTTGGCAGTGTGGCCGCGGCACCGCAGCGTGTTCGCCACAATGCGAGGAGTTCCGTCGGGTCCCATCACCTTCTCTCCGTCGGTGATCTCTTCGATCGCCTTGCTCTGCCCGTTGTACATGAGCAGCTTCGTGCCCTTGGCCCAGCAGGCCAGCTCCGACGTCAGCAGACCGATCGGAAGGTTCAGCGTCCAGGGAAGCACCAGCAGCAAAATGATGACCCACGTCAAACCGCCGGCCAGGATGGCGTCCTCAAGACCATAAGGACCGCCGACGACGCAGAGGTAGACGATGGCCAGCAGCTGCAACATGCTCACATGCTTTTCCTTGAGCGCGCTCGGGAAGCGCCGCCCGTCGCGCAGCACGATGGCGTCCTCCATCTCGCTGTCACTCACCTCGTATCCATCCGTGTCGTCGCGTGACGTGGAGAGGTGCGTTGGCAGCGAGCTGCCCACCATGGCTGCGGCCGCGGCGCGCTGCTGCGCCTGCAGCAACGACGTCGCCTGCTGCTGCGCAGAAGGGGACGGGCGCGGATGCATCACCGGGTGCACAGGAGGGCGAGCACTGAGGCCGCCTGCACTGGAAGATGCACCGCCATTCGCAGACGAGGAGGACGCTGCAGCTGCGCCATTTGCGTGGGCGCTGCTCATGCCCCTGGAGCCGCCGCTGCTGGTGCCCAGGATCCGCTGCTGCGTCGGCGTGAGGATCGGCGCCGCCGCGTCCATGCACGTGTGTGCGCTGGGCTTGGAGTGCAATCCGCTCTTTGTTCTCTTTCCTTCCCGAGTGAATTCGTGCGGTGTCCTTTGC
>Ga0256878_1000365_pt1 | contig 7848 bp, 1 predicted proteins | sample MC6MC0436MT_FD_186343 | JGI IMG/M metagenome (GOLD analysis project Ga0256878, IMG submission 186343) | Metatranscriptome of enriched soil aggregate microbial communities from Iowa State University, Ames, United States - MC6-MC0436-MT... | ecosystem: Environmental > Terrestrial > Soil >... | reverse complement strand
TGGCTCGCAATGCGTGATTGAGCAAAACAGAACATAGCAAGAGACAACGGCGGCAAGAGAGCGAGGGCGGTGGCGATTGCGTCTGAAGCGCGCTCAGTCGTCATCCTCGTCGTCGTAATCCGATTCCGCATCTGAAACGGCTGCGTTGGGATCTGCGAGCGACTCTCCCACACGCGTGGACGCCCACAGTTCGTCCGCGACCGGCTGCACCTTCGCGCGCGCCACGCTCTTCTTTGTGAACAGCAGCATGGCCGTGGCGTCGTTTGCGTTCTTCTTCATGGCGCGCGCGTGGTACGAGCCGACCAGACGCTCAGCGCGCTCGAACGCGTCGTCACCACTGCGGTGGAACTGGAAGAGGCAGTGCGTCGCGCCCACCACGGACTGACGCACGTTCCCGTTGGGGTCCTGCGCGCGGCTCACCAGGCCGGGAACCACCGCGTCGTACACGGAGGCGGACGCTTCGGCGCTCGCCTCGCCCAGCAGCTGGAAGCGCGACACAGCTTCCTGACGCACCTGCGCAACCTCGCTCTGCACCAGCGGGATTAGCGCACTGCTCAGCGCCGCAACGGCAGCGAGGTCATTGAGCTTGGCCGCATGCACCAGCAGCTCACCCGTCAGCAGGATCGCAGCGCACAGCACGTCGTTGTGCGCGTCGCGCAGGCCGGCCAGCGCCAGCTTGGTGATAGCATCGCGCACGGGCTCAATCTTCGCACCACAGGTGCGAATGCATGCCTGCAGCGCCGACATCACTCCGTCGCGCTCCACCCACGCGGAGCTGGGTTTCTGCAGCAGCTTGGCGTCAATGAGCGCCACAAGCTCTGCCTCAGGCAGGTGCTGCGCGTTGACAGCGATGAGCCGGCTGCACTCGCGGCGGATGCTCTCCTTCTCCGCATCGCCGCAGTAGGCCACGCCGAGCTCGATGCACTTGCTCAGTACCTCCGGCGGCAGCGTGCCCGCCAGCGCCTTGCTGCTGCAGATGCCCACCATGGCTTGCAGACAGCTGGTCTTGACAGCGCCCGCGGCATCACTGGACACGACACCGGTAAGCTCGTTGAGCACCGTGGCAGCGCGCTTGGGCTCCGTGATGAGTTCGGCGAGCGCCAGTCCTGCGCGATTGCGAACAGGGGCCGCCGGATCCGTGAGGCTCTTCATCATCGTCGTCTGCAGCTGCGGCAGGAAGGGACGCATGTGCTTGTTCACCTTGAGCAGCAGCAGATAGAGCGTGTTGAGGATGGCCTGCTTGACGGTCGCGGGGAAGCGGTCGCCCACGATGCGGATCAGCGGGCCCGTGATCTTGATCACGAAAGGAGACAGCGCAGACTCGCTCGTCAGCGTTACCAGGTCGGACAGACCATCGGCTGCCTCGACGCGCAGTGCAGCCGATCCGTGCATGAGGCCGTGCTGGAACATCGGCAGCAGCGGGCGGATGCCGTTCTTGAGGTCGAACGCAGGGATGCTTGCGCGCTTCTCCAGCGTGTACTGGTCGACGGAGATATCCTTGAGCACACTGCGCACGAACGCGATGTGACGGGCCTGACGCTCCTCGGGAACGCTCTTCAGCATGGCGTCCAGTGCGTCCCACGCAGCCTGCAGCAGCGGGCCCTCCTCGACGAACAGGCGCAGCAGGATCTGCAGCAGCAGCGGCAGCTGCGAGTCGTAACTCGTGCGCGTGTTGGACGTGAATGCGCTGATGAGATGCGCCACGGCTGCGCGCACCGCGGGATTCTTGTTGGTCGTCGACGTCTCCTCCAGCACATTGCAGAAGATCGACACGCAGTCCTGCGACACGCACAGCACCACCTGCGAGCAGGCCACGCGCATCTCGTCCATCTCCTCGGGCTTCGCGCGTCCCAATCCATCTAGCATCGCCTGCGTGACGGACTCGACGTAGCGGATGAACCCCTTGGTGAAGTTCCCGCTGAGGAACGCGAGCGCCTTCGCGTGGAACATGCTGAGCGGCGGCTTGATGAGCGCAGGAATGAGGAACGGCAGCACGTCCGCAGAGTTGATCGACAGAATCATCTTGATGCCCTCCAGCACGAGGCCGGACTTGTAGGCATCGCCCTCCTCCTCGTCCAGCTGCCACAGCAGCGCCGGAACGATGTCGTCGACGGCGCGGCGGCCCACGGCGCGCAGCAGCGTCGAGAAGCAGGTGCCCGCCGCCTTGCGCACAATCTCCTCCGGATCGCACAGCGCGTCGCGCACGTGGATCACCAAATCGGCCATGTAGGACGCAAGGTCGGCCTTGCGCGACGAGGACATCACCTCGCTCAGGCCCAGACACACACCCTGACGAGTGAAGCGGTCGTCGGACTTGAGGCGTGCCTGCAGGATCGGAACGATCTCCGCCAAGATGTAATCGCCCATCTTGGAGATGAGTTCGCCGAGGGAGCGACCCGCCGCCTGCTGACGCTCGTCCTTGGACGACGCGAGGTCCGAGATGATGAGCGACATGAGCACGGGCAGGATGGTGGTGAGCATGCGGGGAGAGTTGCTGACGATACTCTTCCACACGCGGAAGGCGAGGTCGGACACGGCTGGAACAACGTCGCAGCGCATGAGGTACACGGTAGACAGAAGGCGGTTGCGGCGATCCGTGCCCAGCACGCTCTCGATGTGGTTCTCCTGCTCGCGCGTGCAGATGGCGGCCTGGCCCTTCTCGTCGTCCTCCTCTTGGTGCGCGGCGGCGCCCACGATAATCTTCATCGAGCAGCCGGCCAAACGCAGCAGCATGACACCGAGCAGCTGCACGGACGACAGACGGATGCGCCAGTCGCTCGAGATGATTCCGTCCTCCAGAGCCGGCAGCAGCAGCTCGGTCTTCGTTGACGCGAAGTTGAGCACCAGCGACTGACCCGCGGCCAGAGCGGACTCGCGCACCAGGCCGATCTCATCGGCCAGGCCCGCAACGATCACAGGAAGAACATCCGCGACGAAGATGGAGAACGTCGAACCGAACGCCTCGCAGCAGAAGCCGAACACGGAGTAGAAGCCCTCGCGCACCACGGGGATATCGGACTTGGTCTCGCCGAACAGCGACGGCAGCAGCTGCGACGTGGCCTCCAGGCCCTGCACAGCCAGCAGCTGCGCGAGACCCTGCGCGCATCCGGAGCGAATAGTCGGCGTGGTGTCGTCCGAGCGCAGCGTCTCCAGCAGCCAGTCCCGCAGCTCGACGAAGCCCTCCAGGTTCTGCGCCTCGATACCATGGTACAGCGCGGCCAGCGCACGCGCCGCCACCGCGCGCACCTCCGGGTTCGGATCGACCAGCGCTGCCTTGAGGTACTTGAGCAGCGTAGAGGCGTAGGGCAGGATGTCTTTGACGTCGCCGATCAGCGAGCACATGGAGCCCACCACCTGCGCGCTCATCTTCTTGGTGATGGCCGTGCGACCAACCAGGCCCTTACGGAGGATAGGCACAATCAGCGCAAGAGACGGAGGATCCACGGAGTGCACGAAGCTGGTGCGCATCAGATCCTGCAGCGCCTTCTTGGTGTGCACGGCCGGATCGGTCAATGCGGCCAGCAGCACGGGCGCCAGCGACAGAATCTCAGGATTCTTGATCACGGAGGCAATCTGCGTCAGTGCGTTCTTCGATGCGGTCTGCACCTTTGCGTTCGGATCCGCCATCACCTCCAGCAGGCGGGGCACAATCATCGGCAGACAGGCCGACAGCTGCGCCGGCGAGCAGTAAGCCATGGCGGACAGCAGGCCGATAGACTCAAGCTTCGTGCGCCACTCCTTGGTCTCCAGGCCACTGAGCACAATGGGCATGGCCAGCTTGATACCGTGCGCAGTCAGATGCGCCATGATAACGCGCGACGCCGCCTGGGTCGCCTCACGCACCTCGATGTTCGGGTCGCCGTAGGATGCCAGCAGGAAGGGCAGGATCTGTCCGACGTACGGCTCGAAGCGGTTTCCCAGTTCGAAGAAGAGGCGCTCGTACGCAAACATGGCTCCCTGACGCGAGCGCATCGAGTTCTTGTCCTGCACCATCGTGGACAGCTGCTCAAGAATGTTGTACTTTTTCAGCGACGCCAGCTTCAGTCCCTTGATCATGCCGGCCAGACCGAACGACGCGCCCTTGCGCACACCGTACTCATCGGCGGTGTGCAGGCGGAGAAGCAGCAGGTCGATCCACTTGCTGGCATTGGCACTCACGCTCTCGAACGGCATCAGCGGGGCAAGGCACTCAGCCGCGCTCTTCTGCACGCTGTGCGACGGCGTCTGCAGCGCCTCCACCAGCGAGTCCACCACGCCGACCAGACTGGGATTGTCCGGCTCCATGTGGCGCGCAAGCGTGCCCATCGCCAGGATCACACCCTCGCGCAGACGATCGTTGGCGAACTCCTCCTCCTCGCTCTCAGGCTCATACACGGGGGCAGCGGCGGCGGCACCCTTCTTGCCCTTGGACGACGCGGCCGCTGCGGCCGCAGCGCGCGCGGCATTGCGCGACTGATCGCGCTGCAGAACGCCCTCCAGCATCGGCAGCAGCGTGCTCATGTACGTCTTTCCGTGCTGGTTGATGATGCGCAGCGCGGCGCTGAGGCACTCCTCCCACACGCGGTCGTTAACGTCGCGCAGGCCGTGCGCGATGAAGAACTCGAACAGCTCCGTCAGCACCGCAGCAGACGTGATGCTGTCCGTGCACGCACCGATGGCCTGTGCAACACCGGTGCGCGTGTGCCAACGGTAGATGTACTCGGTACCCTGACGCAGACCGCTCTGGGTGGCGGAGATGGCCTCGTCGGGAGACGCAATGAACAGTGCCGTCATGCGCTGCAGGGTCTGCTGCGCCACAGCGGGGTGCTGCTGGATGGCGGACGCGATGGCGCTGCCGACCGCAGTGCGCGTCACGGCATCCTGGCTGGTCAGCAGCTGGATCAGACCCTCAAGGTACTGAGGGCCAATGCTCAGGCCGAAGCGCTGCCAGATGGTGGCAGCGCGCTCCGACACGTCAGACTTGCTGTCGTGGCAGGCAATCCACATGCGCTGCGTGAAAAGCTCAAAGTGCTTGGCATCCTCCTCGGACAAGCCAGCAGCGACGGCAGCCGGCGCGAAGCAGTTCAGCTCTTCGGCCGCCTGCAGCGCGCATCCGCGCAGGCTCTCGTTGGGCGACAGCACTCCCTCCACGCTGAGCAGCGGCAGCGTCTGCTCCGGTCGAATGCCCGAACCAGACGACAGCTGCAGCAGCGCTGCCAGGGTCGGCTTGTAGAGCGTGTTAACGTGGCCGATGAGGTGCAGCAGTGACGAGTACATGCTCGCGACAGGGAAAGGCGTCACCGACTTCCCCGCCTGCGGAGCTTCGTGCAGCTGCGGCACGCAGTGCAGATCCAGCACCTCGCTTGCACTGGCCAAGCTCAGCTGCAGACCAGCACCCAGCGGACGCTCCAGGTCGCCGAGCTCCGAAGCTTTCTCCTCCTGCGCACTGGCGGACTTCTCCTCGTCGCGCGCGTCGGACTTCTTCTCCTCGTCGTCCTCCTTCTCGTCAAAATTCTCCTCCTCATCCTCTCCCTCCTCGTCCTCGTCTTCCGCCTCAAGATTCTTGACCTTCTGCGCGCCACGCTTGTTGAGCTCGACGCCGCTGGTGTCCTCGTCGTCCTCGGTCGTCGCAGCCGCCGCCTTGTCCAGGCCGGAGTCGGACGGGTCGGACGAGTGCAGCACCGTCGCCTCGACGATGGGGAACACGAACAGGAACGTTTGAGAGGAGAAGGCGCGGCGACGCGCGGCGGCGCGCAGCTCGAACAGCATGCGCGCAATCATGCGCTTCTGATGCAGGTCTGCGAAAGCCTTTGCTCCGTGCAGCTTCACCGCCTGCACGGCCAGCGGGATGCGGTCGCCGATGGACGCCACATGCGTGTCGAGACTCACGAGGAGCTGGCTGTGCGTAGCCAGTGCGGCGGGGCGTACGATCTCGTTGGCGAACAGCGTGTACAACTGCGGCAGGAGGGACGGCAGCACGTGTTCGTGCAGCAGCGACGGCAGACGCTGCGCCAGGAGACCGAAGAAGGACAGAACGGGCTCCACCTGACGCTTGGCAGCAATCAGCTTTGCGCGCAGAGCAGACTGCGCAGCGAGCTTGGCCTCACGCTCAGCCTCCACCTTGGCCTGGCCGGTCAGCGGCGCAGCCTTCGCGCCTGGCTTGCCGCCCGCGGCTCCAACTGGCTTCTTCGCTGCTGCCGCCTCCTTCGCGCGCTTCTCTGCCGCACGCCGCTCCAGCTCTTCGTCCTTCTCGGTCCAGTCCGCCGGTCGCTTGACCTTGCTCTCGACGACGACGGCGCGGAACGTTCCGTCGGCCTGGTAGTCGCACAGGCTGCCCTCGGGCGTGCGGAACACGGCGACGTCCGCATCGCTCAGACGAGCGAAATCGGGGTGGGACAGCAGCGACAGAACGGGGGACAGCAGAGAGGACAGAGACGGCTGCGGGAACACGCGGAACAGGGACAGCAGCAGGCCAACGGCCGACGCACGCTGACGCTCCGAGCGCGTCTCCTCATCCACCTCCGGCACAGTGCCCGCGGTGGCTGCAGCAATGGCCGCAGCTTGAGCCGCAGCCTGAGCAGCCGCATTGGCACCAGCGGGAGAAGCGGCCGCCAGCACGACCGGCGCCGGTGCGAGAGTGCCCACAGCGGGCAGCAGCGCCTCGTTGGAGAACAATAGCTTCTCGATCGCCGGCAGCTGCGCAAGGACAGTGCCGCGCAGGTTGTCGCGCACCTGGATGGGCACGTTGCGAGCACGACGCTTCGCGGCAGCCGGGGTGCGAGCAGCCACAGCAGCGGCGGCGGCACCCTCAGCCGCCTTGTCCGCGGCCTCCCGCTCCACTGCGTTCTGGCTGCTGCTCCAGGCGGTCAGCAGCGCATCGAAAGTCGAGTTGGCGCTGCGCCACGAGCGCGCATCCGCGTTCAAAAGGAGGGAATCATGCGCCAGCAGCAGTGCCAGTGGCATCAGCGCCGGAACGGGATGGGCGGCAATGGTGAGCAGCGCGCGGCTCCACAGCGCGGACCCATTGGGCGCGCTGAGCGCCGCCGCGTTCTTGCTGTTGACGAGCACCTGGAAGGTGCGCAGCAGCACACCGGCGAGCTGCGCCGTGTGCGCCTGCTTGCCCGCGAGCAGCGTGCTGACGGTGGCCAACGTGGGCACGCGGACCTTGTGCGAGGGGTGCAGCATCAGGCGCAGCAGTGTCACGTACAGCGGCAGCTGCGGCTCCACAAGACCCACCTTCTGCAGCCACGCAAAGTGCGCAGCGTCACCGAACAGCGACGAGTATACCGGCAGCCACCACGCCACATTCTCTTCATTGACGGCGGGGAACTGGTTGACGAACGACTGCCCGTCCTTCAGCAGCGGCAGCAGCACCTTGCTCGCACTGGCACTGGCGTTCACGGTGGCCCCGGCCCATCCCCCCGTGCTGAGCATGGTGTTGAGTGCGGCCAATCCATCCTTGCGTCCCTGCAGCGGCTTGTCCTGCGCCAGCTTGATGGCGGCCAGCAGCGGCGCTTCGGCCGCGCTGCCACCGCCAGCAGCAGCAGCAGCAGCCGACGCCGAGGCGGCAGCTCCCTTTGCGCCCTTCGACATGACGAGAAGACAAACGGCAAAAGCGCGAGTGTCTGAAGCAAGCAAAGACAGCGGACATGAGTGTCCGCTGAGCACCGCGTTGACGGACGACCGCTGGCCAGCGGGTGTCTTGAACTGTTCTGCTCTGCTGTTCTCTGTCCCCGCCGTGGCGGCACTCGTCCTGCACCAGTCTCTGCTGCTTCCGTCCCCCAATCAATCCCACTTCGCCGTCTTCTCTGTCTCTCCCTCTGCCAAGCGCCACCAGTGCGCGCGGTGTCCATCCATCCTTCCACCCAC
>Ga0256878_1000364_pt1 | contig 7849 bp, 8 predicted proteins | sample MC6MC0436MT_FD_186343 | JGI IMG/M metagenome (GOLD analysis project Ga0256878, IMG submission 186343) | Metatranscriptome of enriched soil aggregate microbial communities from Iowa State University, Ames, United States - MC6-MC0436-MT... | ecosystem: Environmental > Terrestrial > Soil >... | reverse complement strand
TGCAAACTGACAAGCACATCATCCACATGGATCAGGATGCTTTTTTCGTCTCTGTTGAGGTGAGGAAGAACCCTGAACTGATCGGAAAGCCCGTGATCATAGGCGGAACTTCTGATCGTGGGGTAGTTGCGTCCTGTAGTTATGAAGCCAGAAAATATGGGGTACACTCCGCAATGCCCGCAAGGATGGCCAAACAACTCTGTCCGCATGCGATCTTTCTGCGTGGAAATATGGATGAATATTCCCAGGCTTCCCACGAGATTACAGATATCCTAAGGGAGCGGGTTCCGCTAATTGAAAAGGCCAGTATTGATGAGCATTATATAGATATGACCGGTATGGACCGTTTTTATGGCTGCATGAAATATGCCCATGAGCTGCGGGCCAAGGTAATCAAGGAAACCGGGCTTCCGATTTCCTTTGGTTTATCGGTAAACAAGACCGTATCCAAGATGGCAACCAATGAGTGTAAGCCTAATGGGGAGCTGAATGTTGAACAGCCCAGGGTAGTTCCTTTTTTAAACCCTTTATCCATCCGCAAAATTCCAGGGCTTGGGGAGAAAACCTTTATTAAACTTAGCGATATGGGGATCAAAAAGATTTATACGCTTTCCCAGGTCTCCCCAGATCACATGAATGCATTGCTTGGCAAGAATGGGTTATCGCTGTTGCAAAAGTCTAAAGGTATAGATCATTCACCTGTTGTTCCTTATTCGGAAGCCAAAAGTATTGGTACCCAATCTACCTTTAAATCCGATTCGATTGATATTACCATGATTGGAAACCTGCTTACCGCAATGGTGATGGATATCGCTTTTCAGCTCCGTGAGCAAAAGAAATTATGTGCCTGCATCACGCTGACTATCCGGTATTCGGATTTTGAGGATGTGACCAAACAAGCATCCATTCCATACACGGCACTCGATTCGGTGCTGATAGCCAAAGCCAAAGACCTTTTCAGGCAACTATTCCAAAAAAGGAAACTGATCAGATTGGTAGGTGTGCGCCTGTCAAACCTGGTCACCGGTTTTGAGCAGATCGATCTCTATAGCCAGAGTGAAGAACAATATTCCCTTTATCAGGCGCTGGATAAGATCCGGCACCGGTTTGGGTCTAAGTCTATATCAATAGCATCTACCATGAACATTGACCTTTAATATGTTTTATTATGTACATCAATGTCCATTCCCAATATTCGCTGCGTTATGGAACAATGTCCATACCAGCTATCCTCACTGAAGCATCTGCCCGTGGTATTACCCAGATGGTGCTCAGCGATATCAACAATTCAACGGGTGTTATGGAGTTTATCCGTGAATGCCGTGAAGCGGGTATCAAGCCGATCGGCGGCTTGGAGTTCAGGAAAGATAAAAAGCTGCTCTACATTGGCATTGCTAAAAACAAGGAAGGGATGCGGGAGCTTAACGAACATTTGAGCCGCCATAATTTATCTCAAACGGAGCTTCCTTTGGAAGCCCCGGAAATGCAGAATGCCTATATTATTTACCCTTATGGATATAAAGCCGGCCTAAAAAAAAATGAATATATCGGTATCCGTTTTGACGAGCTTCACTTTTTGCATGGCAAGGATTTAAGGGACATCAAGCATAAATTATTGGCGCTGCAGCCAGTATTCTTTTGCGAGCGGATAGAATACCGGTTGCACGAATACCTTAGGGGAATTGACCTGAATACCTTAATAACCATGGTTGGCAAGGAGGATAAATGTGCGCCAACCGACTGCTTTCTTGCTCCGGGCGAACTCGAATCCAGATTCTCGAAATTTGCTTTTATCCTGGACAATACCCGCTCACTAATGGACAGTTGTTCCATGGATGAATATGCCGGGGGAAGGGTAAACCTCAACCGGAAAACTTTCACTGGCAATAAAAAAGATGACCGTGAACTTTTGGAAAAGCTTGCACTGGGTGGGGTAGAATACCGCTATGGTAAATCCAATAAACAGGCTTATAAAAAGGTAAGGGATGAGCTCAAAGTAATTTTTGAGCTGGATTTTTGCGCTTATTTCCTGATTACTTGGGATATTATCCGCTATGCCTCTTCCCGAGGTTATTACCATGTTGGGAGGGGATCTGGGGCCAATAGTACAGTGGCCTATTGCCTGCGTATTACCGATGTCGATCCGATTGAACTGGATCTATATTTTGAACGTTTCTTAAATGCACAGCGGACTTCTCCTCCCGATTTCGACCTTGATTTTAGCTGGGATGAGCGTGAAGATGTACAGGACTATATATTTAAGCGCTATGGTGCTGCGCATACTGCGCTGCTGGGAACAATGTCTACATTCAAGGACCGTTCAGTGATCCGTGAAATTGGCAAAGTGATGGGCCTTCCTAAAGGAGAAATTGATGGTTTTACTGACCCCACCAGGGCTGCGCTGAATAGGGATAATGCTACATTTAAAAAAATTACGGCCATCTATCAGCTCATGGAACAAATGCCCAACCAACGGAGTATCCATGCCGGGGGGGTACTGATATCTGAAGAGCCAATTACTTATTACACTGCGCTTGATCTTCCGCCAAAGGGAATGCCCACGGTACAATGGGACATGTACGAGGCGGAAAAGATCGGATTTGATAAATATGATATCCTTTCCCAGCGGGGTATCGGACACATTAAAGAAGCGGTTAGGTTGGTGGAGGAAAACCTGGGGCGTAAAGTGGATATCCACCAGACCCGTAAATTCATGAAAGATCCCCGTTTGAACAATAAACTTAAAATTGGGGACACCATAGGCTGCTTTTACATTGAATCACCTGCCATGAGGCAGCTGCTGACCAAACTCAGCTGCGAAAGTTATCTGGTGCTGGTCGCCGCATCTTCGATTATTCGTCCAGGGGTAGCGAGTTCTGGGATGATGCCTGCCTATATCCGTTATCACCATGATCCAAGTAAGGTGGTTTACCTGCATCCTGTAATGGCAGAAATGCTGGGAGAGACTTATGGGGTAATGGTATACCAGGAAGATGTAATCAAAATATGTATTCATTTTGCCGGTATGGACGGAACCGATGCGGATATCTTGCGCCGCGGAATGAGCGGGAAGTACCGTTCAAAAAAGGAATTCGACCGACTTGTGGAACGGTTTTTTGAGGAGGCCAGGAAACTCGGTAGACCGGAAGAGGTTATCGCAGAGGTGTGGCGACAGGTATCCAGTTTTGCCGGATATAGTTTTTCAAAGGCCCATTCGGCCAGTTTTGCCGTAGAGAGTTACCAGAGTTTGTTCCTGAAAGCCTATTATCCCAAAGAATTTATGGTAGCAGTGCTGAATAATTATGGCGGATTTTATTCCCGCTGGTTGTATGTACATGAGCTTAAAAAAGCGGGGGCCAAGGTCCATTTGCCCTGCATTAATAAATCCTTATCCGCAGTATCCATATCAGGAGATGACGCTTACTTGGGGTTCATCGGTGTTCAGGGACTGGAAAATAAATTTATTGAGCTGATCCCCGAAGAGCGCAGGTTAAACGGAGACTACCTTTCGGCCGAAGACCTGATCCGCAGGACGGGCATGGGTATTGAACAGGTGGTGATTTTGATCCGGGTTGGGGCGATGCGGTTTACCGGGAAAAGTAAAAAAGCATTACTCTGGGAGGTACATCTGCTTATGGGCCAGAAAGTACGCCCAAGTAAGGATGCCGAACTTTTCCAGATCGAAAAAAAGGATTATGCGCTTCCCGAACTCATCAATACCGATCTGGAGAATGCTTATCATGAGCTGGAGCTTTTGGGTTTTTCACTAAGCCTTTCCATGTTTGATCTTTTAAAGACCAGTTACAGGGGGGAAGTTCGGGTATCTAATCTCAAACAATATGCCGGTAAAATGGTAAAAATGGTCGGCCATTATGTATGTGAGAAAACGGTACATACCAAAAACAACAAGAAAATGTGGTTCGGAACTTTTTTGGATGCTGATGGGAATTTTTTTGACACTACCCATTTCCCCAATACCACCCCAAGTTATCCTTTCCGCGGACATGGATGCTACCTGATCGCTGGCGTTGTAGTGGAAGACTTTGGGTTTCCAAGTATAGAAGTGAAAAAGTTCGCTAAGCTGCCCATTCTGCCTAATCCTGTTATGGATTAAACAAATTGGCCATAAACTGGGTTTATAATGAAAGCGTCCGGTATGGAAAGATTAATCAATATCCTAAAAGATCAGGCCAGGAATAAGTTGATCACTGATGTGATCGAAGTGGGGAGCAATGAAGTCAACGTGGTAATCTCTACCACAGCTGATGTGAAAGAAATCAGTGAAATGGCAATAGATATAAAGGAGCATTTAGGGGCGGACAGCGGGAAATATATCATCAATTATTTAGATCAGTATGGAACAAGATTTGAACGGATTTAGCGGAAGCCTTTCTTCTAGCGGCCAGATGATTTTGCTGGATTATGTTTTTGGGGAGGGAGAAAATACGGATTGTTATCAGCTTGTGCGTTTTTTTTCAGGTGAGAAATGGAACATCCTGAATAGTGGAAGGCTAGTGTCAAGGATGGTATGCATTGATGGCCTTTGGAGCCAGGAATACGGTGGACTGCTTGAATCTGCTGAAGTTCTTGAAATCGGGGAGTTTATAGCACAGCAACATTTTAACCTCCTTCCATCCAAAATTGAGTTGCATTGGCAGGAATGTATCGAAGAGGTGGTCATGCAAAGCGACACTAGCTATTTAGTCGTAGGTAAACCCGGGATAGCATTTGAAAGATTTCAAGCAATCTTTACCGGATATATAGCAGAGTTGGTTGAAGACCCCTGGGAGATTGAATTTAAAGTTTATAATGCTGACTTTTCGGACGACTTTATCAAAAGGGTGTACTGGGGAGGAAAGAAAAATACCGTTAAGCAAAACGATTGGCTAGATCCTGTGTTCTACGGACATGGAAGTGTTTGAAAAAGAATCGGTTCGCACTGTTATATGCAGGTGGGCCGGTAAAAATAGTACTGAATTATTTACAGGTGTAGCAATTGGAGTTTCTATTCTCGCCCTCTACCTGATATATAGAAAAGGCAAGATTGGATCAAAAGTTTCCTCCGATAAACCAGAAGTTAATTTAAATATGGAAAGATATGTTTTTGATATAGCGACGGATGATGGCCCAAATGAAGCTGTTGTAGAAAGCAGTGGCGAGTGCTATAGCGTATCACTGGATGGAAAATTTATTGGGACGATGTGGCAGGACGAAAACCTGGGGATGCAGTGGAAGACGGAAGACCAGGAACTGGAAATCCATCTTTGGGATATCGCAGCTAATTTATCTGAGAGCTTTTCAAGAAAAGGCTTTCCATCCCTGTTAAAAGGTGCCTATCCTGAAATCTCGGAAACGGTGTGGAAAACTGATGAAACCCTGGAAGTCAATCTTTCCAGCGACACGGACCTTGAGGTGTTTTCTACTTTCCTTCGTGACGAGGTCCTTAATCTGGTTGATTTTGAAGAGCATCTGGACCTTGTAGTTAAAAAAGATGGGGAGGCTTATTTTAAAATTATAGGGATTAACTAAAAAAAGAAATTTTGTATATTTAGATATGGTAACGCTGGGAGAATCCTTTGATATTCAGCTTCATGATATAGGTATGAAAGTAACACCAATGCAGATTGGTAATGATGAAGTCTATAGGATTGAGTTCAGTGATAACAGGCCGCCTTTGGTTGTTGCCGAAGTAAATGCCACAAGGCCGTTCTGGACATCTTTGCCCAGGGGAAGACAGGTAGAGGCAGACTATTTTGGAAAAAGAATAGAGGATTATCTCAAAAAGAAATAATTATGTGTTATTATAACGGACAAAAGGTTTCAAGGGCAGAGTTTATCCGCCTGATGCAATTGGAAAAAGCGGTAAGGCAATATGATTTTTTGAACCATGCCGTGCATAATGGTTTTGCTTATGCGCCCATTGCTGTGCTAAAAAGGGATGAAGCCCAGACCAATTTTGATATCGTTCAAATGGAATGGGGTTTTTTACCTCCTTACCTGCAAAACAGGGAAGCAGTCAAGAACTTCCGTAACGGATATAAAGATGCTAAAGGGAAATGGAATATTGGTTATACTACCCTCAACGCTAAAGCAGAAAATCTTTTTGTCAATGAAAAAGGTAACACTTCTATGTATGCCAAGGCAGCCAGGGAACGTCGCTGTTTAATCCTGTCAACAGGGATCTATGAGTGGCGGCATATTTTTCCATTAAATAAACGTACTGGTGAACCGGTTAAAACTGCTGTGAAATATCCATATTACATCTCAGTTAAAGATGAAGAGTATTTTTATATGGCGGGCATTTATCAGGAGTGGACCGATAAGGATACGGGAGAAACCGTTGAGACCGTTGCAATCATCACCACTGTTGCCAACCCGCTAATGGCACAAGTGCATAATTCTAAAAAACGTATGCCAACAATACTTGATGATGACAAGGCTTATGAATGGTTGTTTGGGGATTTAAGCGATGATCAGATTATTGAGCTTGCCTCGACACAGTTTCCTGCAAAACGTATGGATGCCTGTACCATTGCCAAAGAGTTTCTTAGTAGTCTTGTGCCCTCTGAACCTTTTGAGTATGAGGACTTGCCAGCATTGGAGTATTTGGTTTAAAAGGCTTTCATAAAATAATAAACTTATTAAGTACGGCACATTGGCATGTCTTGAATAAGGATATCTTTTAATGTTACGTTCAGGGTAGGTGGACCATTACGACGTTCGCATTTCTTCGGTACACCCTAGCAGGTATTTTAAATCGGTCCAGCATTGAAACGGTTTGTTTAGTGTATATTTAAACTGTTAAATTAAATCAACGGGACGATTTAGATTAAACATTTAAGGCTCAGAAATCTTCTGGGCCTTTTTTTGCGTTCCTGTAGCAACTACACTTTTTGTTATGAGCTTAATGGGATGAAATTACCTAAAATTCCTATGTAATATTTGCCATCCCCATTATATGATTGACGTTTAGAATATACAGAAAAGATAAGTCCATTAAAATCCCTACCTGTATATCCACTTTCCGACTTATGTAAAAAAGAATTGAAGTCATTTCTACTTGGGTTACTAATGCCTAGCACAATAACCACAATGGTCAATATGTACTGCCATTTCTTGAAATTTGCATTATTCATGGTGATCATTTGGATCGTATTCGTATTTATCTTGGCTTTCGTTGCTTATGGTGTCAGGTAATACCTTTTCTATCTTAAATGTAATAACGTATAAACTATCATTAGCCCTTATAGTATCTACTCCATTCATATCTCGTGGAGTTATTGGTTTATCTACATTTATATCATCATGATCTGGTTTTGAGCCGACAAGCCACGCCGAAAGAGACATTATTGCTATTAACAATATTAATCCAGCAATAAATGGGAACTTAGCTATCATGGTATATTTATCATAATAGTTTTACCAGTAGTATATCCTAAATCACCAACAACCTCAGATAGTTTAACATTGTCCCTAGTAAAAACAATCCTAGCACTACCAGTACCCAGTTGTGCGCTATATGGTTTATTTGAACTGTAATGCACTGTAAGTACATCGCCAGAATAAACATCTTGCGTCCCATACGGAAGGTCTATTTGTTTTTGGTCTTTAGTCGTAAAAACATTCTTCCCATTCTGATCAGTAATGTCCATTAATACAAGAGTAGAGCCAGAAAGTTCTGTAATCCTGATTTGCATGTTAATGGGGAAATTTTTCTTTTCCTTTTTACAGGAGCTGAGTAGCAATGCAGATAGCATTAGCAGGAGTATTAATCTTCTCATTGTAGTAATTTGAGCAGCAATAGAATTAAGTACAATTACTTATATGTTGGTTTTATTCTTTATTATCC
>Ga0256878_1000350_pt1 | contig 7937 bp, 1 predicted proteins | sample MC6MC0436MT_FD_186343 | JGI IMG/M metagenome (GOLD analysis project Ga0256878, IMG submission 186343) | Metatranscriptome of enriched soil aggregate microbial communities from Iowa State University, Ames, United States - MC6-MC0436-MT... | ecosystem: Environmental > Terrestrial > Soil >... | reverse complement strand
GTCAAAAGCAAGAGCGTGTAAAATGCAGAACAACAAGTACAACACAAAGTACAGCGACCGACTGTTTCGATCTCCCCTCCTACTGCTGCGGCGGCTGTGCGGTCTTGACCGTCGCTCCGTGCTGCGCGTGCATGATGAGAATCGCGAACTGCTTGACGTCCTTAAGCCGGTCGGTGCTGAGGCTGGCGTAGTCAAACTTGCCGCGCAGATCAGTGTAACCGTCTTTGAAGAATGACGGCGCCGAGCCGTCGTTCATCTGCGCGTAGACCTTGACATACGTCTGCGGGAGAGGGCGACCAGTGCCGGAGTGCAGCACGCTCAGTTGGCCGTAGTTGGCCTGCAGGCGCACGGACAGCTGGTGCGCGAAGTGAGCGCGCACCACGCTCAGACCGCCGGCACCCGCACCAGCAGCCCCAGGAGCAGAGGCAGAAGCAGCCGCGCCCGCACCCGCCGCCGCTGCGGAGTCCGTAAGCTCGATCCAGCAGTTGCTCGATTGGAACTCCTCGGGGATCGGCACGATGAGCGGCTCGCGCGGCGCGCGGCTCGGCACGCCCGCGACAGTCTTCGCGGGGGGCAGCGCCAGCGGCAAGGAGAGGTTGGGCGTGACGAACAGGAAGCCGCTCGTCTTGCTGCCACTGTTGCCCGCAGCAGCTCCTCCTCCTTCGGTCATGCTGAACGGCGCGGCCGAAAACATGAGCTCGATGTTCATCTTGTAGAAATGCAGCTGTGCCGCGGCGCAGTTCTCGTGCCGCACCTCCAGCGTGCGCGGCGAGGCGAACGACAGGTCCAGCGACGGCTCTCCGGCGGCGAGGTTGGACATGTCCCGGTCGCGGTCCAGCGCGTCGCGCGCCCCAGACGCTTCCTGCTCCTGGTCATCCCTCATCTCCGCAGGGTCGAGCGCCGCCGCCGACAGCTCCATCAGCTGGTTCTCCACCTCGCGGAACACCTTGCGCTTCTTGCTCAGGGGTTGGTGCGCCGTGTGGCGACGTGCGATTGCCAGGGCCGCGGAGGGGTCCGCGGTGAAGAAAGCGAAGTAGCAACGCAGGTAATCCATCTGCAACTGGCAGGGCGCGTCGGCGCCGCCGTCGGGAATGCTGTCAAACATGCGCTTGCCCTCGTCGATGCGGTCCTGCAGCAGGAGGTAGTAGGTGAGGCTCAGCTTGTGCGCGGCAGTGAAGCGCTCGCTGCCCCCCACGCGCTCGGACAGGTATGCCAGCAGCTTGGCGTACTGTTGCGCGAACTGCACGTTCTGGATGGTGAGGCTCTTCTTCTCCCCCTGTCCCCCTCCCTCGCCCAGGCGGAGGGGATGCGCGCGCGCATTGAGCAACGGGCTGTACTCCAGGTGTTGATACCCGGCCACCGCCGGTTCAGCATCATCGTGCACCAGGACCCCGGAGCGGAAATAGCGACCGACCGCCTGGGTCACCGCGGCGGACCGCTGGAGCAACTCCGAGAGCGCCTGGCCCGACGAGGCCGGGTAGAGCAACGCGAAGGCCCACACGCTCTCGTCGTACACGAGGCGAGCACGGAGCACCTCGATCACCTCGGCGAAGAAGGTCTCCGGCGAGCCAACCAGGGCGTTCTTCGCGGAAGCAGGTTGGAAGCGCCAGCACAACAGCGAAAGGTCCACCTTCAGCAGGTTCTCCCTGCGGAGGAAAGCGAGCACCTCCTCGCGCCAGGCAGTTTGGCTCAGGGTGCGCCAATCGCGGAGGTTGCGCTCGCGCTTGCTGGGCGTCATGACGACATTCAATGTGCGCGGTGCGCCAAACCCGACGCACCGTCCCTTGCGCGTGACGGAAGGGGGGTAGTGCTCGAAGCGCCCCGGCGCCGGGAAGTAGAAGAGGTAGGTCACCACGCGGGAGCTGTAGCTCTCGATCTCCACGAAGCGCGTCGCGGTGCTCAGGCCGCGGGCACCGAAGCTCCCGACGGGCACAGCGCCCGCGGGGACCTGCAGGAGCACGTCGAGCTTCTGTCGGCTGCTCGCCACGTTGGTCAGCACGATGCGGCATCCGTACAGCTTCGCGACGAGGAACTCGTCCGTGATGTACTTGTCGACGCGCTCGGCGCTGCCATCCCCATCAGCACCATCGGCGCCATCTTCCGGAGCCGCGTCGGTGAACAGGTCGAACGGATCGAAGTACGACGCGGACACGCTGATGGACGACCCGGCTGCACCGCCAGACGCGGACGACGCGGCACCGGAGGATGCTGCAGCCTGCTGCTGCACCACCTCGCGCATCTCGCGGTGGAACACGACGACGGGGCTGCGCGCCTGCAGGCGCATGCTCTTGTCGCGCGAGCCCGACAGCACGGGCGGCTGCTGCTGGCCCGGCAGGGGCAGGTCCAGCACCGCCACGCGCAGCAGCAGCTCCGTGAGCGTCGTCAGCGGCTCGCCCAGGTGGCGCGTCAGGAACACCTTTTGCTGCTGCCCCGCTGCTGCCGCCGGTGCCGACGCCGACGACGAGGAGGCACTCTTGATGTGCGCGGCGAAATCAGCCCAGAACTTGTTGACTCCCACGAGCTCCGGGGTGACCTCCTCGTTGAGCACGGAGAACCAGTTGCGTTCCTCCAGCTCCTTCGTGGTGGGCGGGGCGGCGAAGAGCCGTTTGGCCGCTACGCCATTCGCGTCCATGAAGTCGGCGCTGGCGGCGAAGCTGTCCCCATCGGCGTCCTCATCGTTCTCCTCCTCCTCCTCCTCCTCCTCAACCTCCCGCTCCTCCACCTCGCGCCGATCGGCCTTCTTTTTCATCTTCATCATCCCGCCCAGGGGCATGGCGCGGTTCTTCCGCGAGCGATCCATGTCGCGACGCTCCGATTCATCATGGTTCGACTCCTTCATTGCGCCACCCTTGCGACGGAGGCTGCGCTTGTCGAACTGCTGCTGCGCGAGGACGACGCCGCCTTCGCCCGCCTGCTCCTGCACTTCGGCATCCTCCGCCGCCGCCTTCGCCAGGGACTTGCACTGGAGTGCCGCCTTGAACATCGCCAAGAACGCCACCGAATCCTCCTTGCTCTGCGCGGAGGACATCTGGAGCACCAGGTCGACAATGGCATCGGCCTGGGGCACCGTCGCAGCTTGCTCGCGCAGGCGCATGGCCAATAGCAGCCGCTCGAACGTGTTCAGCTTCTCGAACCGCGCCGGAGCCATGAACGCACGAAGATCCCCTCCGAGCAGATAGAGGTCCACGAAGGACTTCGCCAGCTTGTTGGCTAGCGAAGTGCGGACCACCCGGTCGAAGAAAGGACGATCCTTGAAGTAGAGGAACAGGTTCACCTCGTGGCAGGCGTGTTCACCATAGAAGGCGTCCCGTGCTTCCGGGGAGCTCTCCGCCCAGCGCAAGAGGAAATCCATCTTGGTCATCTCGGACACCAACTGGCCCCGCCCATTCGAGGAAGCCAGGGAGCGCAGCAAAGCCCAGTACTCACCGAGGTGCTCGTAGCTCTCCACGGTGCTGCTCGCGGCGTCGACCACGAGCAGTTCGCCCCCGGCAGGCAGGCACGAGATCAAGTGGTGCTCGCTGAAGGGGCGGGACGAGTCGAGGCCGGGGAGGAGGCGCGTGTCGCGGTAGGCGGCGTCGAGCTGCATGCCGTCGGCGCTCTGCTCGGCGGGCACGCTCTTCGACGCATCCTTCAGCGCGTGGCGCAGGGAGGCCACTTGTCCCGTGCTGTCCAGCGCGACGATGCTGAGCACGTTGTGCGACGCGGCGAAGGCGGACACGGGGATGCGCACGCTCTGGCTCGCGGGGTCCACGCGCAGGTTCGCGAGCACCACGGAGGGGCTGGAGAGGAACTCCAGTTGCACGCGCCCGTTCGGCGCCCCTCCATCATAGTCCACAATGCCGACGCTGCTCTGGGCCGCCTGTTCATCCTCGCCTCCGCCCCGAGCGGAGCGCTTCATCATCTCCGCGCGCATGAACTGGTGCGGCATCGCGTCCGCCGCGGCGCCGTACGCGAAGCCACCCCTCGAGGTGAGCGGCGCGGCGCACATGGCCATCGCAGCAGCGGGGGGAGGGGGACAAGGCATGTCCGCGGAGCTGTACGCCTCCCCGGCACTCAGGGTCGGCTCGGCCTCGAAGTTGGTGCCCTGCTTGACGCGCTCGTGCAGCAGCAGGCTCGGGCGGGGGAGCATGTTGCCCACGCGCTCCCCCGCGAGCTTTCGGGCGAGAATGTAGTTCACCTCGTCCCCGAGACGCTTGGGCTTCAGGTACGCGGAGCTACTCACAGAATACAGCAGCACGCGTCCATCGGGCGTTGGCCCTCCTTGACCGAAGCACTCTTGCATCGATCGCTGCGGGTGGAAGTCCGATGCGACGACGTGGATGCGCGTGGAGGCCGTCACCCCGGCCAAGCGGATGACCACCTCCTTCTCCTTCGGCCCCGCATCCTCCTGCCGCGCGGAGAGAATCTGGAGCCGACCTTGTCGTCGCACGTGCGCGGCGTCCGTCTGGAGGAACGCGCGGGTGCGACGGTCCATCAGGTACTCGTTCATCAGCAAGGGGCCGTCCACCACGTGCAAGGTCCAGGAATGCCAGTAGCGCGACGCCCACAACGCGCGCTTGCACACGAGCGTGTACCTCCCCGCGCGGAGTCCCGACACGCGCAATGCGCATTCGCTTCCCGAACGCACCAAGGTGACATGTTGCGCCACCGGGAGGAAGTGCACCAAGGCCCCGGAGGAGTTCTGGGTCTCCGCAAGCAGCACCTCGGAGGCCACGTCACCCACAGCGGAAGTCAGGGGGATCGACAGGTCCGTTCCCTGTTGCAACACGAAGCGGTGCTTTTGCGCCGCCTGGACGAACGAGCCCGACCCTTGGTGCGCCGTCGGGGACAAGGACCACTCGTTGCGCTGGGGGGTCGTGCGGGGGTTGCTGCCGACGGGCGTGAGGGACAGGCTGGTGACATAACGCAGCGGCCCGAGACGAATGCAACCGCGCTCGTCCGTCACCAGCTCCAACCAGGGCTGCTCGCCGACCCACTGGGTCAGGTACTGGTGCTGCAGCCTCAAACGGACCTGGCGGCCTCGGATGGGCTCGCCAGACTTGCCGAGGCAGTACAGCGCGTAGCATCCTTCCTCGCCCTCATCGCCTGCCGCCGCCGGAGCGTCTCCAACATCCTCCATGCTGTCGCCACTCTTGCGCATCCGTCCCCCCCGGCCGAACTTGATGTAGAAGTCCTCCATGAAATGGGTGCGCTCCTGCGCGTTCATCGTGAGACTCTCGGAGCAACTCAGCTCTTGCTTCTCGCCATTGCTCTGGCGCACCACCTCGCCGGTCAGGGTGAAGGTGATGCTGGCCAGGTTGGCCGGCACGGAAATCTGGTGCACGCTCTCGGCTTCATCCGACAGCTCGAAGGGCTCCACCACCTGCGTGCTGGGCGTGCCCTCGTCGTCGGACATCTCGATGCGCAACGAGGTGCGCTGCAGCAGCCACGCGGCGGGGAGGCGCTCGCCGTGCAAACTGAGGTTCGCCCGCACGAGCAGGGGCGCACGCGTGGAAGACAGCAGCGACTCGCGGTCGACGAAGAAATTGGCAGACAGGGCGTAATGGTCGGACAGGTGGGAGAACGTGGAGAGCGACGCGAACGTCCCCTCGTCTTCCTCCCCGCCCGGGAGCGCGCCGGACAACACGATCTTCTGTTGTGCATTCGGGCGCGCCGTGAAGGGCACCAGCACCAGCCCGGTGCGCGGGTCGGCCGAGTAGGTCTGCCCGTTGAGGAAGATGCTCCCGTTCTGCAGCGCGGCCGCCGTTTCGACATCCACGAGGCGGAAGAGATGGCCTTGGGCACTGTTGTGCGCCGACAGAGCGGCGATGGTGCCCTTGCGCAGGATGCTCCGGGCGCGGAAGCCGCCGCCCATGAGCTCGACGACGAACACGCCGCGGCAGGGGCGACTCAAGCTGGCGAACTCCAGCACGCGCTCGTGGACGAACATGTCGCTGAACGTGGCCCCATTCGCCTCATAGTTCTCCACGCGCTCCTCCTGCGGTGTCAATCCGTCCAGCTCCAGGTTGGCCGCATCAATCTCCTCCAGCTTCTTCGTGTAGAAATTGCGCGCGTGCACAAAGAACACTTTGATGAGCAAGGAGCGTACACCCTTGAGAACCACGTGCAACTTGACCGCGTCGGAGAGACCGAAGGTTGTGGGATTGGACACCGAGGGGGTCAGGGAACCGAACTCCACGCGCACTTGCGAGCGGAGCTGCTGCAGCGCGCCGCTACCCAGCAGTGAGGCTTGCTCCTCGCGCTGCGCAGGCGAGAGCTTCGCGCTCAGCTCCGCGGAGGTGAGGATGGCCGTGGCCAGCACGCGCTGCGCCCACGCCGTCTCGAGGTACGACAGCCAGCTCCCGGCCTGGGTGAGTTCCTTGGTGAGCGTCACGTCGGCCGAGGAGCGCTGCGCCTGGCGCAGGGCGAACTCCAGCACCGCACGCTCGTTCTCGCTGGTCAAACGGGTGAAGATGCCGCTGCGCGCTAGCGTGCTCGTGGTTTGTCCCGTGAACAGCTGGGCGCGGCGCTGCTGCAGTTCCTGCGGCGGCAATCCCGCCAATCCCAGCTCGTTGTCACTGCGGATGCGCAAGAAGCTCGAGGAGCTGTTGTTGCGGGGCAGGGTGAGGTAGGCGTGCACGCGCGCGAAATCCACCTCACCGAAGAGGTTCATCGCGAAGTACAGCACGTGGAACATGACGCATCCCTTGACCGCACCATGCAGCGCAGGAAGCTGCGTGGCGAACTGCCACAGCCGATCGAGGTACGCGCGCTTCTCCTGCAAGGGCAGGCCGCCCTCGCGCTCGGGCAGCAGGAACTGCTCGGCGCTGGGGTTGCCCGCGGGCTGGTCGGCGAGCACGAGCTGCTCGACAAACAGCTGGCTCTGTGCAGGCAGTTCCGGTCGCTTCTGCGCCAGCTCGCGCAGCTGCTCCAGGGTCAGCGCGCGGTGGATGGGCACGTCGCCAAACTTCGGGAACGTCGGCGGTTGGGGCTGCTTGCCCTGCTGTTGCGAAGGCTGCGGCAGCGGCGTGGTCAGGTCCTTGATCACAAGGTCGACGATGTTGCTCAGGGTGGGCTGCGACTGCATGCGCAGGAACTGTGCCATCTGCTGCTGGCTCAGTGGTTGCCGCGCAAGCCACTCCCAGGCCAGCTGCGTGACGCCGTTGAGGCCGTGGCGCGCGAAGGCGTACTTGAGCAGCCCGTCAAGCTCTAGCTGGCTTTGGTCCAGCGCGCTGCTCTGCTCTGCCACCGCGCTCTGGGCCGACTCGTGGGCAGGCAGCTGCTGCGCGTACGCGGAGAAGTTGACACCCATGCGATCTTGCAGGCGCTCCAAGATCGCAGTGCGATCCGCCGCAAGGATTTCCGTGTCCAGCGCAAGGAGATCCGAGCGCAGTAGCAGCGACTGCGCTTCGTCTTGGTGCTCGAAGCGCGACTCGCGCAGCGCGTGCGCCAGCTGGCGCTCCTGCTTCTCCAGCGCCTTCTTCTCTGCATCACTTCCGGCGCCCTCGCGCGCCTCCATCAGCTGCACCTGCACCTGGCGGAGGGGTCGCGTCAACCCCTCTTCCTCGTTGCGGAGCACATGCCGTTCCGCCAGCAGCTGCGCGCGCGTGGCGGAGGAGGCCAGGGCGAACGACTCGGCGGCGGAGAGATCCACGCTCATGACTGCCCGAGGGGAATGGAAGGGGAAGGAAGGAAGAACGAAACTGCGATACGAACAGAATCAATTCGAGCAAGAACAATCAGCATCCATCTCACCACCAGCAAGCATCCCGCCGCGCCGGGTGCCTCCGCTCGCCGTCCGTCGCGGACTTGGCGCAGTCAGGAGATTCTTGCTCTGCCAGTCCCACTGTCGCTGGGGTTGGTGGTTCCACCGCGATCTTGCGCAACGCATCCCCTGTTCCATTCGTTCCCCCACGCGAGTCTCCCTTCCGCGGTGTGTGTGTGTGTGTGTGTCTGTG
>Ga0256878_1000345_pt1 | contig 7970 bp, 7 predicted proteins | sample MC6MC0436MT_FD_186343 | JGI IMG/M metagenome (GOLD analysis project Ga0256878, IMG submission 186343) | Metatranscriptome of enriched soil aggregate microbial communities from Iowa State University, Ames, United States - MC6-MC0436-MT... | ecosystem: Environmental > Terrestrial > Soil >... | reverse complement strand
TTCGAATTAATTGAAGTTTTCCACATTTTTTATGTTGATAAAGCTTCTTTTTTGTGGATAACTTCAGATACAGCCTTAACTTCTCCCTTTTCCAACACGATTTTATTATCAATGCACGTTGGCAGTTGTGTCTGGAAGTGCCCTACATAAATGAGCGTCTGGCCACTTTTACTGAGGTCATCGATGACGTCGTTGAAATACTGGGTCTGCTCTTGGTCTAAACCCTGACAAGGTTCGTCCAAAATCAACAACTCTGGATGCTTTACGATCGTGCGAGCCAAGAGGACCAAACGTTGTTGACCTAAGGGCAATGATCCCAAGGTTTTATGTTTCACCTCTTTGAGGTCAAAAAAATGGAGAATTTGCTCGAGCTTTTGCTGTTGTTCAAATCCTAAGCGTTGGTATAGGCTCATGGAGTCAAAAAATCCAGAAGCAATTGTCTGCCCAACGTTTGCATTCATATCATAGTACCAGTGCAATTCGGGCGATATAATACCCAAATGTTCTTTGATATCCCAAATACTTTCTCCAGATCCTCTTTTTTTGCCAAAAAGATGGATGTCGTTGGCGTAGGCCTGTGGATGATCGCCGTTGATTAAACTGAGCAACGTGGATTTTCCTGAACCATTATGCCCTTGCAGCAACCATTTTTCGCCGGCTTTTACTTCCCAGTCAATATTCTTTAAGACTTGTTTTTCGCCGTATGAAATATTGATTTTGTTCATTTTTACCATAACCTGGGCGGATACCTGGGGTGCCTGTTGCAGAAAATAAGGCAGTGCCTTTCTGGTACGGGGCAATCCCCTGGATAGCTCTTCGCTACTTTGGCGAATAACAATTTTCCCATTCTGGATCTCTGCAAAACGATTGATGCAATTGGGTTGTTCGTCATCATTACTAATGAGTAACAACGAAACACCTTTATCCGCAAGCTGATCGAAAATCAGATTGAGATCTTTTCTGGACTGTGCATCTAGTCCTGTATAAGGCTGGTCGATAATGAGCACCTGAGGTTGAAGCCACAACGCCTTGATCAATTGCAGCCTTTTGTGTTCGCCACTCGAAAGTTCAATCAACTGCTGATCTTTGAAATTCTCGAATCCAAAAATGTTCAGGTAAGAACGTACGTTTTCAAAAGAAAGCTGTTCTTCTTTTGCAAAATGTTTCAACTCGGCAAAAACCGTTAATGTATCGTTTTTTGCAAATTTGTTGTAGCGCTGTTGGTAATAGAAATTGCGATCGCCTTCAAGATTGGTAAACTGAAACCAATTGGAAACGTAATGAATTTTTGCCGGCAATAAGCTCGTTGGGTCAAGGTGGAATGTGATCTTGCCTTCATACTTCAATTGCCGGGCAATTGCTTTTGCAAGCGTGGTTTTTCCTGTACCGCTCGGACCACCTAAGATCCATTGCTCGCCAGGAAAAATTTGCCAATTTAAACCATGCAGTATGGTATCCTTACCGTACTGAATAGTTAAATTGGCAATATGGACGACAGGATCTACCATTGTCTGTTCACTTCAAATGATTGTATTAAATCTTTTTGGTTAAGGATAAAATCGATGTCATCATACCCATTGATCAAGCATGACTTTTTGTATGGATTGATTTCAAATTCAAATTGATCGCCTGTTTCGGTCAACATGACTGTCTGTTTTTCAAGATCGACGATAATTTCAGTTTTAGGATTTTGGTGTACCAATTCGAAGATTTTTTCCAAAAATTCTTCTGAAACTTGAATTGGCAATACACCATTGTTTAGGGCATTTCCTTTAAAGATATCGGCAAAGAATGAGCTGATAACTACGTCAAAACCGTAGTCTTGAATAGCCCAGGCAGCGTGTTCACGGCTGGAGCCACAACCAAAGTTTTTACCTGCAACTAATATTTTTCCGGTATAAGTTGGATTGTTCAATACAAAGTCAGTTTTTGGCTGATTATCTGTATCAAAGCGCCAGTCACGGAATAAATTATCACCAAAACCTTCGCGCGTAGTCGCTTTTAGAAAGCGGGCTGGTATGATTTGATCAGTATCAATATTTTCGATAGGTAGAGGGACTACCTGTGAAGTTAAAGTTTCAAATTTTTTCATTTTTTTCTGCTTAGATCAACTCTCTTACATCTGTTACTTTACCTGTTACTGCTGCTGCCGCTGCTGTCAAAGGTGATACCAACATCGTGCGGGCATTTGGTCCCTGGCGTCCTTCGAAATTTCTATTTGAGGTCGAAACACAATATTTGCCAGCCGGGATTTTATCTTCGTTCATACCTAAACATGCCGAGCAGCCTGGCTCACGCAGCTGGAATCCTGCCGCTTCGAATATTTTATCCAGACCTTCTTCTATGGCTTGTTTTTCTACTTGTTTAGATCCAGGTACAATCCATACTTCAACGTCTTGTGCTTTTTGTTTGCCTTGCACAAATGAAGCTACTTCACGTAAATCTTCGATCCGGGAGTTGGTGCAGCTTCCGATGAAAACATAATCAACACGGTTGCCTAATACAGTTGAATCATCTTTAAAGCCCATGTAATCCAATGCTTTCTGATAAGAAGGTCTTTCTGATTCAGGTTGTGCACTAGTTGCTGGGATATGCTCTGCGATACCCATACCCATTCCAGGATTGGTTCCGTAGGTAATCATTGGAGCAATGTCAGCTGCATCAAAAGTTAATACTTTATCAAAGATGGCATCGTCGTCAGAATATAAGGTTTTCCAGTAGGCTAAGGCCTTCTCCCATTCTTCACCCTTTGGCGCGAATTCACGACCCTCTACATAGTCAAAAGTGATCTGATCAGGTGCAATTAAGCCTCCGCGAGCACCCATTTCTATGCTCATGTTACAGATGGTCATACGGGCTTCCATACTTAGTGAACGGATTGCCGAACCAGCATATTCAATAAAGTAACCTGTACCACCGGCAGCAGAAATTTTGGAGATGATATATAGGATGATATCTTTCGCTCCAACGCCTTTCTGAAGGGTACCGTTAACTTCGATTTTCATTGTTTTGGGCTTCGACTGCAATAGACATTGTGTAGCGAAGACCTGTTCTACTTGAGAGGTTCCGATACCAAAAGCAATAGCTCCAAAAGCACCATGAGTTGAGGTATGGCTATCGCCACATACCATCGTTTTACCTGGAAGGGTGATACCCAGCTCTGGACCGATGACGTGTACAATCCCTTGGTACGGATGTCCCAAACCATATAATTCAATACCAAATTCAGCACAATTTTTAGTAAGCATATCCACTTGATAGCGAGATAGCTCCTCTTTGATCGGTAAATGTTGGTTGAGTGTCGGTACGTTATGATCGGCAGTAGCTACCGTTTGTTTTGGACGAAAAACTGGGATTCCTCTTTTGCGCAAGCCATCAAAAGCTTGAGGTGAAGTAACCTCATGAATCAAGTGGGTGTCGATATATATAATATCCGGAAACCCTTCTTCACGTTTGACGACGTGAGCATCCCAAATCTTTTCTACTAATGTTTTTGACATTTTTTAATCTCTCTTATGTTATTTTTATATTAATCAAGGTGATATTGTAAATGTCTCAATATCACCTTGATTTCAATATACTAAATTACGAAATATTCATGATTTTTGGAGCATGTATAATTTCGTATGAACTTTTAAACAGTTTTGATTGCTTTCATAGCAGTCATCGCTTTACGCAATTTGCGGCCAACGATTTCAACTGGATGATCACGTAAGATTTCATTGATCACTACCAACTGTGCATTGTCAACTGCTGCATCTATGCCTTCGTTGAAGTTTTTTCCAACTAGGTCTGTGTCAACAGTTTTCATGAAATCTGCTAATAACGGTTTACAAGCTTGATCGAATAGATAACAACCATATTCTGCTGTATCAGAAATAACACGGTTCATTTCGAACAATTTCTTACGTGCGATTGTGTTGGCGATCAAAGGAGTTTCGTGCAATGATTCGTAGTATGCTGATTCAGGTTTGATACCAGCTTCAACCATTGTTTCGAATGCCAATTCAACACCTGCGCGAATGAAAGCTACCATTAATGTATAGTTGTCGAAGTACTCTTGTTCGTTGATTTTAACATCACCAGCTGGCGTTTTCTCGAATGCGGTTTCCCCAGTTTCAGCTCTCCATTTCAATAGGTTTGCATCACCGTTTGCCCAATCTTCCATCATGGTCTTGCTAAAGTGACCTGACATGATATCATCTTGATGTTTTTGGAATAGAGGACGCATGATGTCTTTCAATTCTTCAGAGATCTCAAAAGCTTTCACTTTTGCAGGGTTGCTCAAACGGTCCATCATACCGCTCACACCACCATGTTTCAAGGCTTCCGTGATTACTTCTACACCGTATTGTACCAATTTGGATGCGTAACCAGCTTCGATACCTTTCTCGATCATTTTATCGAAAGATAAGATCGAACCTGTTTGCAACAATCCGCAAAGGATAGTTTGCTCGCCCATCAAATCTGATTTTACTTCGGCTACGAATGAAGATTTCAAGACACCCGCTTTATGACCACCGGTTCCTACGCAGTAAGCTTTTGCTTCTGCCCAACCTTTTCCTTGTGGATCATTTTCAGGGTGAACAGCGATCAAAGTAGGAACACCAAAACCACGAAGGTATTCAGCACGTACTTCAGATCCTGGACATTTTGGAGCAACCATGATGACCGTGATGTCTTTACGGATTTGCATGCCTTCCTCAACAATGTTGAAACCGTGTGAATAAGATAGGGTTGCGCCTTCTTTCATTAACGGCATGACAGCGTTGATTACTGAAGTATGTTGTTTATCTGGAGTCAAGTTAATGACCAAGTCCGCTGTTGGAATCAACTCTTCATAAGTTCCAACATTGAAGTTATTGTCCGTCGCGTTTTTCCAAGAATCTCTTTTTTGTTCAATAGCTTCTTTACGTAAAGCATAAGAAACGTCCAGTCCGCTATCTCTTAGGTTTAAACCTTGGTTCAAGCCTTGTGCACCACATCCTACGATTACGATTTTTTTTACCTTTTAAAGCATTTACACCATCCGTGAATTCGGTGTTGTCCATGAATTCAGCGTGACTTAATTGTTCTAACTGCTCTCTAAGCGGTAAGGTGTTGAAATAATTTGCCATTGTTTTACTTTCTTTCTGTTATTGGTTGTTGATTATTTATTTTAATTATTGTACTAATCTGCGTTGCGCCATGGCGTAACCAAAATGAACGTTGTCATGTCCTGATGTCAGAGCAATGACCTCTTCGATAGTGTTCATCGGATAACCATAGGTCGCCGTTGCAAAAGATGTAATCGTCCCGAAAACGCCATTTTCATAGTCAGCAGCAATTTGCTCGATACTGCGGATAGCAATTTCCTTCAGCTCATCAATTTCCGCCTGTTCAACAAAACGGGTCGGTTTGGTATCTTTTTTATAATCTTCGTTATATTTTATCCAAGCTGTATCTGCTTTGATACCTGTACGGACATAAACTAGCGTCTGTGTGCTGACAACAATGTGCGCAAAGTTCCAGATGATATTGTTATTAAAACCTGCTGGAATCTGGTTGAGCTGTTCCACGGAAAGACCGTCAATTAATTCAATGAATTTTTGACGTGACTTTAAGATAAAATTAAATGTTTCTTGCATGCTACTTTTAATGCTTACATCGTAAATACATCATCTCTTTTGTCGAGATATTCATTCTCTACAATCTCCATTGATGGTTCCTGTGCTTCAAATTGAACTAGTTTAGAGTGGAAACCAGCACTATCTTTAATGATGGCGATACGTGCACCACGAACAAATTCGATCAATCCATACTTCGTCAGTTCCTCCGTCAATTTATCAATTTCTTCGCGGTGGCCAGCAGTTTCGAATACGATATAATCGTTGCGAATAACGACTACGTTGGCGCCATATTGACGCAAAAGGCGTTCTACATATACTTTCTCATTCACAACATCGGCAGGAACTTTATAGAGGGCCTGCTCTTGCCAAATGACTTCGTCATTGGTGTTATAATAGGCCTTAAGGATATCAATCTGTTTTTCCAGCTGGCGGCAAAGCTTACGCAAAACATCTTCAGCTTCCGTGATAACAATAGTAAAACGGTGTATTCCCTCCACTTCAGAAGGAGAGGTGTTTAAGCTTTCAATATTGATTTTTCTTCTTGAAAAGATCGTTGAGATCCGACCGATAAGACCGATAGAATTCTCTGTATATAGGGTGATGGTATATTCTTGTTTTTCCATTTTAAATTCTACTTTAAACGTATCTCAGATACTGATGTTCCTTGTGCAACCATTGGGAATACATTGTTTTCCTTACCTACCATAACTTCCAATAGATAAGCACCATCATGTTCAAGCATGGTTTGAAGCGCATTACGAAGATCTTTTCTTTCCGAAATCTTCTGTCCATCGATATAATAGCCCTTGGCAACGGCAACGAAATCTGGACTGGTAATGTTCACGAAAGAATAGCGTCTGTCATGGAATAGTTGCTGCCATTGGCGTACCATTCCTAAGAATTCATTATTGAGAATCATGATTTTGACTTTTGCGCCAAATTGCATAATTGTTCCCAGCTCCTGGATAGTCATTTGTATTCCACCGTCACCGATGATCGCTACGACGGTTTTCTCAGGTGCACCATACCATGCGCCAATCGCAGCTGGAAGACCAAATCCCATCGTTCCCAAGCCTCCTGAGGTTACGTTCGATTTACTATTGTTGAATTTAGCATAACGACAAGATACCATTTGGTGTTGACCTACGTCTGTTGTGATGATTGCATCTCCACCCGTCAATTCATTCAATACATTTATCACCTCGCCCATAGTCATGATGTCCGTTTGCGGATGAAGTTCATTTTGGATGACTTCCTTGATTTCTTCTTTTTCAAGTTCACGGAATTGTTCCAACCAAGCGGAATGATCCGTTGCATTCACCAATTCTGTAAGCATGGGAAGTGACTCCTTACAATCGCCCCATACAGGTACGGTTGTCTGTACGTTTTTGTCAATCTCTGCGGGGTCGATATCCAAATGGATTACTTTTGCCTGTTTGGCATATTTGTCCAAACGACCTGTTACCCGGTCATCGAAACGCATACCGATTGCAATTAAGACATCGCATTCATTGGTCATAACGTTCGGTGCGTAATTACCATGCATGCCTAGCATGCCCACATGGAGTTTATGATCCGTTGGAAGCGCACTTAAACCCATTACAGTTGCTGCAGAAGGGATTCCGGTTTTCTCGATAAAGGCTTTAAATTCTTCTTCAGCTCTTCCTAAAATAATGCCTTGCCCAAACAGAATGAATGGTTTTTTTGCGTTGTTGATCAATGCCGCAGCTTGTTCAACATATTCTTTACGAACTTGTGGTGCAGGTCTGTAACTGCGTACATGGTTACATTTTTCGTAACCGAAGTAATCGAACAATTGCAGTTGTGCATTTTTGGTTATATCGATCAATACCGGTCCTGGGCGGCCTGTACTGGCAATATAGAATGCTTTTGCAAGTGCAGCTGGAATTTCAGTTGCGTCAGTGACTTGATAGTTCCATTTTGTGACCGGTGCTGTGATATTGATGACATCGGTTTCTTGAAATGCATCTGTTCCCAATAGTGAAGCAAAGACCTGACCTGTGACACAGACAATAGGGTTACTGTCAATCATGGCATCAGCCAGTCCAGTAACTAGGTTTGTTGCTCCAGGACCACTTGTCGCAAAGACGACGCCTGTACGACCTGAAGTTCTTGCATAACCTTGCGCCGCGTGGATACCACCTTGTTCATGGCGCACTAAAATATGCTTCAGACGATCCGTATAATCATAAAGGGCATCATAGATTGGCATAATTGCGCCTCCGGGATAACCAAATACGGTATCAACTCCTTCGCTCAATAAGGCCTCCAATACAGCTTTCGATCCCGAAATTTGTGTCGGAGTTTGCTGCGCAGTAGCGGCCTTATTTTCTGTTATTT
>Ga0256878_1000331_pt1 | contig 8137 bp, 7 predicted proteins | sample MC6MC0436MT_FD_186343 | JGI IMG/M metagenome (GOLD analysis project Ga0256878, IMG submission 186343) | Metatranscriptome of enriched soil aggregate microbial communities from Iowa State University, Ames, United States - MC6-MC0436-MT... | ecosystem: Environmental > Terrestrial > Soil >... | reverse complement strand
CTGTGGTAAAATTAATTTACGCTAACTCAAATTTATAACCTACTCCTTTTACGGTAGAAACATAATTCTCGCCTAATTTTTCGCGCAGTTTACGGATGTGTACATCAATAGTACGGTTAGTAACCACTACTGAATCTTCCCATATATTTTTAAGGATCGATTCGCGGGTATAAACTTTACCGGGTTTAGAAGCCAGAAGATATAACAATTCGAATTCCTTTTTAGCCAGCACAACTTTATTACCACCCTGAAAAACGAGGTAAGCTTCGCGGTCAATTACTAAATCGCCAATTTCCAGCTTATTTTCTGACACTTCTTCTGTACCTGCATTTCTTCTTAAAATTGCATTGATCCGGCTTACCAAAGCCCTTGGTTTAATTGGTTTGGCGATATAATCGTCAGCACCTACATTAAAACCGGCAATTTCCGAATACTCTTCGCTTCTGGCGGTTAAGAAAACCATAAATGTATTTTTGAATTCAGGAATTGCACGCATTAAACGGCAAGCCTCAATCCCATCCATTTTAGGCATCATAATATCCAGGATAATCAAATCAGGATGAACCTTCTTTGCAACTGTAATTCCCTCCTGACCGTTGGTTGCCGTGAAAACCTGGTACCCCTCTTTCTTTAGGTTGTACTCAATAAGCTCCAGAATATCTGGTTCATCATCAACAATTAATATTTTCTGACCTGCGTTGTTCATAGTTAAATATTTGTTACGAAAGTACTGTCTATGATGCAATATTTAGTTAAGCCTAAGTTAAGAAATTGTTAATTACTTAAATTAGTTTAACATGAAATTTGTTTTAACGTAACGTTTTGGCTAAGAAGTCTTCCAGCGCTGTTCCGCGAAGGTTTTTAGCCACAATTTTCCCTGCCGGATCAATCAGATATGAAGTCGGAATTGCTTGCACCTGGTATTTTTTTACCGTTTCGCCATTAAAATCTTTCAATTCCGATACATGTGTCCAGGTTAATCCGTCAGCTTTAACAGCTCCTAACCAGGCTGCTTTATCGGTATCAAGCGAAATACCCAGAATATCGAAATTCTTAGTTTTGTACTGATTATAAACTTTTACCACGTTCGGGTTTTCCTGACGGCAAGGCTGGCACCATGATGCCCAAAAATCTACCAGCACGTATTTCCCTTTATAATCGGCTAAGCTAACTGCTTTACCTTCGGCTGTGTTGATGGTAAATGCCGGTGCTGTTTCTCCAACTTGTACCGCTTTTAACTGCGCCATTTGCTTCACAAAAGCGTCTACAGTGGCATTACCTTTAATATCTTCTTTAACCTCATCTGCAAATTTTACCAGTTCAGCTTCAAATTCCTGCGGACTTAATGTATTCATGGCATAAAAACTAGCCAATGTACCTTTATTGTCTTTTGCAAATTTTAAGATCTGTGTATTTAACTGATTGATGTAAGATTCGTACTGAGGCTTCATCGATTCTAAAATAGTAGCCCTGTTTTGCGGCTGTGTAGCTACTTTCGCTTCGAAATCGGCCTGTAACTTTTCAACTTGCTTGGCAAAGGTATTTCTGATGCCGTTAAGCTCCGATAATTTATCAACCTCGTTTGCACCCGAAATTTTATAGGCCATGGTTTTATCGGCCAAATCAGCTTCCAGTTTAATTTCGTCGCCGTTTTTAGCAATCAGCATAAATTCGTGGTTACCTACCGATACCCTGAAAAAGTCTACTGAAGGGGTTTTGCGTATAAATTTAAATTCGCCTTTCTCTGATAAATTGGTCGAATCGATTGCAACCATATTACTGCTTTGCATCCCATACAAAAACACTTTTTTTTCTGTCCCCGGATTTTGGAAAGTTCCGTCAATCGTGAAACTATCTTTTGGTTTACATGCAGTGAAAGCAATTGCAATCAGCACAATCAGGCTCAATTGTTTTATTCTCATTATTTCAGTTTTTCAAGTATTAGTTCATTTAATTTCTTAGCATCGGCTTTTCCTTTGGCCAGTTTCATAACATCGCCTACAAACAAGCCTAAAACGCCTTTTTTCCCTTTTTTATATGCTTCAACCTGTTGCGGGTATTTATTTAACACTTCATCAATAAAAACGCCCAGCTCATCACCATTATCGGTAATTAAAAGGTTTAATGACTGTGCAAGTTCCGCTACATTGGCTTCAGCCTTAGCTTCAACAGCAGGTAATAATTGCTGTATGGCTATTTGCTGGGTTATTTTTTTATCATCAACCAGATTAATGGCTGCCGCAAGTTGTTCTGGTTTCACAGCATAAGCATCAATTGTAATACCTTTTTCGTTTAAAACAGCCCTAACCGGACCAATAAGCCAGTTAATTAAACTTTTTTGGGTGTTTACAACTGGCAAGGCTGCATTAAAATACGTGAGTAAAGCTAAGTCTTCAGCAAACATGGCTGCATCTGCCTTACTGATCCCAAATTCTGCAATCATCTTTTTCGAAATCTCGTTTGGCAATGCAGGCATGGCCGATTTAATTTCAGCTAACCAGCTATCCGAAATGTGAATAGGCTGCAAATCGGGATCAGAAAAATAACGGTAATCGTTAGCTTCCTCTTTGGTACGCATGGGCGAAGTAGTGCCATTTTCCGCATCAAAATTAAGCGTGCTCTGGATAATTTTACCACCATTACTAATTACTTCAACCTGACGGCCAAATTCAAAATCCATAGCCCTGCGTACGTTACGCATGGAGTTTAGGTTTTTTACTTCGCAACGGGTTCCAAACTCGGTTGATCCCTGTGGGCGAATCGAAATGTTGGCATCGCAACGCAAACTACCTTCTTCCATATTGCCATCGCTCACATTTAAATGCCTAACCAGTTTCCTGATTTCACCCAATAAAGCCGAAGCTTCTTCTGCACTGCGGATATCAGGTTCGGTAACAATCTCAATTAAAGGCACACCGGCACGGTTTAAATCAACTAAAGAATAGTGATCGTCCTGATCGTGAATGCTTTTACCTGCATCTTCTTCTAAATGAATGCGGTTAATACCGATTTTCTTTGTCGATCCATCAGCAAGCTCAACTTCCAGGAAACCGTTAACACAAATCGGTTGATTATCCTGTGTAATCTGATACCCCTTAGGCAAATCGGCATAGAAATAGTTTTTCCTGTCGAAATGATTGATCTGGTTAATGGTACAATTTAATGCCAGGCCAATGCGAACCGCTTTAGCTACCACTTCTTTATTTAACTTTGGTAAAGCACCTGGCAATGCCAGCGAAACGGTTGATATATTTTGATTAGGCGAAGCACCAAAAGCGGCACTATCTGCTGAAAATATTTTAGTATTGGTATTTAACTGAACGTGGATTTCCAGTCCTGAAACGAGTTCGAAATTGCTATTTTGTAAAGACATTAAAGCTTTATATGTTAAAATTACAGGCAAATATAGTTATTATTTAGTCTTTCGTTAAAAAAGGCTTTATGGAGATTTTTTTTAAAATTCCTATCAAAATAACCTTTCTACAATCAACAATCAAAAAACTGACAATCAATAAAATACAAGGCAACTTACAATTTACGCAATATACTGAGTAAAATTACTCAGCTAACTGAATAAAACGAATCCGTTAAAGAATGTTAAATCGGTAATACCTAATTAAACTACTGTTTGCTGCCACTGTCTATCCCAATAATTAACACACACAAAAACCTTTAAGATTATGAAAAAGTTAGTTTTATTTGCCGCAGTTCTGATGGTATCATTATTCGGCGTAGATCATGCAAAAGCGCAGGTTAGTTTAAATATAAATATTGGCTCGCAACCTGTTTGGGGTCCAACCGGATATGACCATGTTGATTATTATTATTTCCCTGATATAAATGCTTATTATTATGTTCCTTCTGCCCAATACATATATTTAAACGCTGGCCGTTGGGTATGGACAAATAACTTGCCGTCACAATATGGTAACTTTGATTTATACCGTGCCTATAAAGTAGTAATTAACAAGCCAAAACCTTATTTGCAAAACAATTTTTATGTTAGCAGATATAGCCGTTATAAAAATTATGGTGGCCGTCAGGCAGTAATAAGAGATAGCCGCGAAGCTAAATACTATGTAGTTAAAGGCCATCCGAATTATGCTCAACAGGTAACTGTAGTACGTCCCGAACGTAACAGGCCACGAAATATAAAAGTAGTTAAACATGTAGATCAAAACAATAACCGCAGGCCCGATAGAAATGGTGAGCAAAACCACAGAAACAACCATCGTTAACTACGTAAAAAAAGAGCTTCGGTTGAAGCTCTTTTTTTACGTTTAGTTTTTTGGCACGTGCTTTGAAATTAGACGGATAAACACACAAATTAAGAAATTATGAAAAGATTATTTTTTATAGCTGCAGTAATGATGGTTTCATTTCTCAGCCTGCCAGCAAAAGCGCAGTTGAATGTAAATATTAATATTGGGTCTCAACCATTATGGGGGCCGGTAGGCTATGATCACGTAGATTACTATTATCTTCCGGAGGTAGAAAGTTATTACTATGTCCCTCAAAGACAATTTATTTATTTAAACGGAAATGACTGGGTATTTGCCAACTCTTTGCCATCAAGGTACGGTAATTATGATTTATACAACGGTTACAAGGTTGTAATCAATTCGCCTAAGCCATATCTGAATTTCAGAAATGATAAGGTAAAATATGCAAAATACAAAGGCAATAAAGGACAGCTGATCATTAGAGATAGCCGTGATAGTAAATATTACGTAGTAAAAGGGCATCCTCATGGAATGCCTCCGGGCCAGGCTAAAAAGATCTACGGAAAAGGAAATAACGGTAAGGGCCACGGAAATGGTAAAGGAAAACACTAATTAATAATATTCAGCTTTAACAAAAGGAGTTTCTCACGAGCTCCTTTTTTTTATATATCTGTTACAATAGATTTTTTGGCACAACGTTTGAATTACATTAAACACACACAAATTAATAGATTATTATGAAAAAGTTATTTATCCTTTCCGCGATTTTAGGTATCGTGGCTTTAACATCTAATCAATCTAACGCTCAGGTAAGTATTAATGTAAATATTGGCTCACAACCCGCATGGATCCCCGCAGGATATCAGGATGTTAATTACTACTACCTCCCCGAAGTACAGTCTTACTACTGTGTTCCGCAAAGACAGTTTGTTTACTTAAGTGGAAACAGATGGACCAGATCAAGATATTTACCAGCCAGATACAGAGGCTATAACCTTAACCACGGCAGAAAAATTGTAGTGTATGGAGATAATCCTTACCGCAGTTACAATAACCACAGGGTAAGATATGCCAGCCATAATAATTATTACCGTAGTTCTTATGGTGGCGGCGACAGAATCAGATACCGTTCGCCCCGAAATAACTACAGAAGTTACAGGGAAGATAACAGACACCATGATAGATATGTAAATACGAGTTTATTCTCTAGAGGACATCGCGAAAAACATGGCAGACATTAAAATAAAAAAAGAGGCTTTAGGGCCTCTTTTTTTATGCTTGTATATACGCTTAATGTGCGTGAGGAATAAAAGTTTCGGCCTTTTCCAATACCGCTTTTAAACCCGCCGGATTCTTACCTCCAGCTGTTGCGTAAAAAGGCTGTCCGCCACCGCCACCCTGGATTTCTTTTCCAAGCTCACGAACAATATTCGAAGCATTTAACCCTTTCTTCACCAAATGATCGGAAAGCATTACAGTAATACCTGGTTTGCTATCAATTTCTGTAGTAAAAACCAGAAACAGGTTATCAACCATATCTTTTAAAGAGAATGCCAGATTTTTAACCGCTTCAGCACTCTGTATATCAATATGTTTAGCGATTAAATTGATCCCATTAATACCTCTCACATGATGTACAATTTCATGCTTTAAGGTATTTACCCGTTCGATAGTCGATTTTTCGATCTCTTTTTTCAGCTTCGCATTTTCATCAAGCAAAGCTTGTACTGCAGCTGGCAGATCTTTACTTCCATTTAATAATGTTTTTAACTGACCAAGTTCTTTTCTCTGGTCCAGGAAAAACTGTTCGGCTTTGTCGGCAGTAATTGCTTCTATACGGCGAACACCGGCAGCAACAGCACTTTCTGAAACGATTTTAAACGAACCAATCTGACCGGTAGCTTTTACGTGTGTACCACCACAAAGTTCTTTTGAAAAATGATCGTCGAAAGTAATCATCCGAACAAAATCGCCATATTTTTCTCCAAATAAAGCTGTTACACCGCTTTCAATCGCATCCTGATAAGGTACGTTTCGTTGCTCTTTCAGCTTAATGTTTTGTCTGATTTTCTGGTTTACAATCACTTCAATCTGTGCCAGCTCCTCTTCGGTTACTTTTGCAAAGTGTGAAAAATCGAAACGCAGGTAATCAGCATTTACTAATGATCCCTTTTGGTTAACGTGCTGACCTAAAACCTGTTTCAAGGCAGCGTGTAATAAGTGAGTGGCTGAATGGTTATCTTCAGTTAAAACACGTTTATCTTCATCTACAACTGCCCAGAATTTACCTTCAAGATTATCAGGCAAAATATCTGCAAAATGAACTGTTAAGCCATTCTCTTTTTTGGTATCTGTAATATCAATCCAAAACTGGCGACTGTGGTCTTCTAAACGGCCGGTATCTCCTACCTGACCACCACTTTCTGCATAAAAAGGTGTTTGGCGTAAAACCAGCTGAAACTGCTCTTTGCCTTTAGCTTTTACTTTACGGTATTTTAAAATCTCGGTTTCAATTTCTAAGTCATCATAACCTACAAACTCACTTTGATCATCGGCATTTACAATTACCCAGTCACTAGTATCGATTGCGGTAGCGGCGCGACTATCGTCTTTTTGTTTTTTTAATGCCTGCTCGTAAGCTTTTAAATCAACCGACCAGCCTTTTTCTCTTGCCATCAACTCAGTCAGATCGATCGGAAAGCCGAAGGTATCTGAAAGTTCAAAAGCAAAATTACCTTCTACAGTATTATTTACAGCCTGATATTTCTCAAAACGCTGAATTCCTGTCGACAATGTACGTAGGAAAGAAACTTCTTCTTCTAAAACCACTTTCTGTACAAAATCCTGTTGCGAAACCAGCTCATCGAAAACCCCTTTAAACTGCTCTGCCAATAAAGGCACCAACTGATTTAAGAAAGGCTCTTTAAAGTTTAGGAAAGTATAGGCATAACGTACCGCGCGGCGTAAAATCCTGCGGATTACATAACCAGCTTTGTTATTTGATGGTAACTGTCCGTCGGCAATAACAAATGAAATGGCACGGATGTGATCGGCCATTACACGCATGGCAATATCGGTCTTTTCATCAGCACCGTATTTAATTCCAGCTTTATCAGAAATAAACTGAATCATTGGCTGAAAAACGTCGGTATCGTAGTTAGATGTTTTATCTTGTAATACACGCACCAAACGTTCAAAACCCATTCCGGTATCTACATGTTTGGCTGGTAAACTTTGTAATGAACCATCTTTTAAACGGTTAAACTGCATAAATACGTTATTCCAGATTTCGATTACCTGAGGGTGATCGGCATTTACCAGCGTAGCGCCATCCACTAAAGCTTTTTCTTCGTCGGTACGGCAATCAACGTGGATTTCTGAACAAGGGCCACATGGTCCGGTATCGCCCATTTCCCAGAAATTGTCTTTTTTATTTCCCGGTAAAATATGGCTCTCATCTATATATTGTTTCCAAAGATCATAAGCTTCCTGGTCTTTCGCTAAACCTTCTTTCTCGTCGCCCTCGAAATAGGTAACGTATAATTTTTCTTTCGGAATTTTATAAACTTCGGTCAGTAACTCCCAGCTCCAGGCGATAGCTTCTTTTTTAAAATAATCGCCAAAGCTCCAATTGCCCAACATCTCGAACATGGTGTGGTGGTAAGTATCAATCCCCACTTCTTCCAGGTCGTTATGTTTACCCGAAACCCGCAAACAACGTTGCGTATCTGCAACACGAGCATATTTGATGGCAGCCTCTCCCAAAAACAAATCTTTAAACTGATTCATACCCGCATTGGTAAACATTAAGGTTGGGTCGTTTTTAACCACTATCGGTGCGGAAGGAACAACATGGTGTTGTTTCGATTCAAAAAAACTAAGGAATGCCTGTCTAATCTCTTTTGCTGTCATTT
>Ga0256878_1000323_pt1 | contig 8235 bp, 9 predicted proteins | sample MC6MC0436MT_FD_186343 | JGI IMG/M metagenome (GOLD analysis project Ga0256878, IMG submission 186343) | Metatranscriptome of enriched soil aggregate microbial communities from Iowa State University, Ames, United States - MC6-MC0436-MT... | ecosystem: Environmental > Terrestrial > Soil >... | reverse complement strand
GCAATCGACGGTTATTCAGGTCCCTCATGAGTTCTCCCGGCACCAAGAGCTATCGCGCCGTGCGCCTCCTGCGTCTGGAAAAGACGGTGGAGGCCGGCATCGCGGGTCTGTCACTTGAATCTCTTCCGCGCGAGGCGGAGCTGGGCCCCACTGAGGTGCGCGTGCGCGTGGTGGCCAGCGCGCTAAATTACTTCGACCTGCTCATGCTGATCGGCCGCTACCAGCTGCGCCCGCCGCTGCCGTTCACTGTTGGCAGCGAGGCTGCGGGCGTGGTGGAGCAGGTCGGTTCCGATGTGCGTCGCTTCCGCGTGGGCGATGCGGTCTTCACCGGCATGAGCGGCGGCAACGCCGTCGCCAGCGAGATGGTCGTGCAGGAAGGCCTGCTGATCCACAAGCCCGATCAGTTCTCCTTCGCTGAGGCCGCCGGTCTGCCCGTTGCGTTCTTCACCAACTGGCACGCGCTGGTGCACCGGGGCGAGCTGCGGAAGGGCGAGACGCTGCTGGTGACCGGCGCGGGTGGAGGCATGGGCTTGGCCGCCGTGCAGATGGGCGTGCAGCTGGGTGCAACCGTCATCGCCGCAGCCAGCAGCGAGGAGAAATGTGCGGCGGCACGAGCGGCAGGCGCGCACCATGTGGTCAACTACAGCGACGTCAAGCAGCTCAAGGCGCGCGTCAGCGAGCTCACCGCCGGCCGCATGGCCGACGTGTGCTACGAAGTCGTCGGCGGCGATGTGTTCACGGAGTGCGTGCGCTGCCTAAGTGGTGGCGGTCGTCTGCTGGTGGTTGGTTTCGCCAGCGGTACGATTCCCTCCGTCGCGATGAACCTCGTGCTGGTCAAGGGCATCTCGCTCATCGGCGTGCGCAGCGGGCAGGAGATGATGGACCACCCCGAGCTGACCGAGGAAATGATCAAGGGCATGGAGGCGCTGAAGGACCGCACACTGGCGCCAAAGGTCACCACGGTGCCGGCGGACGACTTCAGACGGGCGTACGAGCTCATCCGCAGCAAACAGATCGTGGGCAAGGCAATCATCCTTTGGCAGCCGGACGGAAAGGCAAAGCTATGAGCGGGGCACACGGGCCAGTTCGTCGAAGATGGTAGGTACGTCACCCACTAACAACCGCCTCAGCCTGCGCCAGCTGTCTTTAGCTCTTTCTGCCTCTGCCTTTTCGACCAGCTTCCTTCTACCGCGGATTCGACGACGACAGACGACGCAGCAGCAGCAGCAGCAGCAGCACACCGTCGCAGCGATGACGCCCGAAAGCCGCACGGTGCGCCGACTGAGGAAGCTTTCCCGTTCGTGATCACTGCCGAAGCTGCTGCTGCCTCGGCTTCAGCGCGCAGCAAACACGTCCTCTGGAAGCAGCAATCACGGCTGCGATTGAACTGTCGTGTGGACGGCACCGGCGTGCCTCTAGCAGGCAGAAACGAGAACGTAGTCGTCACAAAATGTTGTGCGCATGACAATCTATCCGATCGAAGGACGACCACTCCGAGATCGCCCGCTGACGGAGTCCGCAGCCACTCATCAATGTCGCGGCGCCCATGCCCGATGAATGCCTGCAGGCGCTGCGGGTTCATGGCGCGCAGGGCGGTCTTCGTCTGGCTGCTTCACCTGCGCCCACACCAGCTCGATCGCCTGCAGGCGCTGCGTGTGTACCGACATGGCATTTCTTCGTTGGCGCTGGGATGCTCCTGCAGATAGCTATCTCCTCTGGGCTGACTCCGTTTGCGCTGATGAAGTCCTCCACGAGCATCGCCGAAGGGCAAGGACGGTTCAGATCTGAACCGTGGGATGCGCGTCTTCGATCTCAGCATGCCGAAACGACATGGCGTGGATGAGGATGAAGCGCTTGTCCTTCGAAGGAGCTTGTAGCGGTTGGCGCGAGGCGAGTTCACGCCAGCGATGAACCAGCCGCGCCTGGTGCTCTCACCCACATGGATGTACGACTCATCCATCCACACGATGGCGGCTGTTCCCGCCTCCTGCTCGGCCTGTGTCTCCGCGTACTGTGCCACGAAGCGCTGCGTCTCCTTATCGGTCTGCTATGGCATTTCTTCTTCATCCCGTAGTCGATGGCGAGTCCCTCCATCCAGCTGTGCAGCGTGGAGCGCGAGATGTCGTGGTCGATCTCGGCGCCGGTATCCGCAGACAGTGGGGCCAGTGACAGGCACAAGTTATGCTTCGGAGACTCAAGCACGCGGATCCGTAATGTGCTTCTTCCTGATTAGCCAGTTCGACGTTTGTCTGTCCTGACGCATTTTGTGGCAGCAGCGCGTTGCGCTTGGGGTTTCCTCCTGTCACTGTCTGAAGGCTGAAGGGCCCCGCTCTCCGCGTGCAACTGCAGCAGCATCCGCTCACGTCGTTCGCTTTCACGCAGTCGAGGTCCGACTCGCTAAACGAATCCTCCGAGGAACTTGAGCTGCACCCATATGAGATGTCGTGCACGACACTACGATGATTTCATCAGCGCCACCGTAGACAGCACCAGAATTGCATTGTCTTCACTAGCCCGTTGCAGTGGCGACGAGTCTGATCCAATGGAGCAAAAGCATCCAAGTATCATCACGCCTGTTCGTCAGGTCGTACAAAGGCGTTCTGGACGAGCGGATCCACGAAGAGCAGTGGATGAAACCGCTGAAGGTTGCCTCCGTTTCACCCACTTGAAATTGAAGCAGCTCAGCAATGGATAACGAAGGCGATGAATCAATCTCTCGCATGATGAAAGACGCATCCATCCATGATCATCGCATCGATGCTCGCTTCCATTGTGTCGACAGCTAGCTGTCGGGCTGATCGATCGATCACTTCTTCGTCGAACTCAACACAAGATCGTCACAGCGACAACTACGATGGCATCGTATTCCTGACACTGCTGGTGGACAATAGGTCTGTCAGTGGTACTCTTAGTGGAGACTCCGTCGAGCATCGCGTCCGCCCCGCGCTGGTGCGCCACGGGCGCGAAGGAGTGCTCCAGCAGGAACGGGTGGGCCTTGTGGTCGGAGCAACCTGGAGCGACGCAAGTGGATCTGCTTCGTGCCGGCGCGCTGAACCAGGCCATGCTGGCGCTTCAGAGCCACGCGAACGATGGAGCCCTCGTGGCGACCATTTTGCGCGCGATGAAGCTGCGATTGGGGAGCAAGCACTCGCCCAAGCGGCGATGCAGTATGGAGGGGTGGAAGGATTGCTCCTGGCGGTGGCCAACGCGAAGGGTGCGGAGAATGTGGCAGTCGTGTGCTCTGAGGTGGGAGCGATCCTCGCCGCGCTGGTGGCGCATTCGTCCTGGACACCGTGGCGTGGTTCGCGCTGCGGAGCCCCACTCCCGTGCGCGAGGCTGCGCTCGCCACTCTCTCCTCCGGGGCTGGTCGGTCAACTGGCCGCTCACTTGAAGAACGTTCCAGCCGCCTTCGTCCCGAGCATCCCCTACAAGAACTCCCTGGTCAAAGCAGTCGCGGAGGATGCAGCGACAGCCGCGCAGGTGCAGCAGCGCCTCGAAACCAAGTCGCATCTAGAGGGAAGAGGATGCTGTTTATCGCGAGGAAGCACAGCGTCGCGTCGCCAGTGACAGATACAAGACCGAACAAGTCGCCGCCCACCAGCAGGAGGAAGAGCAGCCGGTTGATTCGTACGTTCCGGTGGTAGAGCTGGGGTTGCAGACTCTGGTCCACCTGCAGAAGCTGTCGGCTGCGGGTTCGTTGCCGCAGTCTTCCGCGGAGCTGTGGCATGCGCTGGCCCGCGCGGGCTTCTATCGCTTCCTGCACGAGGGCCTCTCATCCGATCCGGTCGCGAAGGCGCTGGTGTCTTCTTCCCCCTCGCTCTCCTCCGCGCTGTCCGCGCTGACCTCCGCGTTCCTGCAGCACCAGTCCGCGGCATGGTTTGTCCCGCTCAAGACCGTCGCTGTCCTAGTGCTCAAGCAGCCGTCCAGTTGTGAGATTGATCGGGCGGATCGAAAGGCGCGAAAGACGCGCAAGGCCGCCCGTAAAGCGAGCGGGCTGTCTCGCGTTCTGCCCGTCGAGGACGACGCCACCTTTGACGCCGATGATGACGCCGCCGCCGCTCTGCGCGAGGAGGATTCGAGCGACGTCGAAGTCGCAGACGCCAAGCTGGAGAGCGAGCCGTCATACGTTCGCCTTCGCCAGGATGCCCACGCAGTCGCGTTGCTGGATTGCCTGGCGCCGGAGCTGGAGCAGGCGCACTGCGTGCTGCACCGGAGCAGCAGCAGCGATTTCACTGATAACCAATGGGATTTCGGCGTGCTGTTGCTGAGCAAGCACGTGCTCGATTCGCCAGATGTGCGCAGCTAGGCCACGCAAAAGAACCCGGACAAATTCATTCGCGTGCTGATCGAGGGCAGCCGGTGGAAAGCGTCGAAGGACGACTCTTCTGGTGCGTCCCTGTCGCGCTACCCGCCGCCGGCGCAACTGCCCGTGCCTCAGCGCTCACAGCTGATCGTGCACTCGCGCGCACACTGGCCGCTGTTCATCGACACGTTGCGCCACCGTCTGGCGAACCTACCCTTGTGGATGAGCAAGATTGAGGAGGTAGACTGCCGAAGACGAGTGGGTCCCACGTAGCTTTCCACACCCGCCTTGTCAACCATAAGTCAAGATTGGAACGAGCTCAGCAACAGAAAGCCGCGCGTCCTTTGGCTTGACTCCGCGCGAAGATGGCCCTCCGCTACCCGGCGGCGAGGAAAGCTCATTGAGGCGCGCTTGCGGCAACTTCGGCCGTCTTCTTTGCACCTTTATACGCTGCTCTCGCCGCTGCCCAAACGACATGCTCCTCCCGGTGCAGACGACGCCTCAGACGCAGCGAGCGGCGACTTGCGCAAGCTTGACTCGGGCTCGATTGCCTGCTGAGACGAACTATTGCCTGCTGAGACGAACTACCAATGGTAGTTACGTCGATCTCTCGCTACTGTAGGAGGAGAGCAGCTACGGCCGGCCAATCTGGCCACCATCGCGCGATGGAAAACGTGGAGGAACTTCCTTACGGCCATGGATACGCACGCAGGCACGCGCTGACGGACGGAATAGACTTCAGCCACCGCCGATGAGCGGTGTACCAGATCACCCCCGCTTCATCAAGATTTGAAGTAGCTCAGGAATGGATAACGCCTGTACCCCGAGGTCATCTGAAGGCGATGAACCAATCTCGCGTGCACCTGCTCTCGCCAACATGGATGGAAACTCATCTATCACACAATGACTGTCATTCCCGCCTCCTAATCCACCAACAGTTCCACGTAGAACTGAATAAGCGCCGCGTTCCTTTGTCGGTTAGCTCGGCCTCACTTCGTCGAACTTGGCGCTGATCTCGCCCGGCGTCGCCACTGACAAATCCTCCTGCGGGCAAGCACGCTGATAGATGAACGTTTCGAGGCGCAGCGTCGGTCCGGATGCTCGGGGTTGCTACGAATCAGCCGAGGCGGATGAATAAGCACCAGCATTCCCGTATCTACACGAAGTGCCGCAGTAACTCGCAACATTCGTGGTGACGTGCGTTCCCCCTTCAACCGAGCATCAAAGATGAACGAGCGCGCCCGCAGTGGAGTACGGCTCGCCGGCATCGGCGTGCTGACCGGCCTGCTCAACTGGGTCCGTCCTGCGCACGAGCACATGTCCAGCATAAAGTGAGTTTCCTCGGACAAGCAAGATATCTACTGTTGGGGACAATGCAGGATCAACGACGGTCTGAACATCGGCGGTGCCACCGGATTTACGTGTGCGAGCAGTGCATGCCCGAGAGTGAGGAGGACGCGGAGAAGCGTGACAAGCTCGAGGCGGAGCGCGCCAAGTCCAAGAACGCCGAGGTGGCGTACGTACGCAGTGGAAGGAGGCGCTACGCCCGCTCATCACGTGCGTCAGCGACGCTGCCTCGCGCATTGCACGCGGCGGCGAGACAAAGGCCGACCTGTCTAAGGTGCACCGCGTGAACCTCGCCTCGCTGCAAGTCGTGAGCCTTCTGTGCCGCCACCGCTACGTGCAAGACTTCCTGCATGGCGGGTTCGCCCCTCAGCCACTCGTGTCCTTCACCGACCTCGACACGCGTCGTCGCGTGTACACCAACAACTCGGTGGAGCTGCTGAAGAATCGACAGGCGCAGGAGGAGCTCGCGAGGGACTCGACGTGTGCCGCGCTGTATGCGGATTTGGCAGCCGTGTTGCGGGGCACCTGCAGCAGCGGGAATAAGGGCGAGCAGCCGAGTTGCTGTTGTCGTGCCAGCACATCCTGCGTCACGTAGCCTTGAGCCACTGGCACACGCTGCACCCGGCCACCCGTTCGACCCGCTCTTGCACATTTTGCGCGCGCTGCACTTCGCCTCCTTGCTCGTCGACATGCTCGTCGCGGCGGTTCAGGCGCGCGACGGCGCACAGTCCGCCTCCCTTCCCGCGCAGGAGCGCCAGGAGCTCTCCGCGCTGCTCACTGTCCTTGTGCCGGTGCTCGCGAACGTGATTCGCAGCGACGCTCTGGACTTTGACGCGCACTTCGTGCGCATGATGATGGCGCTGCAACTGCTGCTCCTCCATTCGTACCGGATGCAATTCGGTGCAGTGGCAGCGAGTAGTGGAAGCAGCAAGGAGACCTCGGTGACTGGCAGCACGCTGGTGACCGAGGTGCTGCTGTGCACCGGTTGCGCCATCCGAAGCAACGGCGGCGTGCGCGTATATCTTCATGTGCGTTGGACGAGTCGCAGCTGTGCGCGCTGGTGTTTGGTCTGCTGGTCGATGTGCTGCGCACGACCTCGATCCACTCGAGCACCGACCAGATCACCGCGTGCATGTTCGCTCTGTCGCAGCTTGCGTTCTTCACGCCGGCCGTGCGCGATCTCCTGGCGAACGGCGAGTTCGTGCGCCGGGTCGACCCGTTGATTTTCACGCTAACCAAAGACGGTCGCCGGACAGACTTTGGTGTGCCGGTGCTCTGGCTGCTGCAGCACGCATTCAGCATGCTGAGCGACATGTGCAACGCGGGCACGTCCGTGCTGCGCCATCCTATGCTGATCGGTGACGGCGGGAAGCGCGCCAGCGTGCTTGACCTGATGGACGAGAAGAAAGAGAAACAGGGGTCGCTTGCGCTGCGGGACACCTCGATCCGACTTGCCGCCGGCCTGGACAAGCAATCGATTTCCTATGGCAACATGGTTCGCAGCCGCAGCGATCATGGCGAGATGTTGATGCTCGCGGCGTCCTCCGCCTCACAGTTCAACATCCTCGCGTCGCCGAAGCGCGAGTACGGCATGGCGTTGAGCAAGACCCGCCGACGAAGACGCCGGAGCAAATAGCGCAGACGGAGCGTCCGCTATCGAGTTGTTCATGCAGAACGTGAACCCGGCTGAGACGCACCAGCAGGTCAACTTCATGTGGCGCGGATCCGACGGGCAGTTCGAGTACAAGAAGACCGCGCCGTTCAAACTGAACGATATCTGTGGCATGGGCCTGGAGCTCGCCAAGCTTGGCGGCGGCGCGGAGGTGTTCACCACACGCAACAACGAGCTGCTCCTGTCAAGCACACCCAGTGTTCGATCTGTGCCTCTCCTTACGCCGCGGCTGGTGCTTCTTGGCAGCGCTGCCCTGAGTGCGGTTGTGGCTGGCTTAAGTGCGGCAGCAGCAGGGACCGTAGGGTCAAGTTTGATTCAACCTGAAGAGGACTTCAGGAAGCCGCACACTGCCGGTGATTCTCCACTCTGGGTGATGCGCGAAGGCATCGACGAATATCTGAGACATATGGCAGGTGGCCACGCTTGCGGCTATCGCCGGTGGAAGACTCATCCATCTACACGACTCCGCGCACTGTTCAACGAAGCGCCGCGTTTCGATGGTGGCCAGTGACAGATACAAATTCTCGAACTGTCCGAGACTCAAGCAAGGTGCGTCGGGTTGGTCTCGCTGAAGTGCATGGCATGCGTGGAGCCGCGGGGTGGATGAATCGGCACGAGCGTTCCATCCTACACTAAGCGACGTTGCAACTCACGCAATTCGGCGGGGCGACATCATGCACGCTTCCTGCGCCACTTCCTTCGGCCGCGTGCTGCTACTCAACGAACGTGCAGCGGAGTAACCGCACCCTCCTCTTCTTCTCCCAGTGCAGCGAGTGAAGCGCGTGGGAGTCGTCCTCTGCTAACTGGGTTTTACCTGCTTGTGCGCTGCGTAAATGACTTGTGACTCCGTAGGCAGAAGCAAAGGCTCTTTCGCTGTTGTTGGGAACAGAAGTAGTCAGAATGCAAAAGGCAG
>Ga0256878_1000321_pt1 | contig 8263 bp, 2 predicted proteins | sample MC6MC0436MT_FD_186343 | JGI IMG/M metagenome (GOLD analysis project Ga0256878, IMG submission 186343) | Metatranscriptome of enriched soil aggregate microbial communities from Iowa State University, Ames, United States - MC6-MC0436-MT... | ecosystem: Environmental > Terrestrial > Soil >... | reverse complement strand
TTTCACCCCCATTGCTCATACCGTACTTTGTAGTAAAACATCCCGTTTTATATACAATTTAACCATATCTAAATAATGTATGTTGCCCAACGTGCCGGATTTTATCCAGTTTCCTTTTTTTAACAACAGTTTCGTTTTCGTCCACCTCTTTCCCGAGGGTCTATCACTAACTTAGCGAGGATCTTGTGATACAAATAACTTGTATATCAACATCTATTATTATCAAGTTCTGGTCCATTCATTCGGGACCTGAAAACATCAAATGTTGTTTTTTTACAAATTTGTCCCGTTTCTCCTTTCCCCCCTATATCTCCTTTCTTGTGACTCATAACACTTTTTACACCATTACCGTGACGTTTTACATCCAGAACGATGTCCTCCTCCCTTCAAAAAGTAATTTTAGCAGCGGGTCAAAATGTTGCCACAAAGCACAAAATTATGAACCCAATATTTGCCCAAAAACGCACATATTTAGACTTCTCTGCTGATTATTTTACCAATACCGCCACTCCGAATCATTACCAAGGTAGTTTAAAACCACAGCAAGAAAAACTGTCAAAACAGTATGTATCATTATCAAATACTCGTGGTGGTATCCACAATGTTGGTAAAAATGAACAATACACTAATAATATCGGCCAACGCGGTGATATTACCTCTCAAAACAAAGCTCGTACTACGAACAAATTTATTAATAACGATAATATTGATCCTTGTTATTATATGCATCTTTACGGCGATATGCCCGTCGCTACTGTTGGAAAAACTGCAAACTCTGGCCCCAAAATCGCTCAACGTGGTGAGAATATCCTCAACAATAACAACAACGTCAATACCACTGCAAGTTCAAAAAAAATTAACAACCAGCTTAAAAATAAAGAACAGATCGGTATGGGGTTTACCGGAACTAAATCGACAAGAAACAATGAACACTCAATTAATACTGAAGCATTCCATCGCCGTTTTAATAATAACCACAGTTTTAATTTTATTCTCAACAATAATCGCGCAAATAGCAAACAAATTAACCCCATTAAACATAAACCTTCTCACAAAAATAACAACCATCATGATCAACTTCAAATTCATCCCCAACTCCCCGCACCAAACCAATATTATCTTGTCTCAAAACCAACTGCTGTTGGGTCGAACACCCAAGGCTATTATGATGATTCTGCGTGTGTTAATTATACACTTATGTCTGGTTGTATCTTTACAGCTGTTTGCGCTGAACAAAAAGATGCCCTATGATTTGTCCCATTGTATTCTACATAGTTCCATAATCTACCCTGATGGAGAACACTCTTCCATTGACTCGCAATATCTCTTGTACACGCCTCATTATGTGTTTTAAAGACGCGGATTGCCCTCCTCCGTCGTCATAAACCACAGTTCATGTTATAATTCGAGAAAATTAATAAATCAACATTTTTCACCCAAGCTCGAAGCAGTTCATTTAGCCGTCGACGAGAGTTTCACCGATGGGAGCAACATGATATATCACCACGAAAGGCTCTGATCCGCGTTTGCCATGCAAACGAGCTTGTTTTACGGAATTGAGCAAGATTGTGCGAAAATGGAAAAGCGAAAAAGAAAAAGAAGAAAAAAAAAATCCCGATTCTTTAAAAAAATTCATAATGAAAAAAGTCGTCGCGCATCTTTTCTTGTAAAAGGCCACAATTTACTTAGTATGGGTGGTACAACATCGAGTGAGCAGCAAGCACATGACCAATTAGTTAGTGCTGCTGACAAGCAAGGTGCTGTTCAATCCTTTATCAAAGGTATTGGTGATAAGCCATCATTTTTGGCCACACTAAACCTTAAAACAAATTCCAAAACCGTTACAACAATTTTGAATTACCTCTCAACTTGTTTAGAACAAAAAAATTATTCAAACATTGTCCCCATTTTTCTCGTTTTCCAACGTCTTCTCCGTTTCGAACGTTTTTATCGTGATTTGTCCAAAACGACATCATTAGAACCAATCATTTCATCATTAGGACTGATTAATAATGATGATTGCGTTGAGGCATCGTTAAAATCATTAGAGTTAATGATTAAGTGTCAAGTGTTTAACCGATCACAAACAGCAGGCTGTGGTGGTTCTGTTGGCGAAAGTAACCTTGCCCCGTCAAATGTAATGGCACGTAATACCTCCCCGAATGGTTTCACACCACTTGCTGCGGGTGTTGCACCGCACGAAACGATCAAAACCTCAAACAATGACCCCAAATTACACACGCAAGAAAGCGATATGAAGTCTGTCTTATGCAATCAGACGAATAATCTACCACTTGCATTATCAAAATTATTTACACATTATGTCGCGAATATCCCTAATAACCAATATAATGATCAACAACATGTTATTTTACAAACAACATTGCGCTTAATTCGCCATTTTATGATTACAACGGTTAAAACATCATCATACTCGCAAATTCTATCATTTTTACGTGAATTTAAACTCCATAGTGATAATATCATTGCGTTAACCGTTAACACCAACCCGGATACACGCATGGAAGCGACATTATTTTTACGCCAATTATTACTACATTCATCTCGCGAGGTGACCAAACAGCTTCAATTATCATGTCTAAATAAAGGTTATTTGTTATGGTACGTTTATATTGCATTATCAAAAAAAGATGTCCATAATAATGCCCATATTGATTGGGACGTGTCGTCACATCATTCACTGTATGCAGATTTGATCGGGTTTTTATGCGACGGGAATGAAACGATTACACGTTTATTATTTCGTATGATCCCAAAATGTCTCCATGATAACGCACGTGCCGGACAGCACGCTATCCCGTTTCAACATTTTTCCAAGCAATTATATCTGTCGACATCGACCCCGGAACAAAGGCGTGACTTTGACCAATCCACTTTTGCTGCCTATTTTAACGGTTCACAAAAACATGGTGATTGGATTACTGTTTTCCAAGAAATTGAAGAGGCTCATACCACACCGTTAATTGTGTGGACTGCGCAGGATAAGGCGGAATTGATCGAAATTTTATTAAATGAAAATGTTGATTATAACCTTCAATTGGAATTATCACCATCATCTCTATGGGATCATGAAGGTTTTGAAGTCGATTATTCAAGCCAATCCAAATATTTAATCGTTAATCGTTATTATTTACATTTATTATTACCACATTTCGAATCAAGTGAGCCGAAAAACGCTGATAAATCCCCCAGTCGCCCAAATCTCTCCTTAATTGACGGTGATGATGAACCGATTGAAACTGACCAACCGCAAGCGCGTCAAATTAAAAAAATTGGTAATCGCCCAACCGCGATTGAAAGCGCGGATGGGTTGTTTTTACCCACACGTTCGAAAAATGCTGACCCATATGCGATCTCAACAGTCGATTTGTCCAATTTCATGTCAAGTTGTTTCCAACGTGCTGTTGTTGAAGACGATGTTGGTTGGAAATTGGCTTGTTTACGTATGATGTCGACGTTATATGTTCATAACAAACGCATTTTACAAGAGACCAATTTTATGCCATATTTGTTATGGTTATTAACCCCAAAGACAACCACGGGGTCATTATTTGACGTCAATGAGGCTACAAATAATGTATTTTCGAATTACGTCGATGATGATGATAGTGTTAGCGAAGGCGATAATGATGGTGGTATGGTCGTATTACAAGAAAACAACACAAACGTCCCATTAAGCAAAAGCACATCAACATCGTCAGCACATCGTTTATCATTAGTACCAGATAAAGGGCTACAAGGCTCGAACTCAAACATGAAAGATTCAACTCAATCAATGCTGGACCCAAACGCGAATATTTCAAAATTGGAATCCAAATTGGAAAAAGAAATTTCATTTTCGTTAACATCATCGTTTAATAATCCGCGTTGGAGAGATCAGATTTTAAAATTTTTAGCAATTTTGTTTGATTATGTTGGTAATATTAACAAATTTGTTGCTGGGAACGGTGTTAATACGTTATTATATTTTATTAATAATGTTCATCGTGAAAATCACACCGCTGGGCTGCAAGAAATTGAAGAGTTAGTTGCATCATTATCGCCAACTGAACGTGATGATTTTGCAAAATCACCTGCTATTAACATGTCAGCATTATTATCCCCTCAAACCCTTCATTCTAAGCATCATTCGATTGTACCAATCCCACAACCTGCGCAACCACCGCAACCACCACCATTACAACCATTACAACCATTACAACCATTACAAGCACGACCAGTATCTGCTGAGAAACCACCACAAGGGTTTAGACGTTCATCAATCCCCTCTGTTCTTTCAATTGATGAAGCAAGTGAGGCTGCTAATTCAAACAAATTAACGATTAACATCGATCTCGCTGACAAAGGTGCTGATTTTTCCCCAACTTCGACCCCCCGTGCACGTCTTGTACGTAACCAATCCGATCTCCACGCACATTCTCCATTAAATTGTACCGGGTTTTTAGAAGCAGGGGCGTTATCACCAACTGCTGCTGCTGAAGGTGCCGTTGCAACAACAATTACAGCACAACCATATACAAACCATACCAGTCCAACCGCTGCGAATAGACAATTATATGACCCAGAGCGTACCCCAACTTTGGCATTATTAGACCCATTATGGTATCAAGCCGCATTTCATAACCAAATCTATCGTGAAAATTTCCCATTGAAAAAATGCGACTTATTAGTTAACACCCCACAACCTGAGGGGATCACTGAAGTTGCAAGGAAATCATTAAAATTGTTGTTAAAAATCGTTACCAATGCGCCTCGTTTGCGTAAAAAAATTTTCAAACCACGCGTCTTGACATCATTAGTGCAAGTTTTACTTATCGATGATTTAACCATGGTTAATACCGCGTTAAAAATTTTAACCATTTTGGTCGATGCCAACACCCATGTTATCCCAAATTTGGCAAAAACGGGCGTTTTTTTATTCCTTTTATTCGCCGCGCGTCGTGAAAAACAATTCTCGCCCGAAATGGTTACATTTATTGATAAATATCATACCAAACAAAACGTTCCTTATCTATCACGCGGGCAGTCAATTTATACTGGGTTATTTCCGGAACCGCTAATTAATCTGTCACTTCAACCACAAGGTGGTGAATATTTTTGTGCCGTTGTTAATCATTCCAAAACAATCTCTCACCGTATTTTATGGGATTATTCTCATAAAGAAGTATTTTCAAGAGTATTAATGTTACATTTGGCACCATTTATTCAAAAATTAGTTTTATGCCCATTTTCGACCTATACTTTCCCATTCGATGGTGTTAATGCGTACAAATTTATGATTCCACAATTAACAATTTCATACCCATCGATTAGCCGTGAATTATTTGTCGGGAGTATCTATGTCCGCTTGTTTAACCTTGAAACGAACCGTTTGAATCTGTCCATCCTTCAAACTGGCAAATGTAAAAAAATTTCAATCTCGCATGGTTCCGTTTTCCTTCTTAGTTTACTCCGTGAACTTACACAACAACATAAATATTACACCACACGTCGGTTAACGTTGTTAGAACATTTTCAATTATTAGATTGCGTGCAACCTAAAACTACATCTGGTCTCCCATCTCATAAAACGATTAAAGATGCGAAAGATGATCATGATGAACTAACATCACCTGGTGGTGGTGGTGGTGGTGGTGGTGCTGCTGCTGCATCAACCAAATTAGGCCCAATGCGTGAACAACCTGTCATCTTTTACACCGATGTTGAATTTGCAAATGCAAAGTATCCATTGATTAAACAACAAGAACCATATCAAACATTATGGGATTCACAACAATTACAATTACAACAAACGAATGGGAGACCAGGTAGCGCAACACATGCGACGTCACCACCGCATCTAGCGCTAACTGATATCAACATTTATCAAGGCGAGGACTCATTTATAACCCAAAACAACTCCAACACAACCGCAAACCCATCCGCGCATATTTATACATCAGCTGAGAAAAGTTTAATTAATGATCATTTGTTAGAATTGTTACAAGCAATTGCGGTTTTATCTTCATCATTCCCACAAGAAGAAGATATATGTAATTTTAAACACCCACTCCATCTTATTAGTTTATTAGCATCGACCGAAGCACCATATGATGTTAGTAATCGTTGTTTGACGACATTATCGCAAATTTTCCGCGCATTACTTGTTATTCCAAAATCACAAAACGCGCAAACATTTGTTAATAATGGTCTTTTACGTGTCTTATTACGCGTTTTGGTCGTTATCGGTCAACATATTATTAATAATAGTACTGATATTAAAGGCAGCCCGTTTGATTTCACACAAAATGCATCACATAATGATAATATTGAACTTTTTATCCAATATATGCACATCTTTACAACATTATTATTAACCGGTCGCTCCTCACATCGCCCCGGTGCATTTTATTTCCAATTTTCGATGCTGTTTTATGATATTGCGAGTTGCCAAGATTTTTTTGTCATTATTCAAACCATTTTATCGACAACTCTTGTGAATCAAATGTCTTCACGGCAATATCTTCTCGCATCAACATATCGTCTTTTACAATCAATGTCGATTTATGACCAATCATTAACAAATTTCCAATTAGACAATTTGGTCTTTTTACGTGAACGTTTACATTATCAACATGAAATTACCGTTGAGGCGACAACAACACATTTTGAGTCACAATCTGAACAACCCGCAAATGGCCCAAAACAAACCCTTCAACAAGCATTGTTATCAATCCCGCCTGTTATTGATATTACTGTGACTGGGCTATACACCCCACATCGTTATATTTTACAATATGGGCTTATTTTTGATACCATTCGTTCTGTTTTATCGATTGAAGATGACCGCGAACTTACTGTATATTCAATCGGTGGGATCATTTCGAGTCAGACCGCATTACCGGCATTTTTAGGCAAAACCCCAACAAAAAACCCACATGTACAAAACTTCCTCAATGTTTACCCATCAAACAAGCTTATTTTTAACGCTGGTGTATATTTGGATGAAATCGCATTTGAAGGTCATGATGGTGGGAATACCGATGCAAAGAAGGGCAGTCAAAACCCAGCCCCACGCCAGCTTACACGCACGACAACCCGTAACACCCGACAAAACGGTGGTGCATCGCCATTATTAAATGGAAAATCACCAGAAGATCCATCATCGGCTGCTGCTGCACGTGATTTTCAAAACGAAGAGCGTTTTCAACGCGGTTCGTTATTGTCAGGTAATCATGTCACAATGATCCAGCCCGTTTTGCAAGATTTGTTATATCAATCACCATTATCACGTTCACATCGTGATTTATTAGGAAATGTACAACCAAAGGACGTAAACGGGGAACAAAAGGGTAATAACGTTGTTGTTTTATCCCAACATAGCTCCCCGACCAACGCAAATACAAACCCAAATAGTAAAACTTTGACCAAATCTGGTTCTGATCTTATCGCAAGTGATGCGGAAATTACAACATTATCTGATGCTATTTTATTACAATCAACTCAAACCCCATTTATCCCATGCACATCAACTTATTTACAACATGAAAAATCATTTGCATTGAGAAAAGAAGCAATTGTTTTCCTCACCCTTCTCCTTTCAAGTACACTCCCGACATTACTTAATTATCCATCAGCATATTCTGCAAATTCATGTGTGCACGATGTTGCAAGCGATAACCAACATAACCACGTTATTACTAAACCTTTAGACAATGATAAGGTTAGCAACTCGATTAATACCGGTGATAAACCCCCAGCATTAAGCTTTGTACCGCAAAATGTATCATTAGCGCGTCGTGCTTCATCATCATCATCATCATCATCATCATCATCATCATCATCATAGAATGGCTTCATACGAACGAGGCAATCCGTTCTTTATGATTATTGACAAGACCCCAATCAATGAATTGGTCGACCCGAAACGGAGTCTTATAACAATCAACTCAACAGAAACGATCCTCGATGCAATGAATTTACTCACAACTTCGCATATTTCAAGCTGTCCGGTTGTTGACTCTCTCGGTAAATGTCTCGGGAGTGTTGACTTTCTAACTTTATTAAAATTCGTCTCCCAAAATTCCAATCTTGACCCAACAACAACTCTCGTTAGTGATTTGGTTTCACAATGTGCACATTTACAGCCATACTTTGGCGACGGGCCGGTCTCAACCTGTGTCGATTTGATGACCAAAGTTCATCGCGTTGCCTTGTATCGAAAAAAAATTGCGAACTCTTTCCAACTGTATCTCAATCCGAT
>Ga0256878_1000316_pt1 | contig 8359 bp, 1 predicted proteins | sample MC6MC0436MT_FD_186343 | JGI IMG/M metagenome (GOLD analysis project Ga0256878, IMG submission 186343) | Metatranscriptome of enriched soil aggregate microbial communities from Iowa State University, Ames, United States - MC6-MC0436-MT... | ecosystem: Environmental > Terrestrial > Soil >... | reverse complement strand
GTGGTATCCAGCTGCTGCCAAAGGTGCACATAATTCATATCTTGCATTGGTTCGGTTTAAAACGCAGTTTTGCGCGTGCTGGAGAGAGGTCAAAGCTGCCTAAGCCCAAGGGACTTTTGCGGAGGGGTGTCAATATCGCCTAAGCCCAAGGGACTTTTGCGGAGGGGTGGAAGCAAAATGGCAACCAACACACAAAAAAAGACTTACAAACCGCCCGCGAGCCGACAAGGGAGCGCGAGGAAGCGTGGACTAGCGAATGAAGGAACAAAAGAAAATGGCAGGGGGAAAGGGCTGGCGTCGGCTCACAGGCGTTGCCGCTTGCTCGTTTGCTCCTCGGCCGCCTGCTGTTGCATTAGTGACAGCAGCTGCTGCGGGTCCGCGACACCGCCAGGATAGCCCGCAGCTGCAGCCGCAGCGGCCTGCTGCTGCTGCTGCTGCTGTAGCAACTGCTGTTGCTGCAAGGCAAGCAGCTGCTGTTGGTCCATGGGCGCTGCTTGCGCGTCCGACTCGCGCGCTCGCTTGCGCGACTCGATCGGCACCAGGCCAGCCGGCTCGGCCTGGCCGACGGCCACCGCCCCGGCTGCAACCTGTGCCTGCGCCAGCGCGTGCGCCTGCGCCTGCACCAAGTGCGCCTGCTCCGCCGGTGGCGGCGCATACTCGTTGGTGATCGGCGCGTACGCATAGGCTGCGGAATCCTTCGGCGCCGCTGCAGACTTCGCCACCTGCGCGTTCAGTTTGATCTTGACGCCGGGCTTGGATGCAGATGACTTGGGACCGCGAACCTGCTGCTGCGCGCGCATCTCCAGGATGCTGCGAGGACGAGGGGCAGCGGAAGCGGCGGAGGAATCAGCAGAATCAGGAGGAGGAGAAGCAGCCGCAACGGGAGACGCATGTGCACGCGGCTCCTTGCCGCCGACCGACGACCGCTTCGTAGGCGATCCCTCGAGGGACTGAGCTGCCTCCTCCGGCTTGACGAGGAACTTGTCGATGGTCGTCGTTCCGGCAGGCAGCGCCGTGGCTTTCCTCTTTGCGCTCGCCTTTGTCGGCTGCAGTGCCGGCATGTCGTCGTCCTCCTCGTCCTCTTCTCCGTCCTCGTCCTCCTCGTCCTCCGTCGGGCTGCCGTCGCTGTCCTCGTCCGCGTGCTGGTTGCGAGAAGCGCGCTTCGAGCGCGGCGCGACGTACTCATCGAAGAAACGCATGCTGCCCGACATGCGCCACACGATATCGTTATCCAGGCGGAACCGCAGACCGTACTGGCCCGGGTGGAACTGGCGCTCACTCGGCGCGGGGCTGGCAGAGGCACGTGACCGCCCCGACGCGGCTGCAGCGTCGCCGCGCCTCGTGTGCATCTCTGCTGCTGCCGCTTCCGCCTTCTCTTGCTTGGTGCGCTTCGTTTTGCGCCTCTTCTTCTTGTGCTTGGAGGGCGGCGGGCGCTTCTTCTCGCGGTAGGGCTCAACCCAGGTGCCCTGCTCGGCACCGGCCACGGCTGCCATGCCATGCGGCGTGTGGGCCACCTTGCCGACGCACGCAGCGCAGTACATAGACTTCTTCGCCAAACGAATCTCCTGGCCTGTGATGCAGCGGATGTGAAGGCCGATCGGACACGTCTGACAGTGAATCATGGACTGCGAGTCGCCGGGCACGGCGCAGGACGCGCAGTAGTGCAGCGCACATCGGAAGCGCAGCGAGTTCTCGTACCAGAAGGTAATCGGGTAGCGCTTCGCACATTGGATGTGATAGTAGCGTCCGCACGTCGCAATGGAGCACTTGTTGACTCCTCCCTCCACCTCGGATCCAGGCTCGCACGCGATGCCCTCCACGTGGCACGCGTGGCAAGGGTGTCTCTTCTCCACGCAGCGCTTGCAAGTCCACTCCTGGTCGGCAGGCGGCGGCTCCACCAGCCCGGCACACGCCAAGTGGTACCAGCCTTGGCAAGGACCGTCACAACTCAGAAGTTTGCCTGACTGGTGACAGATTTCACAGATATCCAGGTTGAGGAGGCCCTTGCGCCTCTTCTGCGCACGTGCCACACGCAGCTTGTTGTGCCGCCGCTCCCCGGTCTGACGTCCGCCCCTGCCGGAGGGCGCAGCCTCCTCGTCCTCCTCCTCGCTCGCTGCCGAGTCGTCTGAGTCTCCTCCGAAGTCCGATCCGGTGTCCCCTCCCTCCTCGCTGCTCTCGCTGACGTTGACGATGCGTCCGAACTTGGTGGCGCCTGCGCTCTTGCGGCCGCGGCGGGGCTTCTCGTCCACGTACTTGTCCTTGTCCGTGTCCGCGAAGGCGCCACGCTGGCGCGCAGCCCGCCGTCCTCCTGCTCCTGCCACTGCTGCGGCGGGGAATGTCTTACTCCTCACCTTGCGCTCCACGCGTCGCTCTGCCTCCTCCAGCCACGCGCGCGCCTTGTTGCGCTGCGACTCGGGGAAGGACGAAGTGGCGCAGAACTGGATGAGCAGGCTCATCAGATCATCGATGCTCGACACCTCCTCGCCCTCGCGCCGCAGCTTGAGAATGCGCTCCGTGCTCGCGGCCAGGTACTTCCAGAACTCTGAGCGCGACGCGGCCGACTCCGTCGCAGAGTTGTCCGTCAGCTGCGACAGCAGCTGGTCCGGCGAGAAGCGCTCGGCGTCGCTCGTGGGAGCGAGCTTGTTCCAGAAATGAGGATCGTTCACGTCGATCTGCGAAGACGCGCCGCTGCTCTCGAACTTCATCTTGTTGAAGTTGAGGCGGCTGAGGATCTGCGACGACTGGCCCGCAGCGGCAGAGGCAGAGGCAGCGGGCTTCGAGCCGCCCTCCTCGCCTTCCTCGTCGTCCTCATTAGGAGCCTGCTGGTTCACCGTGATCGTAGTGGAGCGCTTGGCAAGCATGGATTCAATGTTTTCCTCCATGAACGTCTTCGCCGCCGTGTCGTCGTCGTCGAAGACTCCATAGGCACCGAGCCTGAGTAGCTTGTTGATGTCGTGTGCGTCCGCGGCGACGAGCTGCCCTTTGCCGACCTCGAGATTGGTGAGCAGAGCGTGGTCCAAACCGAGCTTTTTGGAAGAACGCAGGAACATCTCCTGCTCGTAGGTAGCGCGCGTCACCAGGCGGAAAATGGTCACCTTGGAGCGCTGACCGATGCGGTGCGCACGGGCCATCGCTTGCAGATCTTGTTGCGGGTTCCAGTCCGAGTCGAAGATGATGACGGTGTCTGCCGCAGTGAGGTTGATGCCGACTCCTCCCGCACGCGTGGACAACAGGAAAGCAAAACGATTCGAGTCTGGCTTGCTGAATCGGTCGATGGCGGCCTCGCGCTCCGCACCGCGCACGCCTCCGTCGAGGCGCTCGTAGGTCCAGCCGCTGTACTCCAGATACTCTTGGACGATGTCCAGCACGCTGATCATCTGGGAGAAGATCAGCACGCGGTGACCGTCGGCCTTCAGCTTCGGCAGAAGCTTCGAGAGGAGCACCAACTTTCCGCTGGCCTCGATGGTCTTGCGCATGTACTCCTCGTCGGGCGTGGACGGGGAGATCTCCTTCTCCTCGACGCCAGCGATCAGCCACGGGTGGTTGCAGCACTTTCTCAACTCCATTTCGATGTTGAGCAGCTTGGGCATGTTTCCTTTCTGCTGCGCACCACTGCGCAGGAACGCAAGGTTGCGCTCGTAGATGGCGCGGTAGTACTTCTTCTGCAGCGTGGTGAGCTCGACCTCCACGATCGTCTCCTCCTTCGCCGGGATGGACTTCTCCACGGACTCCTTCATGCGGCGCAGCACGAAGGGCCGGATGCGCTCCTGCAGTGCGTGCACCTGCTCGTGCTCCTGCAGAGTGCCGAAGTGATCTTCGAACACCTGAGAGTTCTGGAAGATCTCGGGCTCGAGATAGTTGAGCAGGGTGAACAGCTCGGACGTGTTGTTCTGGATGGGCGTTCCCGTGAGCAGCAGCCTTCTGTTGCACTGCAGCAGCTGCAGCGCCTCGAGGATCTTGGACGACTTGTTCTTGAGCCTGTGCCCCTCGTCGACGACGACCTGCAACCAGCTGATGGACGACAGCTCCTCCACGTCTGCGATGAGCACCTCGTAGGTGGTGACGAGCACGTTGAACTTGACCTGCTTCGTGTTGGCGTAGTAGAACTCCGTTTCGCGAATGAGCCTGCGCGTCTCCTTGCCGCGCACGGCGTCGTGGTAGATCACCACGTTCATGTCGGTCCAGCCCTCGATCTCGCGCTTCCAGTGGGAGATCGTACCCAGGGGAACCACCACGAGGAAGGGGCCGATGATGTGGTCCACGCGGCGGAGGTGCTCGAAAAGGGAGACCACCTGCACGGTCTTGCCGAGACCCATCTCGTCGGCGAGAATCGTGTTGCGGTCATCGTACCACGCCTTGACGAGGAAGTTGAGTCCCTGAATCTGGTAGTCTCTGAGCGTGTGCTTCCCCTTATAGACGGGCGACTCGCGGTACCACTGATTGCGGCGTGCCTCGAACTCCTCCGCAGAGTACTCGGGAGGAAGATCGCGCTCGCCACGCGAGGGAGGCTTGTTGAAACGACGGTACTGAGCAATTTTCAGCTCGTCGTCGACGTCCTCCTTCGTCTCCCAAGTGCACTGGCTGTAGCTCAAGCCGGTCCACTTGACGAGGAACATCTCCACGCGCTTCGGCTTGGGCGGCGGCACAGGCGTGGGCTGCTGCAGCGGTTGCATGAGGAACTTCATTTGCAGCTGCATGGCTGCGCTCTGGTCCGTCGCTGCGAGTGCGTTGACTTGGTCAGCGCGCTGCTTCTGCTGCTCGGCCCACTCGTTGTACGCCTTCTGGTTTGCGGACTCGCGCGCGTCACGCTCGTTGTCCTCCTCCTCCACCTCCACGATGTTGGACGCAATGATGCGGTCCACCTCCGTGTAGCGGGGATCGAACGGCTCTCCTCCGTATCGGTCCAGGTTGACCGCCTCCATCTCTGCCTGGTTCGATTTGAACGTGCCGATGCGCATGGTGATGCGCGCGTTTGCGCCGAACTTTTCTTTCATCGACTTCTCCGTGTGCCACTCGCAGTGCAGGTAGGACTGGCCCTCCAGCTTGATCAGGTACTCGGTGATGACAGTGAAGTCCGGATCAGACTCGGACGGCACCGCGTGCTTGCCGCGACCGGCGTCGCCGCCTGCCACACCTCCGCGGCGAATCGAGCGCCATGCAGGATTCGGACCCGCGCCCCCCGTCGCTGCTGCCTTCTGCTCCTCCGTCTTCATGTCAGTGTCACCTCCAGCCGCTGCTGCTGCTGCCTGTTCTGCCTTCGCCTTCTCCGCCTCTGCGTGCATGTGGCGGTGGTGGTGCGATCGGTTGGTGGTGCTGTCGATGATGGACGCTTCGATCTCGCTGTCCGACGCCGAGTCCTCCTCGTGGCCCCGCCGCACGCGACGGTGGCGGCACGCCAGAATCTTTTCGATCTTCCAGATCTGCAGCGGCTCGCCCGCGTCGGCCTCCTCCAGCGAAGCCGCATTGGTCACCTTGCCACTGTGCGCAATGGCCGCCCCGGACGACACCGCGTTGATGGCGCTGGTGGGCGGCGCCGACTTCTTCTTTCCGCTTTGCGACTCGTCGTCGCTGATCTCGAAATCGTCGTCGTCGCTCGAGTAGGTGTACTTGGTGCGCGTCTTGGTCTGCAGGCGCGACGACAGACGCGTGCCACTGGCGCGCGAGGGGCGCTTCGGATCAGCGGCCGGGGTGCTCTTGCGCGGTTTGGCGCTCGATGACGGAACAGCGACATTGCTGCCCGTCAGGCGGTTGAAGCGGTCCGTGGCCGACTCGTTGGGCAGCGCGGACTGCACGCGCATCACTTGGTTGCCGAACGCATCGTACTGCGGGAGTGCCGCGCGCGCCGCCTCGTAAGCTGCCATCTGCTGCTCATAGCGCAGCTTCGCGAAGGGGCTGGTCAGACTCTGTGCGTAGATGGACGCCAGGGCAAGGATGGTGAAGAAGCGCGCCTGGCAGTCAGACGGCTCCCCGTGGCGGATTTTGAGCAGCGGGTGCCCCGCGATGACATCGCGCCACGTGCGATCATCGTCCATTCCGTGCTGGTTGATGGTGTCGAGCAGCACGATGGTCTCCATCTTGCTCCACTTGCCGTTGGGGTCGCGGTACAGCAGCTTATACAGCTCGTCCGTGATCGGCGCCAGGCCCAGCGTCGCGAAGTTCCACGGGGAGGACGCGCGAAGGTTACTGTACTTCAGCAGGGAGTAAGTGGGCTGGATGGTCTCCTGAGGGGAGGAGCAGGAGCGGAACCAGGGGTCCGGGCTCATCGAGCACTCCCAGTCGATCGTCGCGCGCGGGAACTGCTTGGCAGCAGCGGAGGCGGCGGCAGCGGCGGACGCAGCGGCGACGTCGCCCTGCATCTGCGTCACCTTTGCCATGCGCTTTCGCGACGCAGCGAGGATCTTCTTGCGTCGCTTTGCCTTGCGCGTGTTGTCATCGTCGTCAGACTGCACTCCGCTGTCCTCGTCGCTGCTGTGCACCACCGGCGCAAACTTGTTGGTAATGAACGTGCCCATCAGCTTCGCGGCACGGGCAGGATCGAACGTCTGGGCGTCCATGTGCTCGGAGCCAGCGTCCTCACCGCCGATCGTGCTGGCGTCAACCGCAGCAGCAGCAGGCGCGGAGGAGGAGGCCAGGCGTGCGGCCTCGGCCACAGCTGCCGCCGCATCCGCTCCGGAGATCTCGTGCTTGACACCGCCATCCTCCAGCTTCAGCGCACCGGTCGGCTGGCACCACTGCGTATCGCCCGGTGCAAGCATGTATCTGTATTTGCCGCATCGGTCGCACTGGCGCACGCTGGTGTCGCCGTCGGCGGGCTGCAGCGCGGGGTCCGTGTCGCGCCACAGCTTTTTATTCGCCTCGCCGCCCTCGAACGGATCATCCGGCGCTGTGCCCAGATCATCCTCGGGCACGCCAGGTCCCGCTCGCTCCGGCAGTGTCATGACCGCGCCTTTCTCCTCCGCCTCCTCCTCCTCCGGCTCGGCCTCCTCCGGCTTGACGTAGGTGCTGCCGTAGCCCACCGTGTCGACCGCGGCCTCCTCCTCCTGACCGCCGCGCTTCTTCTTCTGGCGGCGCGCAATCTCATCGACAGAGGCATCGGATGCATCCGACGAGTAGTCCTCGCTCTCGCTCTCGTCCTTGCCCTTCTTGGGGCGGGGAACGGCCTTGCGCGCCGCTGCCGCCGGGGGCGCCTGCGCGCCCTGGCGGATGAAGTAGCGGATATAGTTGCGGATCAGGGTGGGGTCGAAGATGCCCCCCGCCTGCAGCGCATGCTTGAAGCTCTCAATGCGGTCGTTGCAGGTGAGCTCGCACTTGGGCGCCTTGGCGTTGCTGCGGCCGCGATTGCCGCTCTGCTGAAATTTGTGGAAGTCACAGCAGTAGACGGGCGACGACAGCGGCGGAATGCTGGCGGGCAGCACAGGCAGCTCTGGAATGGCATCGTTGTCAACGTATGGGGATGTGGCACCGGCAGCCATCTGCGCCTGAGCAGCCAGTGTGGCCGCCTGCTGCTGCGCCAGTAGCTGTTGCTGCTGTTGGAGGCGCAGCTGCTGCTGGTAGTGCTGCTGCAGCTGCTGTTGTTGCTGCTGTTGCTGCTGCTGTTGCTGGCGCAGTCTCAGTTGTGCCATATGCTGCTTCTGTTGCTCGGCTGCCACCTGCTGCGCCATGCTCAGCTGCTGCTGCTGTTGCTGCGGCTGGGGCTGAGGCGCCATGGCACCTGGCATGCCCGGCATGCCTGGCATCCCCGCCCCAGGCATGGCAGCGCTCATCGCCATGATCTGCTGCATCATGGCGGGCGACATCCCCCCGGGCATACCACCGCCGCCGCCACTGCCGCTCATGTATTGCATCATGTATTGCATCTGCTGCTGCCATTGCTGCTGCTGCTGCTGCAGTTGCATCTGCTGCTGCGGCGTGGCGCCGGGTGGTGCGCCTGCCGCCGCTGCTGCCGCCTGAGGGTTGGCGGCGTAGGCAGCGTAGGGGTTGAACGACGCCATCTCCTCTCGTCGTTTCTTCCGCCCCGTGTGTCCGCTGTTCTGTTCTGTTCTGTGCCAGTGCGCGCTGCGGTGCGGCTGCCTGCCTGCTGCCGCTGCTGCCGCTGCTGCTGCCGCTGCCGCTGGGCTGGGCGGGAAAGGAAGGAGGCCGCTCGCTGCGCTGCCCCTTCAAAATCCCCGAGCGCCGAGGACGCAGCACGGACAGCAAGGACGCACACGAACGAGAGGAGTGAACACACACAACACACACACGACCACACACCATACACCACGAGCGCACCCGGCCGACTGCCCACAGCGCGGAAGACCGCCGGCAGCAAGGCAGGGCGCTCTGCTGTCTGGACCCACGAAATGGCATTGCTTAATAATTC
>Ga0256878_1000308_pt1 | contig 8405 bp, 1 predicted proteins | sample MC6MC0436MT_FD_186343 | JGI IMG/M metagenome (GOLD analysis project Ga0256878, IMG submission 186343) | Metatranscriptome of enriched soil aggregate microbial communities from Iowa State University, Ames, United States - MC6-MC0436-MT... | ecosystem: Environmental > Terrestrial > Soil >... | reverse complement strand
TATACAACGTGATTTTATTCCTTGATTATGTAGGTGTATAGCCGGACCGTTAGGCAAAGTACGTGTGCTTAGTAGAGAGGCGGGCAGCGAAATTAGAGTGCCGTGCTGTGATGTTCATGCTCCTCCTCCTCGTCGTCGTCGACATCACTGTCCTCATCCTCGTCGTCTGCGTCATCATCGCCCTCAATGGCGTCTTCTGACGGCTCCAACGCGGCAGCGGCAGCGCGGGCGGCCGCCGCCTCTGCGGCAGCACGCGCAGTAGCCTCGTCGGCAGCCTTCTTCTGTGCTTGTTGCGCCTGTTGCATCACAACAAGACGCTTCTGCGCTTGCAGGCGTGCCTTGCGGGCCTTGGCAAGCATCTTCTCGAGCGCACGCTCCTCTTCCTCGGCCTCCTGCAGTCCAATCTGCCACGCGTCGCGGTAGACGGTCTGGGGCACGACGATGGCGGCGGCATTCTCGTCCACGGTCACGTCTGGAACGCGCGTGGCCGAGGCGGCATCGCGGCGCGCAGCACAACTCATCGAAACCGTCGACGGTTCAGCTGCGCCAGGCGAAGCCGCACGCTCCGGCGCCGCAGCAGCGTTTGCAACGTCGGTGACAGCGGCGGCATCGGCGTCGGCATCGCCTTCGTCAATGACGCCACCCTCCTCGTCATCAGAGGCAGCTGCGGACGCGGCTGCAGACACCGTCGCGGACGGCGCGGCCAAGGACTTCGCATAGTGGGGTGCGGTGGCAGGACCAGCAGCAGGGGCGCCGGCAGTGCCAGCAGGAGTTTCTGCGGCCGCCTCCGGCTTAGCAGCCGCAGAGCCCGGGAGCGTGATGGGGACAATCTGGCCGCGCGCAGCAGCGTCGACGACGTCGGCGAGCTGCTGGCGGGCGCGCTCGTGGACGCGACGCTTCGCGGCCTCGGCACGGCGGGCAATCTGCACCCAAATATCTTCTTCATCTTCGTCCTCCTCCTCCTCCTCCTCAACATCCTCCTCGGCGTAGTACGCCTCATCTTCGGCAACCCACTCGTACTCGTCCTCGTCCTCCTCAGAGAGAGGCTCGGCCTCGGCAGCCACCAGTGCAGCCTCCTTCTCGCGGCGCAGACGGTCAGCGAGCATGTCGGCGCGTTGCGACTCGAGCGCCGTCTGCGCAGCGTCCCAACGCGCGCGCGCCTCACGCTCGAGGGCAGCAGCAAGAGCTGCGTCGGCACCCGTGTCTGCGCTGTTGTCGTCCTCGAGCCCAGGGACTGCAGCGGCGACCTCGCCCAGCGGCGGGCCAAACGGGAACTCGGGCGTGAACAGGCCCGAGAGCATGGCGTGCAGTGCCGTGGGGCCACCGCTCGGGCCACGTGCCGAGGCGCCGGAGCCGGAGCCAGAGGACGCTGCGGGCAGTAGTGCGTGCGCGGCTGGAACGCCGTCGAGTGCGGCGACGGCAAAGACGGAGCCGGCCTCTGCGGAAGCGGCGGCCGCGTCATGCTGTTCTTGCGATGCCGCGCCAAGCGGAAGCACGTCTGCGTCCGCGGCACCAGTGTCGCCGCGGTCGTCGTCAATGAGATCAAGCTGAAGAGCCTCCAGGCCCTTGTTGTCGGCGCCGCCGCCAGCCGCGGCGGCGGCAGCCTTAACGAGCGCTGACGCGCCCCGCCCGCCATGGACGTCCTCCGGGCGGACCGCCGAAAAGGCAGTGGCTGAGCCCGGGAAACCGCGCGCGAGAGAATAAGCCAGCGCGGCGGCCTCAGCAGCGTAGCGAGGCATGGTCCCAAGCTGAGCCAGCGATACGGCCCGCGCCTTGACGGCCGCGGGAACGCGGCGCCAGCGCGCCGCCACAGCGCGGGAAAACTCCGACATTGCCTTGGTGTCTTGAGTCGTGAGGCGCAGAACACCACGGAACACGCGGCCGCGGAGCACGGGCGATGCAAGAGAAATCGTGCCTTGGCCGGTCACGCGGATTTCAGTCAGCGCGCAAATTGGCACGCACTGGCCCGGCAGGCATCGACGCGGCATACCTGAGCGGCACCAGTAGAGCGCTCCACCCCAGTCACCGCCAGCATCGCTCGCATCACTGCCAGTCATCTCAATTGCACCAGTGGGGGCATAGAGCGCCGTGTTGACGCCCGACGACACGTCAGGCAGGAAAAAGATCTGCACCGACTCTGAGGTTGCGCGGCGCGCTTCGACTACCTCATAGACGTCGTGCGTACCTGCAAAGCCGTACGCAGACGACAAATCGCGGCCAGCCGCCGCAGCATCAGACAGCTGCCGCTCTGTTGGAGCAAAAACGCAATCGACTGCGACAGCATTGATGCCCTTGGTCAGCACAGCCTCATCGTCTGCCGTTGAGAGCGCGCGCGACAGTGCAGCCGAAATGGACACGGCGTGCGCGCCGGCCAGCGGCTCTGCAACCGCCGTGGAGAGTACGTGCGTGGCGGACGCGCGGACGACGGCAGACAACTCTGCCGTGGGGTGAATGGCAGCCTGCTCGGACGATGGGTCATCGATGAACTCAGGGTCATACGTGTTGGCCTCGGTGCCAAGCACGTCACGCAGAAGGCGCGACTGCAGTGATAGCGCAGCGGGGTGCAGAGCGTGCGGTGTTGCCGGCGTCGGCGAGAGTAGCAGCGTCGGGGCGCCCGGCGTGCGCAGGCCGTAGGCCAACGACGAGGCGTTCATAGCAAGCACGAGGGCGTTGAGCCACGCGTGCCGCACGTACGGGTTCGGCGCGCAGAGATCAACCGTGTCAGTCGCCGTAGCCAGGGAGAAGCAGCACGCTGGATCGAGATCGATGGCTTGGGGTGAAACAAAGGCCGGCGTCTGCTTGCCCACGTAGACGTGCGTAATATCGCGCAGTGAAATCGCGCAGCCGGGAACCTGCTCGCGGCGGCCGACGGGGCACCAGTAGATCTTGCCGTGCGTCAGCGCACTCCCAGAGACACACCAGTCGTCGTCCTCGTCATAGGCGCCCTGTGCCGCTGCGGCAAGCGTGCCATCGTTTAGCCGCGCACCGCGCGCAGCGTTGGCCGCGCGGTCCTGGCCGTCGTAAAAAAGACACACGGGTGCCTTGAGCAGGTGGACATCGCGGCCAATCGCGATGCCGGTAAAGGTGCGGCCGCGGAAAAGCTCGCGCAAAGGCGCCGCGAGCAGCGCACGGAGGTACTGTGCCGGCGAGTTGAGCAGCGGAGCGCCAAGCGCGGCGGCCGACGGCGCCAAATCGCGGTGCAGGTGGACACGTTTCGGGGACCAAATGGAGATGCGCGTGCCTGGCAGGCGCACACCTGGCGGCTCAGCAACCTGGAAGCCGAGCGAGCGGACTTGGGCCAGGATAAGGTCGATCACGCGTGTAAGCTGGGCATGCGACGACGCCAAGAAACCAACCGTCACCGCACGGTACATAGGATCCAGGAACTGCAGCGAGAAAGCCCGGACATCGAGCATGCTGTGGTCGATCAACGACGAATTCTGCAGCACCTTGCGGCTGGCGTTGGCCAACACAGCGGCAGGTGACGTATCGGCGCCTCCCTCGGTGTCGCCACCCTGGGCCTCGAGCGTCGCGACGCGGAGCATGCGGATGTTATGGCGCTCCATCAGCGGCACGTCAAACGCCGACGCAGCGGCACCCACATGGATCGAAATCAAATCGCGGAAGTGCAGCGTCCGCGCGGAAATAGACTGGCGGCCCACTTCGGCACCACAGAAGAAAGCGCGCGAGCAGTCGACAAACATACGAAGCTTCTCGTTTGAGGGTACCGCAGTGAGCACTTCGCCAGGTCCAGAAATGGCCGTGTGCGACTCGACAGGCGGCGCAATGGTCCACTGGCGGAAGCCAAGAAGACCGCCGCTGGAGTGCTGCTCGGGCGACACAATGACGCCGGCGCGCTCAAGGCCGAGGTGGAGACCGAGGAACCAGGCGTGAAGCTTGGTGATGTGGCCGGGCGATTCAAGATGCAGCTCGCCGACACGGTCCGCCGCAGTCTGGTCCTCGAACCCAATGACAGCGCACTCGAACGCGTCCGCAGATGCGGCGTATGGGTTGCGCGCCATGGATCCCGTCTTGGTGAGCGTCACACACTGCAGGCTTCCGATTGAAATGCGGTTCTGCTTAGGGACCCAAACCAGTGTGTTGTTGCGCACAAACAGAAGCACCTCCTGCGGCGGCGAGTTGGGGCTGTCGAACATCAAAAAGGGAGCGCCGCCGGTTGTGAGCCGCATCAGGCGCTGGCGCGTGGCACCGCGTGACGTGAGCTTGCTCGATTCGGGCACAAACGAGATGAAGCGCGCGGGCGGCGCCTCAGGGAACGCCGAGGGCTCCTCGGACCGCACCACGCGCGCACCCTCGGCCTTCATGAAGCGCTCGATGCAGTCAACATAGTGTTGCAGGTGGGCAGGCGAGCCCATCTCGAGGTTGATCTCGGTTTCGTTCATCATATCGTCACGCATGAGTAGCGTAAAGCAGCAAATGTCGCGCGCGGCTGCGCCCCAAGTAGTGCGAAGAAACACCGTGGACTGTTTTCCCAGCATCAGATCCATGCCGTCTACGGAGAAGCTGTTGAGGTTCGCCTCGCGCGTGGTCGCCTCCGGGGCCTCTACGCAGACACGGCCCTGAGAAAAATAAACCAGGCGCGGCTCCGCTGGACCATCACCGCGGTGGAGGGACATGACGACGCCCTGAAAGAGCGGGGCAAACTCGTCAATATCCTGGTACTTGTGCCACTTGGCACCCATGCGGAACTTGATACGGCTAATGTCACGTGTCGCCGCCTGTGCAGCCGCATGGGCCGTAAAAGCCGAGTCGTATAGAGCCAAGACCCAGCCGCCGAGGTGGGAGCCGTTGGTAAGAGCTGCCGACGGGTGCGCTGAGTTAATACTGGACCTCAAGGTGCGCGTCTTGACGCCAGACACGGCGCGGTTGCGCGCAAAAAAAGCCGCTGTAGCGCCACCGTCAAACTCGTCGTCATCGTCGTCGCCATCGCCGTCGTTGTCGCTCTCGCTGCCAGCGCGCGCGCGGCCGCCCGCCTTGTTCACATCCGTAAGTGCGGTAACATTGACGCCGCCGGCCTCAGCCTTGGCCTTGGCCAGCGTCTCAGTCAGAGCCGCAGCGGAGGATGCCGCCTTTGAGTCCTTCTCGAGCTCGCGCTCCTCCTCTGACTTGACGCCAGGAACGGCGTAGAAACGCAGCACCTTGTTGCGCGCGGTGAGCTTGCCGTCAGCGATGCACTGCTCCTCGACAAGCAGCGAAAGCCGGTCCGACACGTCGAGCATGCGGTTCGCCGCAAGGGCGTCCTTGAGCCGCTGCCGGCGCACGCGCTTCGAGTCGCCAGGCAATGTCCGCGCCGCCGCCTCAGCCTCGGCCAGCGCCAGCGCCGCGGCGCCAGACTTGCGTCCAAGCGCCTTGTTGACCTTACGGAGCTCAATATGCTCTGTCGAGATTTCCTGGCGCGACTGTGACTCGGAAATCGCCGTCGGCGCGGCGCCCGCCCACACGTCCTTGATATGACGCAGAGACAGGCACTCACCAAGCTGGCCCCAAGGAGGGCCTGCTGCGTGCTATAGAGCACACTCTTGGTCGGGGGCGCAATGGCCGAGCCACCGCCGTTGCTCGCGGCGCCGGCGCCTGCGCCGGTGGAAGACGACGAGTGCGTGAGGAAGCGCACACCGTTGTTGGCAGACTCACGCAGCGACTGCTGGCGGCGCGGCAGGCACAAGTAAATCGGGCCCGTCTTGCGGTCCAGAGCACCGACGCAGTGCGAGACGGCCATACCGCAGTCGGCGAGGAGGACCTTGAAACCCTCGTGCCAGTTGATAAAGGTCTCGCGGGACGCAAACTCTACGTTAAAGGACGTGCAGCCGGAAAACGCGCTGATACCCTGCGTTGCCGCCGCCGTGCCAATGTTGGAGTAATCTGTCACGGGTGACAGAGTCTCGATACCGGCGAGGCCCTGGCTAATAACGACGTGGTTGTGGTTGGCGTCGTAAAGAATCGACCACGAATGGGCAGGCGGGATTTGCTTCAGACCAATGGCGTTCTGGAACGGTGGGTGCAGACCATGGCACAGCGCGCGGAGTGCGGAAAGCGACACCAGGTGATCCTGAGCACAAAAGTACAGCCGGCCTGAGCGGAAAAGAACGCGGCGGACGTGCGGAGCATGCTCGATAGAGTAGTGGAGGCGGTCTTCAGAGAGGACTGCGCCTTCGGGAATTGGAGCGCCTGGCTGCACTGGATACACCATCCCGGAGGACCAGATCAGCTCCGTGCCGGCGTAAAGGTGTGAGAGCATCGAACGCGCATCGTCGTTGAGAGCCGTCTTGGCAACGCGGAAACCAGCCGTGACGAGATCTGGCTCGTCCGTCAACACCTTAAGATGCGTGAGGAAAGTCAGCATTGCGGACTCGGACTCGGCCTCGAGACACAGCTCGCCGGCTGCGAGACTCTTGCTCAGGGCGAGGAGCGCAATGCGCTGCAAGTGCGCCGCAGAGGCCGTCGACGGGGGCTCCACGGCCGCCATCGGCGCAAAGACAATCGAGCAGCAGTGCTCCGGTGCGACGGACTTGCCCGACTCCATAAAGGTGAAGGTTGACGTCTGCTTGCCGAGCATGATCTTGGTGACCGTCTCGAGCGCAATGGAGTTCTCGTTCGTCAGTGGCGCGTTCGTGTCGACAGGAGAGAGCCAGGCGAGGCGGCCCTGGCGCACAACAAATACAAGCAGCGCCGGCGGCGCGTTGGTACTGTGTAGTCGCATGAGTGCGCCACGCGACAGGGCCGTGAGGGCGAGGCGCGTCTCTTCCGACAGCGCCCAGCGCGCGCGCTTGAAGCGCGCCACTTCGGGTGGATCGATCGGGCGCGGCGGGCCGACGAGAACCATGTCCTCGTCGTCGAGGAGAACGTTGCAAGCCTTAAGCTGGCGGTCAGACTCCTCGTGCTCAAACGCACTCCACCAGTGCTGCTGGGCAGACTCGCCAGCGTGCGGCGTGGCGGCCGAGTTATTCGCTGCAGTAGTCTCGGCTGCAGCCGTCGTGTACTTCTGGACCTCCATCTTGAGGCGGAAAAGCCACTCGAGGATGCTGGGCTCTGACATGGCGACGAGCTTGAACTCGCCCATAACGCCCGTCTCGTTGCTCACCGTCTTGATCGTCACCGTGAAGCCTTGCGTGCGCACGTGCTTTGACGCCTCGATGAGCGCCAGCGAGCCCGGTGCCGAGTCGAGCGCCGACGGAATGCCGTTTTTGTCGGCTGCATCAACGGCAGTGCCGCCCGTCTTAGCGAGGGCCTGGGAAAGCGCGGCCGCAGCAGCGACCTCCTCGTCGTTGAGTTCCTTGTCATCTTCCGGCTTCGTAAATGTCAAATTCGTGATGTCCTCGATGCGGATCGAGTTCTCGGGCTGACAGATGCGGATACCAGCCTGGTCAAAGAGCATCCAGACCGTCTGCTTGCCAGAGCCGTCATAGACGTTGATCATGGAACCGTGCTCAAGCACGCGACGGACCTTGGTGTCGGTCCATGTGCGCGTCCAGTGGCCAACCTCACGCTCAACAAAGCGCATGCGGCATAGCGCGATCCACTGCTGCAGCAGCGCCGCAAAGAGCGCCGTCTCGGTGGGGCCGCCGAGCTCGAGGAGCAGGAGGCGCACGTCCGCGCGCACCCAGTCTTCGTAGTGGAGCTGCATAGCGCGCGCATGGGGCACATCGTAGAGATAACGTGCGTGCTCGCCGATGCCGTAAAAAAACTGCGTAAGCGACTCGAGCGCGAAGCGGCCATAATGGCCCGTCGCCAGGGTGTCAATTGGCGTCTCGGGGCGGTTGGTGTAGCCGCGCGTGCCCTTTGGGTGCGTCTCGTCATCAACGTAGAAGCGGATGATCACATTAATGCCGCGCATGCGGCCCTCAGCGGGTGCGAGATCGAACCAGAGGTACGTGTTGTGCGCGCGGCGCGTCTTGTGCCAGTGCGTCACAGCGTGAAAGGCAGAAGCCGGCACGTCCGAGGGCACGTAGCCAGGCTTCGGGTATGTGACGGGCTCCTCCGGCTTAGGAGCGGCGGGTTTGGGTGCAACAGGCGTCGCCACCTTTGTTGGTTCCGCATACGACGAGTTGAGACGAGGAAAGTCGAGGTAGCGGACACTGTTGCTCCGGGCGAAAATCGAGCGGCGGGGCGTGCCAGGAGCACGGCTGGAGCTCTGGGACATGGGCCCCGCGTAGCTAATCTCGGCATTGTACTCGGGGCCAGCGCGGGAGTCGGAGGGCGTGCGGGGGCGCTGCAGCTGCTCGTCGCCGCCGTCGGAGTCACCAGAGTAGTCCGACATGGTGGGGCAAGCGCGCGCTAAGGCGGTGCGAATGCCAAACTCACTCAACCCAACAAGTCCAAGTAGTGAACTAGTTGTGAAAAGAAAGCAGGCACGCGTGCGCCACGGGTAAAGGTGCTTAAAAAGATAG
>Ga0256878_1000305_pt1 | contig 8422 bp, 2 predicted proteins | sample MC6MC0436MT_FD_186343 | JGI IMG/M metagenome (GOLD analysis project Ga0256878, IMG submission 186343) | Metatranscriptome of enriched soil aggregate microbial communities from Iowa State University, Ames, United States - MC6-MC0436-MT... | ecosystem: Environmental > Terrestrial > Soil >... | reverse complement strand
GGATCAGGATCCTGGTGCGCAGTCGCCAGCGCGGGCGGCGGCGGGAGCGCTAGCGGCGCGCAGCGCGGCAGCATACCTGCGGCGAGACTGGCGAGGGCGCTGCGCGTGGCATGCGGGGCCGTGTGCGCAGCGAGAGATAGCAACACTACAGACGGCGCAGGGCCGCGGACGGACGGGCCGACCGACGCGCGGCCTGCTGCATCCATGGCGGCCGCTGCAGCGGCGTGGGCGGAAGAAACTGTGGCACGAGGGCGCGCACGGTGTCCGTGGAGGCGGCGGACAGCGCCGTTGAGACCAGTGCCGCCGTCACCGTCGCCGTCGCCGTCGACGCCGTCGTACGCACCGCTGACAGCGGCGCGTGCTGCGCCGCGGCGCAGTCGGACCACAGGTGAGACGCCCGCGTAGACGTCAGCACCGGTGCCTGCAGCGACAACAGGGTCATACGCGTCGTCGTCGTGGGCATCGATCTCCGCGTCGTCCGCTCCGTACTCGCCGTATCCATCAGCATAAGCGTCAGGGCTGATGCCGTATACCGCAGCGGCAGCAGCAGCAGCAGCAGCAGCAGCGTCATGTGCGTCTGCGGGAGAAACGAGCTCTGCGCTGCCGGTGACACCGCTGAGATAGTATCGGCCCACACTGGCGCTGACGCCAGCCAGCGACGGCTGTGTGCGCGCCGAGGCCATGCTAGAGGCGGCCGGCGCCGCAGACACGGGCAGCGGCGGCGCGGTGACGGCAAACGTCTGCGCAGCGGCCTGAATGCCAGCAGGCCAGTCGTAGACGCGGCCCACCCACGGCACCGTGTCTGGGGGCGCGATAGCCCAGTCCCCGCCCTCCGCAAACGCCGCAGCGTCGCCCGTAACCGATGCGGTCGCCGCCGAAGAAAGCGGGCGCGGCAACACTGGAGCGAGCACGCGGGCTGCCAAAGGGTGCGACAGCCACTCATCCCACTTGGACTCCCATCCGACGTAGTGGACTAAGTAGCTATACTCGCCACGCTGTTTCACCACGATCGCTTTCCCGAGCGCGCCACTGCTGTCGTAGCAGAGCACAGTATCGCCCACGCGCAGCCGTGTGCGCGGGCCGTGCGCTGCGGTCGGAATCACGGCGTTAGGACCGGTGCCCCACTCTGGCGTCGGTACCAGACGCGCACCCCCGCCGGCAGCCGGGCCAGAGGCACCAGCCGCGCCGGCGGAAGAGGGCCCAGAGCCTGCAGAGGCGTCAAGAACGCGCTGGCACGCCAGCAGCAGCGGCGCGTCAGACAAACACGCCTCCAGAGAGCGCGCGCGGCCTGGGGCGCGCGACGCCGCCTCGCAATGCAGCAGCGCGACTACACCACCGCCAACGCCCGCTAAGCCAGCGCCGGTGCCGTCGGCTGGCGGAGCCTCTAACGCGGCAGCAAGCGGCGCTGCTGCGAGCTCTGCGGCCTTGTTGGCCGCAGCGCGGGCGAGCGCGCGCACAGCCGTCGGCGTAAGCGCGACAACTGCACCCGGGTGCCAGGCAGCAGAGCCGAAGCGGTCGCGGCCAGCCCCACAGAGGCGCGCGCGTGGAGCGCGGGGCGTGCGCGCCGAAGCAGGCGCTGCGGGGGTCGGCGCAGACAGTACGGCGGCAGCAGCAACGGCTGCGGCATCCAGCGACGTGTCGGGCACGGGAACAGAGGGCTCCGGCGCGTCATCCTCGACGTCAGTCCACTCATTCTGTCGCTGCAGGGCATCCGCCTCGGACTCATCGCCATCGTCGCTCCACCAGTACGGGTCAGCAGCAATGACGGCGTCGACTTCCTCTTCGTCCTTTTCGGCGGCCGCGGCGGCAGCAGCAGCCGTGGCAGCGGCAGCAGCAGTGGCGGCGGCCGCAGCAGCATCGGGCGAACCTCTGAGCACTGCGTTGGCGGCGGCCGTCGCAGCGGCAGCCGCAGCAGTGGCAGCAGCAGCGGCGGCCTCGCCTGCGTGTGGTGCCGGACGCAGGCGCATGGCGTCCTTGGTCCGGACTTCCCAGCCGTGACCGACAAACTGGGGAAGTGGCCGTACGAGCTGGAGCCCAGACGCCCACGCCCAGCCGTGCGCGCGCGCCGCTGAGGGAGCCGCGCCGCCGGCGACGGAGGCGACGCCGTAAATCGGGGCACCGGTCGACCGGCGTGCGCGCGAGCCGCCTGTAGCCGGTGCGGCGGACGCGTCCGAGGAAGAAGCAGCTGCAACAGCAGCGGCGCGCGCGCCACCAGTGGCGGCAACAGCGGCAGCCGCGAGATAGTGTCCGTGACGAGGGGCGACGGACACCGTGGCAGCGAGCGCGCCTGCACCCGCAGCGACAGCAGCCGGCGCCGGGTGGGTCCCGGCAGCTGCAGCTGCTGCGGCGAGCGGCGCGCGCCCAGTCGCGAGCTCCGCAGCAGCGGCACCATCGACGTCGGCGTCAGAGAAGAGCGCAGCCTGCCCGGCGTAGACGCGCGCGCCAGCGACAAGGGCAGCCAGGGACGGCGGCATGCGCAGCAGTGCCATGGTGTCACGCTCCAGCGCGCCCTCGGGGGTCAGCACCTCCACGGCGGGGGCATGCCCGCCTGGGGACGCGACGAGCGGGTCGACGCCCGCGGCGGCGCGCGCAGCAAATGCGGCGCGTTGCAGTGAGCGGACGCGCAGGTGCTCCCTGTCGAGCGCCGGCGCAGCGGGGTCGGCCTTGAACGCCGCCGCAGCCCACGCCTCGTAACGGTCAGCAGAATACTGGTTTAGGCGGCCTTGGCGAGCCTGGAGTTGAGTCTGCTGCTGCGTGAAGGCGGAAACTTCGGCGCGCACGCCGATCGCGCCCAGCAACCGGTCCCAGCGCAGCTCCAGCTCGGCCTCGTCGACGTCGTCGTCGGCGACCTCGCCCGAAAGAATGAGGTTCAGCGCGAGCTGCAAGTCGCCGCGGGCGAGAATTAGAGCAATCTGCGCAGCAGCCGGTGAGAAGCCCATCGCAGTAATATGGTCAGCATACGCCAAGATCAACGGCTTCTCTTGGTACGGCCGGTCTTCATCCAGAGGCGCGCAGAGGGCCGGCGCGCGCAGAGACTGGTAGGGACACCTCTCGCGGTCACCGCGGGTCGGGTGGAGGCACCGTACGCCAAAACCAGCGCCGACACCGCCAGAAAACGAGGCCGCAGCAGCGGCAGCAGCCCTGGCGGCAGACGCGGACGCGGGCGAGCGGAGGATCTCCTCGTCCGCCGTACCGCCGTCGCCATCGCCGCGGCCGTCCTGGCCGAGCAGCGAGCGCAGCATTGCGTCGCGACGCGAGTCGAGCCGGTCGCCGCACAGCGCGTGAGAGCGGGGGCCCGCAGACACGGCGGCGGCAGGGGCGGCCTGTGACCGGGAAGGGAGTCCCGGAGAAAGGCGAAACGCCCGCCTGCACGCCCACCGGGTCCGCCCGTAGCGCCCGCGGCCGCGGCAGCAGCAGTCACTGACGGCGGCGCGAGCCCGGGCGTGCGCGCCTGCTGGATGCTGTAGAGGTGCGCAGACAGCGCCGCAGAGACCTGCAAGCACGCTGCGTGAGCCTGTGCAGGCAGTGCAGTGACAGAGCGGTGTGCTGCCACAGTGTCGCTGCCGCCGGCATGCGCGCGGGCGAGTGCCACGGCCGCAACGCCTGAGGCTGTTTCAACACCAGCAAGCAACGACGAGAAAACGGCTAGCACGCCGGCAGCGCGCAAGCGGTTGTTACTGAGAAGCAGATGTTCCGCAGCCGCTGCAGAAGAGAAACCGAAAGCACGGGCGGCTGCGGCGCACAGCGCTGGGTGCGCGGTGGTGACGGCGGCAAGCGCACGGGATGCGGGTTCCGCAACGACGGCACCCGCACGGGCGAGCGCGCCAAGTAAGCGTGTGCGCGCGGCAGCGGCAGCAAGCGTCGAGATGCGCGCGCCCACCACGGCCGCGCCCACGGGCGCCGGCGCAGCGGCGATGGCAGCGGCAGCGGCAGTTGAGGCCGTAGAGATGCGAGCAGCGTGACTCGCGAAGGCGGAAAGCAGCGCTTCTTGAGGTGCGGCCATACTACTAGGCTTAGCGCCTTTAACCGCGTCCTCTGCTGCAACGGCAGAAGCGAGGAGCGTAGCAAAGGCTACAGCAGCCTCAGTGTCTGGCCAGCGCAGCACTGCGGCGAGCGGGAAGGTTGTCAGGCCCATAGCAGCGCCGTCAAGGCTTGGGCCCACGGACGCGTGAGCACCAGCCGCGTTGTCTCCAGAGCCATGCGTGCCCCCGGCAACAGCGGCGGCAGCAGCAGCAGAGGATGGGGCTGCGAGAGACGTCAAAGCAGGCACAGCTCGCGCAGCTGGAGGCAGCCACGGGCGAGCAAGCTCTACGACCGCGTCAGACCGGGTGGTCGGCGCAGCAGCAGTAGCGGTTGCGGCGGCAGTGGCAGCAGCAGAATACGAAGACGTGTCGCTGTCCCGCGGCGGCAGCGGCGAAGGGAACAGCAACGCGGGGCAGTCCGGGCCAACAGGCAGCGTTGCCACTAGAGAGCCGCCGCTGTTGTGAGCACCAGTCGTGTCTGAGCCGGCAAAGTCAGCTGGTGTGACGACAAACGAGACCGAAGCAGCGACGAAGGCAGATGCGCCGGGGGTGGCGGCTGCAGGCGCGTGCTCCAAGCGGACACGGACAGCGCGCGCCGCCCAGTCAACGCTGTGCACAACGGCGGCCACAGCTGGACCGGCACCGCCACGCGTGGTCGCAATACTGGGGCCCGCGGGTCCGGGTCGGTGCGTGAGCGAGGATGGAAGCGACAGAGGATACGCCAGGCCGGCCCCCGCCCCGGCTCCAGCACCGGACCCAGCACCCGTTAGGGTCACGTAGACGCGCGCACCAGGTGGGAGAAGGCGGCTAAACATTGCGCTACCGCCGTCACTGCTGCCAACGCCGGCCGCCGACGCCGACGCTGTGGGGTCTGTGAGCGACGCAACGTCCGCCGCAGCCGCGGCGGCGGCTGGAGATGACGTGAAGCCGCCCAGCAGCGAGAGAAGAGACGCGAGCGCGCCGAGGTCACCGCCGCAGTCAGCGTCGGCGACGGCGTCGGCGTCGGCGTCGGCGTCAGCATCGTCATTCGGGTCCGCGTCGGCGCCAGACTTAGTGCCCGTCGAGGCGGCAGCGGTAGCGGCAGCGCGGGCGGTGACGACAAGCCGCGGCAGCACGCAGGCCGACCACGTTCCCTCAGTCAACACAATTGGGCCATGGGCCGCCGCCGAAACGAGCCCTGGTGCCGGCGAGGGCGAGAACGAAGCGCGGACCGCCGAGGCTGAGCGGAGCGGCGGAGGCGGAAACGACGCCGCCGATGCGGAGCCCGTGGCGGATGCGGACGCGGGGACACTATCAGCACCAAGAAGAGCAACCCCAGCGGTTGCCGTCGAGGGGAGCAGCGCAGTAGTAGACGCGGCGCCGCCTGACGGCGGTGCGCGGTGCAGCGGTGCAGCCGCCGGCCTCGGGCCAGACACGGGCAGCGGCAGGGGCAATGGCAGCGGCGTGAGCACTGCGGGAGGCAGCGGCGACGACCCCGCAGCGGTTCCAGTCGGCAGGGCGCCTCCACTGGCGGCAGCGCTCAGGGCGCCGGCCGAGAGACTCATTGACTGCGAGCCCAGCGACGGGGCGCCGAGAGACAACGATCCGTGCTGTTGCAGCGGCGGCGGCGGCGCGGGGACCAGAGACATACTCTGCTGTGACAGGGACTGAGACTGGGACAGCGACTGCGGTGGGGACAGCACCTGGGTCGGACTGAGGCTAAACTCAAGAGCGCGCGCTGTCTGTCCGGCCACCGCAGAAGCGAAGCCGGCAGGAGCCGGCGCAGCCCCTGCGGTCGGCGACGCGGTGGTCTTGGAGGATGAGGCGCGGTGCTTGGCCATCACCCGCAGCGCAGTCTTGTTCCCGCTCGCGCTCCCGCCAGCAGCAGCAGCAGCAGCAGCAGCAGCAGCACCCGCGGACCCAGCCGCAGCCGTGATGCTGCCGCCGGCGGCACTTGTCGCTCCAGCGGGGTTCAGAGCCGTGGGAATGACGGAGGTGGGAGTCGTCGCAGTAGGCGGGCTGTCCGGGACGCGCCGACGACACCGGCCGTCACCGCAGTAGTCGCCGGCACCACTGGTGACTCGGCGGCTGCAGAGAGCGGCGCGAACGCGGTTGACAGGCTGCGTGCGGCGGGCGCGGCATGGGCCGGAGTGGTCGCGGCTGACCCAGCGGCGCCAGCGGTGGCTGAGCGACACAGGAGCGAGCCGGGCAGCACCGGTGCGCGCGCACGCGGACGCGCGTCGGCGGCGAGCGTGCGGAGCAGCCGCGTGAGCTCCGATGCCAGTGCACGCGCGTCGGCAGGCGAGGCGCGCAGGTCGAGTGCCGCCGGCACGCCAGAGGACAGCAGCGCGGGTGCTGCCGTCGCTGGCTGTTGAGACAGCTGTGGCTGCTGCTGCTGCTGCTGCTGTTGCTGTTGGGCAAGCTGTTCCGTGCGCGCGAGCATCGTGACCTGCGGGCGCGGCGGCGCGACAGGCGAGCTGGCGGCCGAGGATGGCGGGACCGCAGCAGTCGCGGCGGCGGCAGAGGTAGCCTTGGCCGCAGCTGCGGTACTGGAGGCACCGGCAAGCGCCGAAGCGAGCGCGAGCTCAGGCACCTCTGCGGCCACCGTCAACCGACGGTGCAAGCGCAGCAGCGCGCGCGCCAGAAGAGCGGCAGCGCTGCGGCGTGGAGCCACAGACACCGGAACAGGCGCCGGAACCGGTGCGGGAGCCGAAGCGGGCGCGAGCAGCTCTGCAGTGACCGCTGGAAGGGTGGCCGCGACTGAGACAGCTGCGGCTGCTGCTGCTGCGACGGAGGCACTACGGGTAGGCAGCCCGGGCAGCAGCGCAGGTGGCTGCTGTGGGGGCGGTGCAGGCATGAAGAGCGATGGCGCAGCAGCAGCAGCGGCCACAGCAGCAGCAGCAGTCAGTGCTGGATCGAGCTGGCCTGACTGGCGGCGCAGTTGTTGCTGTTTTTCCACCGGTGGCCGGGGTTGTGCGAGCGGTGCGGCTGCAGCAGCCGCAACAACGCGGGCCACTGCAGGCGACTGGCCCAGTAAAGATGACGGGACACCCGGCGGCGGACGCGGCTTGACTTCAGGGAAGGCAGCAGCCGTGAGAACGGTCGATGGCGTCGTAGGGGCCGTGATGGGAGCAGCAGGTGGTGGCGGAGACGCGCGAACACCGACAGGCGGCGTCTCTGGCATTACCGCAATAATGGCAGATGCCCGGGGCAAGGTCGCGGCCAAAGCAGCGATCAGTGAGGCTGCGAAGGACGACAGCGCGTGCGCAGGGAGAGCGGCAGCACGCTGCACCGCCGCCGCGGCACCCGCCGCAGTCGCTGCGGCTACAGCGGCGGCGTTGGCACCGGCCGTAAGGCCTGCGGCGCGCAGCCATGGTGGGACGGACTGAACGAGCCACCGTGCGCCGTGCCCGGCGCGGGACCCGGGATCGCGGACGCCAGGGTGTAACGGGCGGAACGCGCCGACGCAGGGCCCGGCGCAGGCGCAGATGCGGTGGCAGCAGCGACGGGGAGCGGCGAACGAGCACTTAGAGCGCCCGTGCGCGCGGGCGCAGCGGCGGCAGCGGTGGCGGCCAAGACAGCTGCCGAAGCAAGCAACGACGGAGGCACTGGCCCGGACGCAGGAACCGGCGACGCCGTAGCTGAAAGTGTAAAGCGCGGGCGGGACAGTGGCTTGCTAGGCGTGGCGTGGGACGTTGTGCCACCAAACCCTGATGCAGAGCCAGACCCGGAGACTACCAGCGGCAGCGGCGTTGGCGGAGCAGTTACGCTCAGAGCAGCAACGGCGGCGGCAGCAGCCAGCGGGGCTGGAGGCGGCAGCAGTAGCAGCGCCGGCGTGAGCGGCTCTGTGGGTGGCGTTGCCAGCGCGGCGAGGAACGAAGGCAGCCGAGCCTCGAGCGCCGCAGGTGAATGCCGCGGCAGCTCCAGCGCAAGAAAACGCACAAGCGCCGACGCGAGGGCAGGTGGCAGCGGCATCGGTAGCTGCGATGGCGCTGGAGTAGCAGCAGTCGCTGCATAGACGCGCGCGGAGGGAGGAGAATGCGCAGGCGGAAGGCGCGTGAGCGACGTGGCTGCCGCGTCGAGTGCGCGGCACGCATACTCAGCAAGGAGCAGCACGCCAGCCGGCGGGAGCGCAGGGCGGCCGGAGCGCGCTGCAATCGCGGAGAGCAGCGACAGTGCGTCGAGCGTCTGTGACGTAAGACGGCGGCGGGAGGCAAGCATCACCGCCGTCGAAGCGGAAGAAAGCTCCAACGGTACCGCCGCAGCCGCAGCAGCAGGGGCGGCGCCTGAGGCGGCGGCGACGGGCGGTGGGGCCAGCAGCTGCCGCAGGGCGTTGAGTGCAATACACTGTAGAGCAGGCGCTGTCGCGAGCGCGAGGAGGGCTGCGGTGTCGCGCATCAAGGCTGACGACTGGGCCGCCG
>Ga0256878_1000266_pt1 | contig 8981 bp, 10 predicted proteins | sample MC6MC0436MT_FD_186343 | JGI IMG/M metagenome (GOLD analysis project Ga0256878, IMG submission 186343) | Metatranscriptome of enriched soil aggregate microbial communities from Iowa State University, Ames, United States - MC6-MC0436-MT... | ecosystem: Environmental > Terrestrial > Soil >... | reverse complement strand
CTAGCGAACTCGATGTTCAGTTGATCTCGCTGAAAAAGAACGAGTTGGACACCTCTGCCTTCCAGGCCTGGCTTTTGAGCTTCGAAGGGGTTGGCCCTAAAACTCTCGAGATTTTTATGCGTGAAGCAGCAGCCCTCCTTGAGCACCGCTCTACAGCGGGATCGTCACGCTGAAGCAGGTGCCGCTCTCTTCAGAGGATGACACGTCGATTTTCCCTCCATGACTGGCGACGATTTCAGCTGCGATGAAAAGGCCTAACCCCAGGCCTTGGGAAGCTTTGCTACCCGTCTCGGTATAACCAGAGTATCGACGACCAGGATCAAACAAGGATGGCATAGCGGCTGGAGAGATGGGCTCTCCGGCGTTTCTGACTTCGAAGGTCATTGTGTTGTGGCTGCCTTTGAGGGCGACCTGGATTGGCTGCTGCAGGTCACCATGCCTGACTGCATTACCAATCAGGTTGGTAAATACCTGAGCCATTCGCTCTGGATCAAAACCACCCACGACCGGATCGGTATCATTGAATATAATCGTCGCGTTTGGCTCCCCAGAACTCAGTTCCTTGATTGTCGTGCGGCAGATCAAATTCAGCTCGGTGGGACTTTTGACAACCGGAATACCGGTGCCAAGGTTGCATCGTGCGAGGTCGACCAAATCGTTGACCATACGATTGGCTCGGCGGGCGCTGACCCCAACCTGAGCAGCAATGTCTTTTTCTCGATCCGAGAGCGTTTGGCTTTTTCTCAGTAAGTCAGCGCCCATCAGTATCGCTGTCAGGGGGGCTCGCAAATCATGTCCCAGCACGCCTAAAACCATTTTTCGGGTCGTTTCGACAGCTTGACCGTAGGCGCTGATTGACTCCACCAGCGCCTGGTCAATGGCCTCGTTAAAACGCACCATGTCCTCGATTTGCGAAGGTGAGCTGAACGCTTCCTCTGCCAGCCACAGTCGTAACACGCTGGATCTCAAGGCGCGAAATTCCGACACCATTTGATCCATGGAGAACCCGTCTATAAGCCTGAGAATGGCGTGCGTTTGTGCTGCAGTTTCTTGGTCAATCTGCGGCGCCAGGCCTTGGGATTTTCTTATTTGCTGTCGTTGTGTTTGCGGAGTTCGCATGTCCAGGGCGGCAGCCTTGAGTAGCTGTTCTGCATGGTTTCTTAGCGCACTGGCCGCCAGATCCTGTCTAGGGACATCAATGTCTCTGGCAAAGCGCTCCCACGCTTGGAGGATCAGTTCAAGATTCGCTTCGATGAAGTCGGGGAGTCGCATCGTCTACCTCTTCTTTGGCTACTGCCACCCCAGGTCAGCCGTGAACTATAGCCGGTAAGCCAGCACTCCGCCCCGTGCGACAACGGCCAGAACGGAACCTCAAGCCTACTCTTTTGACCGTAGGAGTGGGCCACGTCTGTCGCCAAAAATGTTGTACATATTCTTGTTTTTGTACAAGCTTTAGTCGTGAAACTTTTTGAATTTAATGCAGTTACGTCGGCTCCATATCTTATCGACAGGAGCCTGAATCATATGTCTTCACTGAAACTTTACGTCATTGACTATCAGCTTCGCGGAGCGTCCAAGCAATTTGTCATCCGCTTGGAAAATATGTCCAATGCGGAGGCCTGGCATTGGGCGAGCTGTGACGCCGGGATTGGAGTGATCCCAAGGTTCGCACAGCAAAACATTCGCAAGGTGGGCCGTCTCATGGCGGAGCGTTACGGTCTTTCTGACGTTCGTTGGAGACTTTCAAGCAGCGTCTCGGCATGATTGTCGAAACGGCCAACGGCCTTGAGCGAACCGCTCCGCTGATCGCGGCACGCTCAGTCTTCTCATGGCGGTGGTTCAAATGAGGTTAGAAGCTGACGGACTATCGTTAAGCGGGCACCATGTGCTGATCGTGGAAGACGACGAAACCCTCAATATGGTGCTGGCCCAGATTCTCACTGAGCTGGGCGCTTGTGTAGCGAGTTTTGGCAACGCCGAGGATGCGCTGATTGGTCTTCTTGAAAATCACGGCGCTTGTTCATTGGTGATTGCCGATCACGGCGTTCCTGGAGCCCTCAAGGGCTTGGAATTTTTGCAGATGGTCGCTGAAAAATGGCCTCATATTCCCGCCATTCTCACTTCTGGGTATCAGTTGCAGCCCACCGGTGCACCTCCTGTGACATTCCTGTTCAAGCCGTGGTCGGTTGAGGAGTTACTATCCGCGATTGGCCAAGCAATGGCAGGGGACTCGATCATGGGTGTTCTGGATCAGTAAAACCATCAGAAAGGTGATGATCGTTGTGGAGGTGTTGATGATGAGCTGCCAGGTATCGTTGGAGTGAAACCATGGCCCCCGAGGCTGCCCACATTCCAATCAGTACGATGGCGATGAGGAAAGTAGTTGGCCTGCCAGCATGGTTGGAAAGCCATTGGCAGAACTGCGCGAATTTCATGATGCTTTTCCTTTTGAACACGTTGCACATGTTCCATTGACCCTCAAACTGTTCAGAAATCTTTTTTTACATTTGCTCGGCCTGACTAACAGCCGCATGTTTGGGCTTCGAGCTTTGGAGTCAGTCATGTTGGGGGTGGAAGCCGGTGTGTTGTGTCCTGCGGGTACGACTCGACTGCCTCGTGCCTGGCCCACGGAACATAGTCAGTCCTCGAGCGCCACGGTTAATGCGGGTCTGCAGCGGCAAGCAGTTCGCTGATGGTGTCTCCGAGCGCATCAAGGGTGCACGGCTTGGTGATGTACCTGGCATTAACAGGGAGGCAGCCTGGAAGTAAAACCGTGCGCCCAGAAATGATGATGACGGGAAGGTCGCGGTTGGTTGACCAGAGCGTTTTGGCGAGCCCGAGCCCATCAGTGGTGCCTGGCATGTTCACGTCCGTAATGACGAGAGCAAACGGCTCGGCGTTTAACCTACGAAGGGCGTCGTCGGCGTTGCTGCACTCGACGACCTGGTAGCCGAAGTGTGTCACGGCGTCGGCCATCAGCCAGCGCAGGATGTCATCGTCTTCAACCAACAAAACCTTCTGTGCCATAGAGCTCGATCCTTGTTGTTGTACTCGTTAGTGGATCCTCCGAGCACAGCGTTGCTTGCTCCTGACCAATGGTGACCAACCCGCTAACAGATCTCGATTGAGTCGAAGTTCCGACGCCGCTGTCTTCGCTTTAGGTCATTCGTAGCCACAAGGCTGCCAAGGAGCGAGTGTGAGGATCGGTTGCTTGGGATGGGGATCACTGATTTGGATACCTGGGGAGCTTCGTCTGGCGGGAGACTGGCGAGCGGACGGCCCAGCACTCCCTATCGAATTTTCAAGGGTCGCTGATGGGGGGGAACTGGCGACAGCAATATGCCTTGGCGCCGCTACGGTCGATGTACTGTGGGCTCCCCTCATAACGAACTCACGCCAGGGATTACCTGAACAAGGTGCCCGCACAGATCCGTACCGCATACCGGCAGTTTTTTGCCGAGCGCCTCGGATGGTGATTCAGCCCGGCTGTGCTTTCGTTGAAGCACGGCCTAGCACTTCCTGTGAATGGTTTCTTCATCCTCGAGCAGGGGAATACAATGCGTAGATCTGGTTGGTTTCTTATGGTGCTTGGCAGTGCAGGGCTCGTCGGTACGCTGGTACTGCTGACTATCACGTTGATGGATTTTAGTAATGCCCCTCGCGCCTCGATGGTGGGGAGCCTGTTCATGATGGCAGCGTCAGCGCTTCTTCTCGTCATCGGCAGACGGCTTCGGGCAAGAGGAAGGCCGCTGCTGCCTATTTTGCTTTGATGCTGCGGTCGTCAGTAGGCCTACAGTCTGTTTCAAAGATGCCAGGGTGACGCTCACCCTGGCAAAGCTCATCAAGGCTTAGCGGCTTTCGCTGTTGCGGCCACCGCCATGGCTGTTCTGTCCACCTTTGGGGCCAGCCTCAGAGGCTCGCTCACGGTCATTGGCGAAGTTGCCGCTCGAGGATTGTCCGCCCTCGCGCCCGGCTTCGGACGCTTTCTCGCGGTCGTTGGCAAAATTGCCTGGGTTGTTCTGTGCGGTGCCGCCTTGATTGCCGCGATCACCTTGATTGTTAGCCATGATCTTTCACCTCATGTGTCACACAGGAAAGTCTGTGTTCAATTCGGAGGGGTAAAAGCCACTGTTTCGCACACCTGAATTTCGCTTTGCCCGACGGGTTGCGTTAAGAAAGCTGCTTCACGGACTGTGGCGAGCCAACTCTTAGCATCCCAGTAGAACAGCTCGAGACCTTGCCCATTCGGCTCTCACGCTGAACTGAAGTTCTTTTTGCCTCCTCGAATTTGGACATGGTCTCAGAGAGGATTCGGTGAATGGACGACACGGCCCTGGCATTCATGATCTTCGCGACGGAACACCCGGACGCGCTTGCCCAAGTCCAAGGCTTGAGTGAAGCGGAAGCGCTGGAGGCTGGCGAGCCGCTGTCGGCCCTGCGTGACACCATGGTTGTCCAGACCCTCACGGCTGAAGCCAGCAAGCAAGGCGTTTCCCTCGATGAGCTGGTTCAGACGCTTATCGGAAGGGACGACGTGGAGGAGGGCGATGCGACCATCCCAGGCTTGGAAAAATACAACCGGATGCGTGATTTCAACGCCTCACCGGAACCATCGGGAGCAGGGAAATCCGCTCGGCGTTCGAAGCGCGCAGCTGCTCATGCCTTGCAGTTTTGCGTTCAAAAGCACGATGCCACACGACTGCACTACGACTTCCGCCTGGAGCTCGACGGCACGCTCAAAAGCTGGGCGATACCCAAAGGCCCATGCCTGGATCCCAAGGTAAAGCGCCTCTCGGTGCATGTCGAAGATCACCCTCTCGATTACGCTTCATTTGAAGGCACGATACCGGAGGGTCACTACGGTGCCGGGGATGTGATCGTTTGGGATCGTGGAATATGGCTTCACCAGGGCGATCCGGCTGAGGCCTACAAGAAAGGTCGTATGAAGTTTGAGCTGCAGGGTGAAAAGCTCTCGGGCCTGTGGAACCTTGTCCGGACGAACATCGAGGGTAAGCAGGAGCAATGGTTTCTGATCAAGCATCAGGACGAGGCCGCTAAGCCGCTCGCTGATTTCGACGTTGTGGTCGAGATGCCTAACAGCGTGCTCAGCGACCGCACCATCATCCCCAAGAAACCCGGTCGGGCCAAGGCGGGGTCATCCAAGCCGAACCCTCCCGCCAGCGCCACCGGGCCGAGCACAGAGGGCGCCGTGGCTGCAGCGCTGCCAGAGAAGCTCTCTCCACAGCTAGCGACGCTGGTCGAATCCAGCCCTCGAAGCGAGGAGTGGCGCTACGAAATCAAGTTCGATGGCTATCGCATGCTGTGTCGCGTCGATGGGGATGACGTCCGGCTGTTTACCCGCAATGGTCATGATTGGACTGCGAAGTTGCCCAAGCAGGCGGCTGCAATCGCCTCGCTCGGGCTCGAAACGGCTTGGCTGGATGGCGAGATTGTCATCCCGGATGAAAACGGCGTGCCCGACTTCCAGCTGCTACAGAATGCATTCGACGCCGGCAAGAGCCACGGCATCGTCTACTACCTGTTCGACCTGCCGTATCTCAACGGCGCCGATCTTCGACAGGTGCCGGTTGAGAGCCGCCGTGGACTGCTAAAGCAGATTCTCTCTGACTCGACCGACCCGCTGCTGAGGTTCTCCGAAGACTTCACCGAAGACGTCGACGCATTGATGAACAGTGCCTGCCAGATGCGCATGGAAGGACTGATTGGCAAGCGATTGGGCAGTCCTTACGTATCCCGGCGCAGTGACACGTGGATCAAGCTCAAGTGCAAGCATCGCCTGGAGTTCGTCATCGTCGGCTACACCGACCCGAAAGGAGCGAGAACCGGTTTTGGCGCACTTGTCCTTGCGCTAACCGACCAGGATAGCGGCGATCTGAAGTACGCCGGCAAGGTCGGGACGGGCTTCACGGAATCGACACTCGCCACGATCCTGCAGACACTGCTGCCGTTGGAGCAGAAAAAGGTGCCGGTAGTGAATCCACCGAAAGGTGTTGATGGTAGAGGCATCCACTGGCTGCAGCCGACACTGCTGGCTGAGGTCAGCTTCGCGGAGATCACCTCGGACGGTGTAGTCAGGCACGCGGTGTTCCAAGGTATCCGGACGGACAAGCCTGTCCAGGACATAACGGAGGAGAAGCCGGCGCCTGCGCCGAAAGAGCGAAGGTCAGCCAAAGCGAAATCGGACGACAAGGCCGCCACGACCAAGGTACGGATTACCCACCCTGAACGTGTGATTGATCCCAGCAGTGGTCTTACCAAACGAGACCTGGCCGAATATTACGCGCAGGTCTCACCCTGGCTTCTGCCTCACCTGAAAGATCGACCCATCGCGCTGGTCAGGGCGCCCGAGGGGATTTCCGGTGAGCTGTTTTTCCAGAAGAACGCTGACCGCCTCGCCATCCCGAACATCACGATGGTGCCGAAAGCAGAAGCAGGCAAAGCGGGCATGGTCATCAACAGCGTCGAGGCTCTGGTCGGTGCCGTGCAGATGAGCACCATCGAGCTGCATTCCTGGAATGGCACGACCGAGCACATCGAGCAGCCAGACCGCTTCGTGTTGGATCTCGATCCTGATCCCGCGCTGCCCTGGAAGGCCATGGTCGAAGCCACTCAGCTGACCTTGGTGGTGCTCGATGAATTGGGGCTGCAGTCGTTTCTCAAAACCAGTGGGGGCAAGGGCATCCACATCATGGTACCGCTCACGCCTAAAGCTTCGTGGGAAGAAGTGAAGCACTTCAGTCAGTCCATCGTGAAGTACATCGCCAAGCTGATCCCGGATCGATTCTCTGCCGTGTTAGGCCCAAAGAATCGTATCGGTAAGATCTTCATCGACTACCTGCGCAACGGCAAAGGGGCCACCACTGCCAACGTCTTCTCGGCGCGGGCGAGGGAGGGACTGCCGGTATCGGTGCCGATTTTCAAGGAGGAGCTCGTCGAGCTACAATCGGCGGCCAAATGGAACATCAAGAATGTTCAGGAGCGTCTGGATGAACTGGGTGGCGATGACCCGTGGGATGCTATGCCGACCATTGAGCAATTGATCACCCTGGAAATGAAAACGCGGATCGGAATGAAGTAGCCGCTGATGCGATGCAGAGAAGGGGAAGGCGCTTGGCACATTTCGTCATGCCTGGATTCGCGGCGTCGAGCTTCACCAAGCCCTAATGCTGCAATCGCTGGCTTCACTCATTCCTTTGGAATTATCGAGATTTTTCCGTTCCGCTCCACAATCGCAAATTTGATTTGCTCCACCGATTCTATTCCCTGGCTATCTCGTGCTGATTCGAGAATGTCATCCTCGGTTAGACGAGATCGGCGCATTCGCTGATGCAAGAACTGTCCGTGCTCAACCACCAGGGTTGAGTGGCCATCGAGAAAGCGGGCCAGCGGTCGGGAGTTCAGCTTGGCAAGAGACAAGCCCACATCGACCACGATCAAGGTGGCGATCACCAGCACGGCGTTGGTAAACGAGAAATCCTCGCCCAGAAGAGCCTGCTGCGTGGCTTCCCCGATGATCAGCAGCAAGACGAAATCGAAGGTGGTCAGATCGGCCAGGGAACGCCGCCCGGCTACGCGGAACAGCAGCATAAGGGCGACATACATCCCAGCAGCTCGCAGGATCGAATCCATGACGCCCTCCTAGGGGTAGAGAAATGTGGAAAAGTGGACTTCGGTGTTCGAGCCCGACCTCACAACCCCTTCCAAGCTACCCACGTGCCCACTTCGCAGTGTCAGGTACAAGGTGGCCATACCACCCTTGCTGGTACCCAATTGCAGCCGCAGGGCTGGGCCATGGGAGATCGACACCAGGGGTTCGGGCTGCATAGTCTCGATACTGGCCTCGCGCAGTAGCGGCCCCTCAAGTTCAACCATCACTGGCTGACCAGGGCTCCCCTGAATTGTGATGAAAAGATTGTCGGTGGTGCCACTGCGACTGAGGCGTTGATATTCAACTTTTAATCGACCATCCTGGCTCACCACCTCGGCATCGCTTAGTGGGCCGTCGCCGAACAGCCCTGCCAAGGCTAGCAATACGATGATCACCAGCACATACCACCCCACACGTTCGAAGCGCCAAACGCGCTTCTGCATGGGCATGTTCTCCTGGATCGGGTGACTTCTGGATATCATCTCATCGTTCGGCATTTCATGTGCCCTCAGGCGCGTTCGCCGCGAAGCCAGCGTTGATGGTAATGAGCAAGGCGCGTCAGACCGAACAGCGCGCCTTGTTGCATCACCTCCGCTCTCTCGCCGAAGAAACGCTGAGTACATGTAAAAACCGCAGCAGGCTCGCCAGCAAAGGCCCAAGCAAAGCACATCGTCCCTGGAGGTACCCCAGATTCGTCGGTAGGCCCCGCTACTCCTGTTGTTGCGATTACCACATTGGCATCGCTGTCTCGCAATGCACCCAACGCCATTTCCCACGCCACAGGCTCGCTAGTGAGCCCGTAGCGCTCGATGGTCTCGGAACTGACCCCCAGCAAACGCTTTTTCGCACTCGGTGAATAGACGACATAACCACTCTCCAGTACCTCCCCAGTGCCAGGTACCGTCGCCAACAGCGCCACCATGCAGCCTGCAGTACAAGATTCGGCGGTGGAAAGAATCAACTGATTGTCCTTGAGGTAGCCGAGCGCGGCCAGTACAGGTTCGGTTGCCATGAGGGTATCGACTCGCTTGTTCTTTAGCGGTGGACGCAACCCTCGGGCAATTGGTTCAGCGCTTATTTAGCCGCCTGTCCCATGCCGAAAAAATCGTCTGAACTTTGTCCAGATTTCCACCTTCCCTTATGTATAGGGGCAGCAGACCTACCGTGTTATCGCTGCGGCTATCCAATTGGACATCGGGAGAAACGGAAATGGGTGATCTCGCAACGTACTTCTGGATTGCCGTGGCGGCCATCATTCTGCTGGTTGATCTCTGGGTAATGGTCAGCGTTTTTCGAAGCGACAAGTCAGATG
>Ga0256878_1000254_pt1 | contig 9146 bp, 1 predicted proteins | sample MC6MC0436MT_FD_186343 | JGI IMG/M metagenome (GOLD analysis project Ga0256878, IMG submission 186343) | Metatranscriptome of enriched soil aggregate microbial communities from Iowa State University, Ames, United States - MC6-MC0436-MT... | ecosystem: Environmental > Terrestrial > Soil >... | reverse complement strand
GCGAGAGGAGGAGGAGAGGAGGACACTGCACCGGCTGATCCACCCTTCGTCTGGCGCCGCCGTTTCCTTTGGGGTTGCTGCATCCTCCTCCGCCAAGCACTCACGCGGACGCCATGGGCTGTGGGGCGAGCAGCGAACGAGACCAAGTTCTTGCTGCAGCGCGGTATGCTCCTTCTGATTCTCCAGCGCCAGCCCCCGTCCCAGCGGCGGCGAACCCGAACGCTCCATCGTCTCAAGTGAGCAGCGCTCCTGTGTCCGCCTGGAGCCCGGCCGACGTGCATGCATGGCTGTGCTCACTGGGCGGTGCGGCTTACGCCTCCTGTGCCACTGTGGCGCGCGAGGCTGGCGTGGACGGCGACTGGCTGCTGCTGCATCTGCACCCCTACTCACATGCAGCCGATGCAAGGGACGCCACGCTGCGCACTGCTCTAAGGGTGGAGGACGCCCTGCATCGATCGGTCATTCTACTCAAACTGGATAAACGCATCGCAGCAGATCGACATGCTACAGGGACGCCGGTTGCAGCAGATAAGGAGGTACCGCCCGCGACAGCAGCGGGCACAGATGCCCCCGCATCTCCAGCGCATCCAGGCCAGGTTGCAGCCGCAGCATCACCTGAACCGACTCCTGCGGCTGCGTCGGTGGCTTCTCCCGACGCGGCGCGGTGTCGCTGTTCCGTGCCGCGTCCGCAGTGGCACACGCAGCTGAAGAACGACTTCGCTGCCGCCGCTTCCTCCGGTGCCAGCGCAGCCGTCGTGGCGTTAACGGGCCTACCGGGCGCAGGGAAAACGGAACTGGCGCTGCAATTTGCGCGCGAAGACACTCCCGCTCAGCCCGAGCGGCAGCTCGTTAGTTGGGTCTTCAGCAGCACGTCGAACCCGGCGGCCCTGCTGCACAGCTATGGAGCCCTATGTGCCGCACTGTCGCTCAGTGTTTCGCGTCCTGCTGCAGGGCGTGAGAGCGAGGCAGCGTACGTGGCGCGCATGCGTGCCGCACTCGAAACCCTTCTGCTGCAGGGGAAGTACGAGCTCGTCCTCGTGTTCTCCGACGTGGCCGCGTTCGCGACGGTGCAGCCCTACATTCCTTTGCTCACAGCATCATCGGCTGAAGCCGGCAGCGGACAAGCACAAGGGTTGCTCGTGCGCACACTACTCACATCGAGCGACGAGAGTGTGCTCTCAACGGCTATCGCTGAGGCTTCTTCAGCTTCTTCTTCCTCCGTGAGTCGCTACTTCGCACATTCGCTGAGCAACGGCATGGAAGAGGGCGAAGCACTCGCACTGCTGTCGTCGGCCATTTCGTCGTCGGAGAGCCCGTTCCAGGAGGAAGGTGCACCGGGCGGCGGCTGTCCTTCGCATCCGCGCTCGCACACCAGCAGCAACTCGCGTGAAGGGCTAGTCGATACCGATATTGACGCCGTATCGCTGGTACGCGCCCTCAGCTGCTTGCCCTTGGGCGTTCTCGTTGCGGGTCGCATGATCGCAGCGCGACGCTCGGCGTCCAAGGAAGCTGCAGCCAATGGATCCGACGATTCTACGTACGGTGCGCGAGAGTTGCTGCACGACCTGCAGTCCCATCCATTCGCGTCGCTGCGACTTGAGGCCACGGGTGTCGCAGGTCACGTCGATCCGAGCGCATCGCAGTGTGCTGCCATTCAACTCGCGCTGCAGCGCGCTGCTGCTTGCACAAACCCTCGTTGGCGGGAGCTGCTGGATGGCACGCTGCTGCTGGATCCGAGCGACCTGCCAACCGAGCTGCTCGCCGTGCAGAGCAAGGGGCCTGCAGACTCCGATGCATTTGACTCCTTGGAGGCACTGTTCGCCGCGCGTGAAGGGTGTGGCTTGTTGCGCACGGCCGAACCGGATGGTATCCTGAAACCAGGAACGCGCTGCTTCGTGCATCGCTCGGTGCACCTGCAGCTGCAGATCCTGTGTCAGGTGAAGGCGGGATCCGCTTCCCCCACTTCTGCAGCGAGTACTGCTTTTGTTGCTGGTGCGTCCTCCGCCCCGAGCATGCTGCACTACTTCTTCGCAGACAAGCTGCAAACGCTGATGTTTGCCTTGCGCTCGGTGTACCCGGCGCGCGAGGAGAACCCGTCAAGCCTGACGCGTCTGCGAGCGGTGCGCAACAGTGTGCTGTGCGTGCTGCGTTCCGTTGTGGCCAACGGTCTGCCGCTGGCCCACGCCATGTTTGCTTCACTGCGGAGCGAGCTGCTCGGCCTTGCACGACTGGCCATCGCGAGTGCAGAGTATGACGTCGAGCAGCAAGCGCCGACAACAACAGCAGCAGCCAGTGGCGGACCTGCAGCCGACTACTGCACAGATGCTGCGCGGACCACTGTCGCTGCGCTGGAGGCGCGCATGCTGGCGGAGGCCGCTCTCGTGCTCGCGCCTCCCGCTTCGACCTCTGCTGCTTTTCTGCGGGTGTCCGTTGCGTCCGCGCTGCTGGCGCTGGACAACGTGGCGCTCGCGCGAAAGAAACTGGAGCAGATCGAGCAAGATGGGAAACAGGCATCGCAAATCGATGCGGACACCAAACAGCGGATCAAAGAGCTGACAAAGAAGTTGGCACAGGCTTGAGCCCCGTTTTGTTCCCACCGCATAAAAATTCAAACACAATTCAAATGCAATGCACGTTGCATGCTTGTTCGAGAACAATCGTCAAAGAAAATCATGCTCTCGCTTGCTCGTTCACTTGCGCGACCGCGATGCGCGACGGTTCGACGCTGGTGCAGCCTTAACCTCGGCCTCCTCGTCCTCTCCTGCCCTTTGCGCGCGCTTCTTCTTCGCGCTCGCAGTGCTGCTGCTTGCCGCGGTGCTGCTGCTGCCACTGCTGGAGCGCGACATCTTGCTGCTCGCGGCGTCGCTGGAAGAGATGACCGGCGGCTCGATCGGAGCCACGGACGATGCATCCGACGAGGTCTTGCCACCGCTGGCCACGCTGCTCGCACCACCACCGCTGCTCACCGCCATGGATCGGCGCGTCTTTTTGGCGGGAGGGGTGGGAGTCGGGGCGTCGGCATCGGCTGCAGCAGCCTGTTGCGGCGGGGCCTTGCGCGCAAGCAGCGGCTTCGCTTTCTTCGCCGATGATCGCGGCGCTGTCGCCTCCTCCTCGTCCATGGGCGCATGGGCATCCTGAGCCGCGTTCTCCTTGTCCGCACCCCCGCTACTGCTACCACCGGACGCTGGTGCAGGGGAGGGGGGCTTGCCCTTGGAGGCGGCACTAGCAGGCGCAGGGGACTTGGCCGGCTTCGGTGAAGCAGCACGAGGTGTCGAGCGCTTCGACGTCACCGATCCATTGCTGCTGGCCGAGTCCTTGCGCACCGGCTCGTTGCCCGCCTGTGCGTCGACGACCATGGCATCGGAGGCGGCAGCGGATCGTCGCCCGTTGCTGCGTGGCTCCGCCGGCGCAGTGGCGGCGGCGATCGTGGGTGGCGGTGCCGCGTAAGGCGCCGATGATGCCACTTCGCCAGGCTTCACCGTCTTCGTGTACGAGGGGATCATCTGCATGAACTCATCGAATGCCAGCTGCTTGTCAGCCGGATAGCGATCACCCTCTTTCTTCTTGGACGCGATGATGATGTAGTCTGCGGATGCAACCGACTCGGCGGTCTCCGGCAACACGCGACCACGACCAAGGTGAATGAGCTGTTTTCCAATGCCCACGCGCACGTTCTTCTGTTCCGCCTCGAACTTGCTCGTCATGACGAATGTCTTTCCTGCGAAGGGCTCCGCGGTGTAGCGGCGGCCGAACAGCGACTCGTCCACCCAGTACTTCGTCTCGGAGGAAGCGGGAATCCAGTCGGGCTGCATGCACCACACGCCGGACAAGGCAGCACCCAGACTCTTCTGCGTGTGATTGTGCGGCGGCGATACCGCGTGTGTGACTTTCGCTCCGTCTGCGGGATCGAAGTCCACGCACTCGTGCACTTGTCCGCCGAGCTTGGCCACCTGCGCCTTCAACTCCTCGAGCATCTCGAGCGGGTACTCGGTGCCAGGCTTGAAGCCGCTGAACATGATGACGGGACGCGCGATGGATGACCGCAGCGGCTTGTTCGCCGACAGACGCGAGGTACGGCGCTTGCCCGCACTGCCAGACTCGTCGGGATCCGAGGCGCGCGGCGCCGAAATCAGACCAGAGAAACCGTTGGGCGCAGGCGCAGACTCATCGGTCTTCATCTCGCCCGCGGCAGCAGCGGCATCGCCACTGGTCGCTGCAGCGGCGGCTGCCACAGGGGCGGACTCATCCGCCTGTTTCATCCCGCCATCCGCGTGCGTATCGCTGCGACGCTTGCGACCGCGACCCTTCGGCGACGAGAATTCAACGGGAGAAACAGATGAAGCAGCCGCCGCCGCCGCCGTCGCCGTCGCTGGGTCCGTCGAGCCGGCAGCGTCAGCAGCAGGCGCCGCTTCCTCCTCCTGCGGCTGTGCGGTCACAGTTGCAGCTGCCTCAGCCTTCTTCGCCTTGCTGAACTTCTTCCCCGACGAGCGGCTCGACGGTGCCGATCCTGCTCCTCGCGGACTGCTGCGCACGGGGCTGCCATCACGTTCGCGTCCTGTGTCCATCGCAGCAGCTGCTGCCGCCTCAGGCTTATTGGCTTCCTTCGCTTCAGCTTCCGCGATTTGCTTGAGCGCCAGCGCCATTTCGGCTTCCTCGCGACGCGCCTGCTCCTTCTCAGCAGCGGTCTGACGGCGAGGACGGGACGCCTTGCCCTCCGGAGACGCGAGCACAACATTGACAGCGGCACCAGACGCAACAGCATCCGCAGCAGCGGAAGTGGAGGTGGGGACAGGAGCGTCGACGATCACAGCAGCAGCCTCCTTCTCGTCGCCAACAGGGAGCTGCAAACGCTGCTGCTGCCCTGCGGCTGCCTTGGGCTGCGGGGATGCGGGGGACTTCGCTGACGGCGGCGCGTCCAGCGCCTGCACCTCCGAGTTCTGCACGGGCGATTCAGGAATGTTGGTCGCGTCAGCCGCCGGCTCTGTGGAGAACGAAGAAGAGGCACCCGGCAACAGCGCGGCCAGACTCACCTTTGCGCGCGGGACAACAGGCGCAACAGCCGCCACCGCAGCCACCGCCGCCGCGTTCGCATCCACGAGCTGTTGCAGCTTGGCGATTTGCTGCTCGAGGGCGATGCGCTCCGCAGCAGCGGCAGCGAGCTTGGTCTCCGCATCTGCCTTAATTTCGTCTGCTGCAGCACGTGCGGCGCGCTCGTCCGCGATCGCCTTGCGCTGATGCGCGACGGCCTGCTCCAGCTTGCTGGTGAGCTGCTCGTTGCGTCGCATGAGCTCTGACTTCTGCGTGCGATAGGTGACGATCGCGTTCTGAATCGACTGCTGCACCGCCTCGCTGTGCGCCATCTTCTCCGCCTGCGCAGCGGCGTCGCGGCGCAGCGTCTCGTGCGTATCCGTCAGCTTGGTGTACGACTCCTGCGCAGATGCAAGTTGAGCAGACAGCTCGCACACGCTGGACGCCTCCAGCTGCGTCTGCAGCTCGGCTTTCTTCAGCGACGCCTCCAGTTCGGCGCGACTGGCCGCGCCTGCCGCCAGCTCCTCGCGCACCGATGCCAGCTCGGCCGTCAGCTCAGCCACCTGCTTGCGCGTCGCATCGAGGTCCTGGTGCAGTGGTTCCAGCGCCGCCTCTGCGCGCTCCTGCGCCATCTTCGCCTCGCTGGCCTCCTTGTCTGCGCGGCGAATATCGCGCTCCACGCGCTTGTTGACCATGCTCCCGGTCTTCAGCTCTTCCTCCAGCTCTTCCAAACGGTAGGTGGCCGACTGGAGCTTGGATTGGGCGTCGTTGAGCTGCGCACTCTTGCCGTGGAGCTCGAGGTCGCGCGCTTCGATCAGCTTTTGCGTGGGGGCAGCCTGCAGGCGGAGCGTGTGCAACTCGGATTGGTTGGCTGCGAGCTCGCGTTGATGCTCTGCACACGCGCTCTCCTTGTGGGACAGAGCGGCGCTGACGGTCGACAGATCGGCCGCCAGCTTGGTCAGCTCATCGGCTTGTGACGCCACCTGCTGCTGCAAAGTTCCGATCTCCTGCGACTGCGCACGGGATTTGTTCTCGAGATTGAGCACAGCATCCGTGCGCAGCGTCAGGTCGGTGCGCACGCGCAGCAGCTCCTCGTTCGCCTTGCTCAGCTGCGAATCCAGCGCAGTCACCTGCGCACGCGTCGAAGCGTCCAGCGCCGCCACCGCATCCTCAAAGCGCTGCTTGTCCTCCGCCGCCTTTGCCTGCGCAGCAGTCAGAGCGGACTCAGCCGCAGCACGCTGCTCAGCCTCGCGAGCAATTTCGGCGCGAAGAGTGGCTTCAAGCTCGTCGCGTTCTGCGCCAGATTCGTCAGTCTGCTCACCGCGCTCGGCACGCTCTACGGCAGGAATCGGGGCGGCAGCGACAGGGAGAGATGGTTCGGCCTCCTTTGCACTGGGCGAAATCGAGGCAGCGGAAGCGGGGAGCTCGGCGTGCTCAACCGCCGTGTCGACCACCGCGGGTGCAGTGGCAGCCACAGAGTCCGAAGCGGCGGACTCAGCATGCTGCTGCACTTGCGCGTCCTGTTGCAGCTGTTTCTCCTCCTCCTCCACAGGCTCAGCGGGAACAGCAACAGCAGGAGAGGAAGGAACTGCTGGCTCCTCTTTCACAACAGCGTCCCCCGCGGCGAGTGAGAACGTGGGGTCTGCATTGTCTGCTTTGTCGGCGTTGAGTTCGCCCGCGACATCGGCAGCCGGTTCAGACTCGCCAGGCAGCTTCACCTCCTCTTCCGCTGCCTCCACCTCCACCGCTGCTGTCTCCTTCGCTTCCTCCTCCACCTCCTCCTCTGGCTCCGATGCCAGTACGGCTCCCTCCTCTGCTGCCGCCGTAGCAGCCAGCAAAACGGCTTCGTCGTTGTCGCTCATGTGCGCATCCGCATCCACAGCGACAGCAGCAGCGGAAGCAGACTCCTGTGCCTCAACGTGTGCCACATCCGCAGCAGCAGGAGCGTCCTCGTGCTGCTCGGCAGAAGGCAGCACGTCGGCTTGCGGAGGAGCCGAATGCTCCTCGAACGGCGTCGCCACCGCCGACTCGTCGTGCTGCACTTCCACAGGCGATTGCTCGTCCATCGCAACGTCGTCGGCAGGGCTGACCATTTCCTGCTCGACCAGGGGAAGTGCGGCATCGACGGGAGCTGCCGCAATCTCCATCGCGACAGAAGCAGCGAGGGGCTCCGGCTCAACCGTCACCGTCACCGCTTCAGCTTCCGACGCAGGCTCGGGTGCTGCTGCCGCCGCATCTTCTGCAGGTGCCAATTCTTGCTCAGACGGAGGCTTCGGACTCTCGGCCCGCGAAGCGTCCTGCAGCACCTCGGCCTCAGTCTGTACATCTGCCTCTTCTGCCGATGGCTGCTGCTCTAGCTGCTGCTGCTCCTCAGGCTGGAACGGCTGCTGCGGCGACTGTGGCTGCGGCTGCTGCTCCTGTGCTTCAGCCTCCGGCATCATCGCCGAGCTCTGCGGCGTGCCGTCTGCCTCTGCTTCGGGAGCGTCGCTGCTCTCATCCGACGCGGATGCAACAGACTCGGCCACCGACGGCAGAGCGGAGCTGGCTGCCGCAGTCGCCTGCAGTGGCTCTGCCACCGACTCCAGGGAGGTCTCCGTGGCCTGCGAGCGAGGAGGCACCTGCGCCTGCGACGACTGCTGCTGTTGCGAGGACGCAGGGGTCGTGGACACGTGCACAAATCCCTCATCATCGGACTCCAGCGTCGGCGACAGCGGGCCGAGCGAGCTGGACGACGAGCGGGACGGGGAGGACACGACCGGAGCGGACTGCTGCGAGGCCGGCAAGGCAGCGAAATCGTCCGCACCCACTTCCACCGCGTCAGTGGCAACAGTGGCAGCAGCAGGGGCGTCGCTGTTGCTCTCGACGTAACCTACGATCAGCTGCACGGCCTGCGAGGGAAGCTCAGTGATTAGCGGCGCAGCAACGGGGTCAGCCCCAGGAGAGGGGATGACTTCACTGGCGGTGCTGTCTGCTGCCGGCATTGCAGCCTGTTGCACAGGCTGAGTCTGCTCCACATCGGTCATGGAGGCACCATCTGCTTCGTTTGAAGTGGTGGCAGTAGGCGTGGGTTCGGCCTCCGACGGAGCGGCGGTGACCAAGGCAGCGGGCTCCACAGGCTCTGCAGGCTCCGCAGGCTCCGCAGGCGCCGCAGCGAGATCATCGTCCTGCATCGCAGGTGCATCGTCAACAGGAAGCACGGCCTCGTCGAGTGCATGTGCCTCGTCCTCCGGTGCGTTAGTTTGCTCCATGGCGGGCTCATCGGCGGCGTCCACCATGGTGGCGTCCGTTGCTGCCGGCTGCGGCGGCTGCTTGTCTTCTTGCTGCACAGTCACGGTGGCAATGCTCTGCTCAGCCAATTTCGCCGCCTCTGCTGCATCCTCCGCAGATGATGCTGCAGTATGCTCAGACTCGCCCTCGCCCTCGGGCGCGGCTGCGGCTTCCACGCCAGCGGGCTCAGCAGCAGCAGCCGGGGCGGCTTCGGCGAACGAGGCGGCAGCCTGGTCCGATGACGAGTCGTCAGGGATGGCAGCGGGCGAGAGCGGCGTTGGCTGCGGCTGCGATTGCGGCTGTGACAGGGGGAGCGCGATCGCAGCGGCCTCGGGCTGCTCGTCGCTCGCAGGCGCCTCTGCCGCGGTCTCAAGCGCTTGAGCCAAGGGATCGAGTGGCGCTTCCGGGGGGGATGGCATGGCCTCTTCCGCGACAGAAGGCAGCAGAGCGCTCGTTGCCGCTTCCTGATCGGGCGGCTGCTGCTGCTGCTGCTGCTGCTGCTGTTCCTGCTTGTTCGCTGCGGGCTCGGCCTCGCTGCTGCTGTCCGCCGGCTCAGCGGCGGCGGGTGCCTGCGGATGCTCAGTCGGCTCCGGCTGCGTCATGTCGATGTCATCAGTGGAGTCGTCACGTATCTGTGCTGCCTGCTGGCTGACTGCAGGCTGCTGCTGCTGCTGCTGCTGGCGGCGGAAGGGTGCGGCGGGGTCGAAGGGGCGTCCGCTGAGCGTGCGCGACCAGTCGGCCACCACGGCGCGACTCGGACCAAACAAGGGAGACGCGGCAGCAGACTGCTCTCCCATCGCTGGCGGTTGATCCTCACTCATGGCGGGGAGGTGAGGGGGACTGGAACCGGC
>Ga0256878_1000240_pt1 | contig 9298 bp, 7 predicted proteins | sample MC6MC0436MT_FD_186343 | JGI IMG/M metagenome (GOLD analysis project Ga0256878, IMG submission 186343) | Metatranscriptome of enriched soil aggregate microbial communities from Iowa State University, Ames, United States - MC6-MC0436-MT... | ecosystem: Environmental > Terrestrial > Soil >... | reverse complement strand
ACAAAACGCCGTGCTGTAGCTCTGCCCGAACTGCCCGTGGTTACGTTCAAACTGACCGATGTAGGCATTTCTTCCCGTGATGTAATTTAAGGGTGTGAAGCCGGCATACTGAACCAGATCCTGCTGGTCGAAATAAAGCAATAAGGGTGATAGCAATCCTATTTTCTCATTGGCCTCCAGTTCGGCATGCATCGTTTCCAGGCAACCTGCCGGTATTTCGGTATCATTGTTCAGCAGCAAAATGTAATTGCCTTTGGCCTGCCTGATTCCCAGATTGTTGCCGCCTGCGAAACCGAGGTTTTCTTCCGAACGGATATAGTGGATATTCTCAAAATAGGTTTCAAATAGATGCGCCTGATCTTGATCTGCACCATTATCAACCAGTATAACTTCAACATCTGCTGCAGGGTACGACCTGCTGATAGACTCCAGTAAGGCTATAGTTACTGCCGTTTGATGGAAATTAACGGTGATAATTGAGGTTAATGGCATATCCGACTTAAATAATTACAATTTGAATGAGCAATACGAGGAGATTCAACATTATACATCCGCAGCTTTTACCAAACCACCTTCTACAGCATTTATGGCTTTATAGATATCCCTGGCATTGGCCTCCCAGGTATGCGAGCCGGCAAAGTTAATCCGCTCGCGCGCCACTGCCGGATTATCCTCTGCTAATGCTTTTTCGGCCAACTGCAGGTATTCCTCCTTCGTTGATGCAAGGTAAACATGATCAGCAAAGATATCCATCGCTTCGGTTCTGGTAGCCAGTGTAGGTTTGCCCATGGCCAGATACTCATCAATTTTCCGGGGATAATTACCAATGGTAAGCGGATTGATCACCTGAGGATTGAGGCAAACATCGAAGCCTTTGATGTATGCAGCAAGCGTTTCGGGCTTTTTAGGTCCCAGAAAAAACACATTGCTTAGCTTGTGCAGCTCACTTCTGCTAAAATCTTCATCCTGCGGCCCTACCAATACCATACTCCAGTCTGGCCTTTCTTTTGCGAGGTAGAGCAGAATATTTTCGTCGAGCCTTATGGATAACAATGCCCCAATATAGCCCAAAACCGGCTTTTTGATAGCGGAAAGATCAGACGGTATTTCGAGTGCATCGCCGTTACTGAAAAGCTGCAAATCGCAGCCTTGCCCAACGTAAAAGGAATTCGGATTATATTTCCGGCAATAGCAAGCCAGATAAACTGAATTGGCTACACAAAGGTCACTTTTCGCAATCAGCTCGGGCTCCATATAAGTACCGTGCCGCATCCAGTATGGTGTGGCTACAACATTATCTCTGGAATAATAAACGCTTACAGCAGGTTTCAAAAGCTCTTTTAAGTGAAAGCTTCGAAAAATATCGTTATCGTTGAACAGAACGAAATTTTTAAGGGCAAGCTGATCGACCGCACGGCGGATTGATTTGGCGAACCGGGCATTATTGATTTTATTTAACCACCTGAACAGTCCTTTGAACCTGATCCAGTTTACAGATTCGATAATAACCGGGGGATTGTACACCCAAAGGTTTGCCGATACTTCCGTTAAAGCCTCTTCTTTGCCAGCTATAACACGCAGTCTTTTTTTAACACCAGCTGTATCGCGCTGCAACACACTCGTTTTTCGATCTAATGGTGCATTAACATACAATACGCGGTTGTTTTTACTAAACTCGAGCGCCAAATCCTTACAATTGCTACCAATGGGAATATCCCAGGGTTGTTGTCCCACAATGATAATGTCCCTGTTATTTAAAATAGCCATTGAATTGTGTTTTATGGTTTTGGTGTTTTTATTCCTTTAATAAATCCGAAAATGCCGGCAATTGCACCGGTAATAATCAATAATAATATCGGCATAGCTTAAGTTTTATTTCCCCCTGTACCTGTATTTTGATGAGGCGTTGCTAAATTTGTTTTTTTAACCTTACCGATGCTAAACAGCGCGATAACCATTCCAATCATTGCCCTTGGTATTTGCCAGATGGCGAGATAAAGCCTCTTATCCCGGTAAAAACGTCCCGGAACAGATATCAGCAAGGTTAGGCAAATACTCATGAATAAAGTTAGCCATAATCCTTTTCCGGGCCCCAAAGGGTTAAAAAAAGATTGAAAAGCCATGATAAACAGTAATCCCAGCAATAATATGCGTGGCATTAGCATCGTTTGTACCGTTTTATTAAAGAATTCTACATTGCCTTTAAACAGCTCCCTAACACCTACCATGGTATATGTTCGCAAAAACTCAATCTGCGAAGCAATCCACCGGGTTCTTTGGGTGGTAAACACACTGGCGCTGCTTACTTTCTCGTCGTAAACGAAAATATCGTTCAAATAGGCAACTTTTATCCTGTCGCCGGCAATCAGGAAATCCATTTTTTTATCTTCGCCAACAGTATCTCCTACATTTTTTAATAGCGAGTGAAAATAACTGTAATCGAAGGCCATTCCTGAGCCGATAAGCGCAGGTGAAAGCCCAAGCACTGCCTGCCCCTTGCGGTAAATGTGATTGTTCACCTCTTCGTTACAGGCATCCAGAAAAGCAAAACTGGTATCCAGGTTTTTCGCCGTACGGTGTAACTGAACAACTTTATGCCCCAGCTGAAATGAACTATTAACTGCTTCCAGACAATCTGGTCCCATTAAATTATCCACATCAAGCACTACAGCAATATCAAAGCCGCGATTTTTAAGCTTTTCAATGGCATATAGCAGTGCTTTGCCTTTAGTGCTCTTCTCAAAAAACACCTCAACTACCTCTGCCCCCATTGCTTTGAGCTGTTCAATTGTCTCGGGCATTAGCCCATCGGCAATTACTACAATTTCAAATTCCCCTTTATAATCATGCGCCAGCGCTGCCCGGGTACTTTCAATAATTACTTCATCTGCATGATAGGTTGGAAACAGCACGGCTATTTTTTTATAGTCTGTAGCATTTTTTTTTTGCGCGCCAGCTAAAGGGAAAAGCCCGGCAAGTGCAAAAAATGCCAGGTACAGGCAATTAAATGACAGGTAAGCAGCCAGGATCCACAACAATAGGTGTATAATTTTATATATCAGTTCCATCCGATTTCAGTTGCATTTGCTGCTCATCAAGTCCCGGTGCGATGAAAATGAAAGACCAGGACATAAACATAATTATAGAGGATGGCATCCCATTCATTACCTCATTGCCATAGCTGCAGATAAAGCAGGCCACGGTACCGGCAGTAAGGGCTATCATTTTGACCCTCAGCCTCGGATCGCGGATTTTCCAGGCAATACCACCGCACTTGCCGATAATATAACTGGTAAGCGCAAACCAGATAACCAATCCCACTACCCCGTACATTACCCAAACTTTAACCCAATAACTATCGGGGGGGATATTGGCTACGGGCTTACCGGCATTGTAGGTGGTACCATTCATCCCGCTCATTCCCAGACCTGCACCAAAAGGTAAATCATCGAGCAGGCTTTTTAATTTATGCTGGTTATCGAGCCTAACGGCCAATGAAGCATCTTTCGGATTAAGTGCACTCCTTAAACGGTTAACCTGAAAAATATGATCTCCGATTGTGGTATACTTTAACACGCCAAAACCTGCCCCGCAACATAGCGCTCCTATAATTAAGACCTTGAAATTCCTGCTTAAAAAAAGGGCAGAAAACAAACCGGCCGCCAACGCGAACAAAGCACCTCTGGTACCCGAAATGGCCATACCGTAAAGAAAAACCAGCGCACAGAGTGCAAAAATTATTTTTTTAACGAAATGGAAAGGTCCGGCAGCCAGTGTTAGGGCTATAACGGCCATAATTGCCTGCGAGGCACCGAACTGGCCTGCATCCGAATACATGGAAAATACCCTGAGCTTGCCATTAATGATGTGCGTACCTGCATTTCCTGCATTTAACCACAATTGCTCTCCGGTTAACAAGCCTAAATAAAGCTGTTTCATACCATAAAGCGTAGCAACAAGAGAAAACAGCAATATGGCTATGATAAAGCGATTCAGATCGGCTTTTTTGTTCAACAACAGAAATACAAATGGGGCTACCAGCAACCAGCTAAGGGCCGCAAACCTGAGCTCGTTAAACCAGCCGGTAAAGCTGGCCCCATACGGGTTTAGGAGCTGTAAAAAGCTGATCACAAACCAGACCAATGAAAACAAAACATGCTCATTTTTCAGCCGGTCCCAATCGAATCTTTTTCCATGAACCAATATGCTTGCCCACGTGAGGATCAATATTCCGTCGAGCGCAAGGCCAACAGGGATATTCAGAAAATATTTTACTAAAAAGCCCAGGATGAAACAGTAACCCAGATATACCCAAACACCCGTGCGGGGATCGCGAAAAAGACTAACCATGAAAATACCCAGAGCTGCAATGGCCAATACGGCCAAAGGCCCCATAATTCCAAACGAATAGGTAGAGGCTGCCACCAGGACTGAAAGGCACAAGGAGACTATAAAAAATATGATCTTTTTTTTATGGTCAACAATATATGCATTTAAATTTTTCAGCATTGAGACTGCCTATTTTTGTTTTACCCCGGTAATTACCCAGCCAGCAAACTTTTCATCCTCATTTAATGCGGCAAGTGCCGCTTTTTCTTTATCATCCAATGCCGATCCGGCTACAAATACTGCAGTGTATAATCCTATAAACGACATCCATTCGCGGTTTAGGGCACCATCACTCAAAGGATCGAGTGCTACAATGGTTAAATCGAAGCGATCCCTGATCGACCCAAAAACTCCGGAAAGTGCTTCCCTGTCTCTGATTTCGAGTAACGACTGGCCGTCAAGATCATTTTTTATAAATGAAAAAGGTTCGCTTTCAATAACATTTTCGCCCTGCAACACCGCTCTTACCGACTGATTTACAGCAACTTTAAACCTCTGTAGCGCTGGTATCAGCTCCTGATCTCCAATCAACAGCACCTTTTTATTCATTTGACCAAAGGCGTATGCTAAATTTAATATGGTAAATGCCTGAGCTGGGGTTGAGCCAAAGCCTGTAATGCCCAATACATTTTGGTTGCTGTTAAAAAGCTTGTTATCGAGCTCAAAACGCAAGGCCCGCAGCTGATTCTTAAAAGCCAGATATTCGCTTTCGGAATGCTGCCCTTCCCATATTTTAGCTATGCTATCATTATCAGGCCTGATATAATCCAACTCCCCAATAAGCTTTGCAGATAAAGCCTCTTTTAGTTCTGCAGCATTATTAACCGAACGATCTAAAACAGATATCAAAAACAGTGTACAAAAACAAATTGCTATACAGGCAATAGCGCTCATGGCCAGATATATCAATTTTTTTGATGATTCGGGAAGTGTTGGAATCCCCTCTTGTACCAATTGCAGACGCAAACCGATATTCTTATCCAGGCTTGTTTGGTTATAACGCGCCAGTATCTCCAGGTATTCCCGGGTTGCTACATCGGCTTTTTGTTCATGGTTTTGTACCCCCGCATCAAAAGGGACCATACCTGTAAATTTTGCATTCAGCTTAGCCAGCTCCCGATCGATATCGCCTATACCCGCTGTCGCTTTTTCAATTTCCACCCCTAGCGAAATACGACGCTGAACCAGGCTTTGTTTGGCAATAAGCGGATCGCTTACATACTGGTCATTTGATTTGACCAGCCTTGCACTGAGCAAAAGTTGTAATGAATCTACAGTTTTTTTATCCGCCGGCTTATATCCGTTGCGCAAATAGTGATCTTCTGCGGCCTGGATTTTATTTTTTATGTTGATAATGGCACGGTTATCCTCAATCACTTCAGCACCAAGGTACTTATCGTTGGTTCTGCTCGCCAACTTCTCATTAACGCTTTTTAATGCGGCCTCCGCAGCTTGTTTATCAATCAGCGCCTGGTTTTTCTTATTTTCATTATCGGTAATCTGCTGATAAACGATCTGAGATTGTTTATCCAGGTTTAGCACGCCGTTACTGATCTTGTAGTCTTTCAGCTGGCGTATCCGGTCGTTCATAATCGCCTCTTTTTTCTTCAGCAAAGAATCGAGTACCAGAATAGCTGTATTTTTATTACCGATTTGCTCGAGGCTGTAATTATTGATAAAATCTTTTGAAAGCGTATTTACAACAAAAACCGAAAGCAGGGTATTGTTCGAGGTAAAAGCTACCGAGATAAAATCGCTGTTCTGTTCGTGGTTGATATCCAGTTTTTTGTTCAGGCTCTTCTCATCATAACCCATTGAAGTTACGATTTTATAAAGCTGAATGTTACCATTATCAAGCGGCGTGAGTACCTGCCGTTTGGTTAAGCGGCCTTCATAAATGGCAATAGCCTCTTTTCTTTGCGCATCGGTTAATGCCTTAATTTCTTCACTCCATGGCTTGAATGAACCTTTTTCATCCTTCAGGTCGTGCAATATCAACCGGTAAGAAAGCAGACTTATATTTTTGGGCATCCTCATGATGTCCATGATGGTAGAAAACTGCTGGTTAAGTTTTATAATGATATCAGGCCCTGTATAGCTGGCATTATCAGGTGCCAGTTGCCTCGACGGATCAAGCAGGCCTGTTGAAAGTTTGGCTTCGGATTTATAGTCTTTTGGCAGGTTTCTCAGAAAGAAAAAACCTGCAATCATTGTCAAAATGAAGATAGCGATGATAATCCACCTGTATCTTTTAATTGTTTCTAAGGATTTCTTTATGTTCATTCTGTATTATTTCACATTTTCCAAAACTTCGCCAATCAATGCTTCAAGCGATTCTTTCGCTTTTAAGAGATTGAGCTCTGCCAGTAATCTTTCGGAGTTAGCGTAGGAGGTTAAGGTTTTGGCTTTGGTATAATCGTCTAAAGTCGATTCGCCTTTCTCAAATTTGTACCGAAGGCCATCACTCGCCGCTTTGTTATCGATGTAGGTCTGCGCCTTAACCCTTAAATCGGCAGCCTCGCGAAGATATTCAAAATATGTTTTTTTAACTTCCGATTTCAAAAGGATATCGTATTCCTGGGCCTGGTAAAATTTCTCATTATGTTCCTCTTTGGCCTGGCGCACCAGCGCTGGTGTACGGAATAAAATCCCCACGTTAAAATAGATTCCGAACTGTATGCCGTTCAATGTATAGGGGTTTGCTGTATTATAACGGGCAGCATTGTTTGGACTGTAATTGTAAGATGCGGTAAAGGCATCCAGATAGGTTGCCTTTGCAACACCAATTTTTGCCTTTGCACTGAGTTCGCTGGCTTTATACATTTTCCGTTTGGGATAATTTTTCAGGGCGAGATCAACATACTTTTCCAGTAGCTGGTAGTTGATATCTCCGATAAAACTCTCCTGAGCGTGGACGACATTTAAAGAAGCAAAAAGAAAAATAAAAAATAGGGCAATCCGGGTCATTGAATGTGGCATAAAACTAATTCCCTGTTAAAAGGGGGTATTTTTTAAGATACATTTCAAATCTAATTAAATAGAATGTTGTTTTCGTAAAAACTGGTATTTTTTTTTGTGCTTGTATTCGTTACCGTTTAAAGCAAAGTATGCGCTCAATCATCCGTTCAGCCAACCGCAACCGTTACAGCCAGTATTTCTGAAATGGAAAACACTGCTCCACAGACAAATTCATCTGCCGCGCCATAATAAACCGTTAACTTATCTCCTTCTACTACATGCCCGTTGGTAAAAACCACCTTTCCAAAAAATCCACTCAACTCATAAGGCTCTTTGGGAACCATAATTGGCTCGATGGTTCTGCCCAAAACAATGGCCGGGTTATCATAATCAAGCAGGAATGCTCCTAAACAGTACCGGTTCGCCTCGTCTGCTCCGTGATATATAGCCAGCCAGCCTTTTTCGGTCTTTATCGGGGCCGCGCCAGCACCAACCCTGGCACTGTCCCACATGCCCGGTCTCGTTTTGATGATGCATTTATGATTCCCCCAGTGTTCACCGTCGGGAGAGCTGCAAAGCCAGATGAAATTACCGCCTATTTCTTTCGAACTGGGACGATGTAAGGCAAAAAGTTTCCCACCTATTTTTTCGTCGAACAGCGCACAATCTTTATTGTGTGGCGGGAGCATCATCACCGGCAGCGAAAAATTCTTCCAGTCAGTAGTTTTGCGCAGGCCAACACCAACTCCTGATGCCGAAACCGCCGTGTAGGTGAGATAAAAGATACCTTCTATCTCCACTACCCTGCAATCTTCAATCCCGAAACGTTCTAATTCACCTTTTCCAAACAGCCCGGGGTATGCTTCGCTTTCAGAAAAATGGATCCCATCGTCGCTACTCAGCAGTCTCAGGTGCGAAATGGTAGTCAGGTAATCCAGCCCCCGATAGTTCATTACCCGGGCATCAGTTGCAATTAACTCCTGGTCGTTAAGTGGCACCGTTACGATTTCGAGCTTTCCCTGCTCATCCATTGTCGGGAAAAAGACAAAGCCCTCTTTGCTGGCAATGTTTTCTGCAACCCTTACCAGCAGCCAGGTTTTTCCTTCAAAACGGAACACACCGGGATTGAGCAGGCAAACAACCTGCAGGGATTTTCCATTGGGTGTAATGTCTTGGGGTAGTAAGATTGGGTTAGTCTGGAATCTCCTGGCGAGGTCTTTCATAAATGAAAAACAGCTACTGCATCGATAATGTTTTTAGCATCAGCACCAGGCAATTATTTTCCGGTTACAGATCCGCCACTACGATATCTTTACTGGTTTTGGGGCAACAGGTTTCTGTGTTTGATATAACCCAGCTTTCCCGACCTTTCTGCAACCATAAACTCTACAGCAGCAGGTACATCGTTTAGTATCCGGTAACGGATTTTGTATTTCTGGTTATAACTTAAATGGATGATAAGGTTATGCACTGTGGACCTTAGCCCGCATAAATCACGAAGATGAAGGTCTTGTAGTTCTTGTGCAGCACGCTGTAACCTGTTGTTCATGATCCTGGCCAGCGCTGGATCTTGTCTGAATTCCGTCTCTAAAATAGCATTTACCGTAACCTTCATGGCACAAAATTACCATCTTCGGCACCATTTACAAATGCCTTCAGGGTAAGTAGCTGGAAACGAGAAACATTTTATTTATGCACAATTTGCAGCCTTAAAACCGGAGATAATGCATATTCAGCGCTTCTAATAAAACCTGCTTAAACCCTTATTCATAACCCTCAGAAAGCCTGCAACATCTGGTTTTAAGTTTGAATAATGACCAACAGTCAGCCTCCAATTGCCATAGATGAAAGTGATTCTATGCATTTTTCTGCTGATGACTGAAACGTCAAAAACCTGCAGGATATTTTCATATCCCGCAATGTTTTTAACTGAGCGCGCCGTCAATAATTT
>Ga0256878_1000192_pt1 | contig 10132 bp, 4 predicted proteins | sample MC6MC0436MT_FD_186343 | JGI IMG/M metagenome (GOLD analysis project Ga0256878, IMG submission 186343) | Metatranscriptome of enriched soil aggregate microbial communities from Iowa State University, Ames, United States - MC6-MC0436-MT... | ecosystem: Environmental > Terrestrial > Soil >... | reverse complement strand
GTAATCATAAAAAAGTAAGAATAAAAAAAAAAAAATATAAAAAAATTTAAAATAAACAATAAACTATTTAATAAAAAAAACAATTGAATTTTTTTTAATAGAAAAAATAATTTTAATTATTTTAATAACTATTCAATATGAGATTCTAAAAATTTATGCTTAAAATTTAAATTTATTAATTTTAAATTAAAATATAAATTATTACCTGGGAGTAATAAAAAAACTTTTAAAAAAAAAAAATTTATTAAAAAGTATATTTATAATTCTTGTAAATTAAGATCTAACTTATTATCTACTAATTCTTGTATTTCAATTAATGAAAAAATTAACTTACTTTGAATTAATAATAATAATAAAAAAAAAATAAAATCTAATATAAAAAATTTTAAAAAAAATGAATATATTTTTAATTCTTTTATTGGTTGCACTAATTTTTTATTAAGTAACTATCTTAGTAAAATTAACAATAAATCTGTATCTGTATTAAAAAATAATAATAAAATATATGACATTAAATTAAAAAATATTAAAAATTTACCTATAAAAATTTTTAATTCATCGATTAATAATACATTTTATAATCAAAATATTTTAATTAAATCTTTAGAATTGACTAAATATTGACCTAATTTAAATAATTTTAAAAATAAAAGTAACTGTTATATTTTTAATAAAAATAAACATTTATCGGATATTAAAAATAAAAATTATTTATTTTTATACAATTTAAGAAATTTTAAAAATTTAGATAAAATAAAATTTAAAATAAAATTTTTAAATATTAATTTATCAAATAAAAAAAATAAAAATTCTTTAAAGCCCGGAATAGTAATTGATAACTTAATGCAATATCATGATAAATTATCATTTTTTATTGTTAAACCAAATATAAATAAATTTTCACCAAATCCTAAATATAGATATAATCAGTATAAGAATTTGAATAATTCAATAAAAAAATTTAATTATAATTGTATTTTAACTAGAAAATTAAGAAAAAAACTAAGAAAAAAATTAGTAAGATTATTAAAAAAAAAAACTACTTTGACTAAAATTAAAAAAAAACAATAAAAAAAAATATACATGAAAAACTAATTTTTTACAAAAAAAAATAAAACATAATAATATTAAAATATTATTAAAAAAAAAAATTGATATGGAATATGATAATAAAACTTCTCCTACATCTCGAAGTGAATTAAAAAGTTATATAGGTAATCGATTAATAAATCAATTACATAAAAATTTAATATATAGAAAATTTAGATATAATAATATTAGAAAAGCACTATGGCCAACAAAACAAAATTGAAATGTTATTCTTTTTTGAAATAAATTTAAAGATAAACCTCAAAAATTATTAAAATCACTATATAAAACAATTAAATACAGTTCTAGAAAAAGATCTGGATTCTGAAAAATGAAAATGTATTATTGGAAATTTAAAAGTATTTATTTAAAGCATCCATATAAACAATTTGCACAACGATATTATCCTAAAATATGATATAAAGTATTTAGAAGAAAATTTCCTTTAAAAAGACATAGAAAAGATTGAGCATTTAGAATTAATAAAGCAAAACATATGAAATATTTTAAACATGAAAAAATGATTACTATGTACGATAGCTCATTAGTATATTTTAAATACTACAGTTCAGATGTTAAAAGAAAAAAATATAAAACAGAAAAAAGAATTTTGAATAAATTTTCGAATCAAAAGGATGACGAATTAGTAGGAATTTTAAAAAGAGAAATTAATCCAGATTTTAAATTTCGATTAAATCAAGATATTAAACAAAGTAATTGAAAGGTATTTGATCCATTAAAAAATTATTGTATAAAATCTAAAAAATTTGGTGATTTGTCTCACCCAAGTTTAATTACTAGGGGAGTTGGACAAAAAAGCTATAATGATATTAATTCAGCAAATTTTATATTTAATAAAAATATTTTATCTAAAAAAATTAGAGTAAATGTTTTAAGAAAAATTAGATTGATATCTTTTTTTTTTGAATCAATATCTAATAAAATACATAAAGATCATTGATCAAAAAATTCAATACCTTTTATAAATAATAAAATTATTGAAACTAAAAAAAATTTTATTCAAATTGATAATATTGTAAATAGTAATAAAAATCAATATAATATATTTTTTAAAAATGTATTATATTCTTATAAAGTTGATAGATCGATGTTGGTAAGTAATTTTATAAAATCTTATTATCAAAAAACTAATGATATATCGGATTTATTTAATGGTGAGTCTATTGTATCTAGCTGATCTTTAAAGTATTGTATTAAAAAAAATAAAAAAATAGATAAATGGTTAATTTCTTATATTTATAAAACTAAATATAGAAAAACTTCTATTTTAAATGTAACTAGATTTTCTAAAATTAAATATTATAATCAAATTGATTCTTTAATATTAAACAATTCATTTTTATTGGATAACAAATATGTTCAATTAAAATCAAAATTTTTTGCTCAATATAAGGATATAGATTACTTAACAAATAAAGTAAAATCATTTCAATTTACTAATAGAATTTCAAATTTTTATAAAAAAAATTTATGATTATTAAATACAATTAATATAAATAATTACAAGGGTAATTGATCAAAAATTACGGTTTTGGATAAAGAAGTTTTTTTAAGATAGTATTTAATTAAAAAAAATGAACAATAAAATTAATTTAACATCACAAACAGCTGGGCGTATAATTAGTATTGCTGATGGTATAGCAATTGTTTCTGGAATGGGTGGAGTAATGTCAGGTGAAGTTGTTATTTTAAATGAAAACGGTATTAAAGTTCAAGGGTTAGTTTTAACTTTAGCTCAAGATCATATTTGTGTTGTAATTTTAGGAAGTAGCTCTAATTTAACAACCCACGCTTCAGTATTTAGAACCGGAACAGTTATAAGTTTACCAGTTGGTTTTAATTTAATAGGGTGTGTAGTTGATAGTTTAGGTTCAAGAATAGATGGTGGACAATCTTTAATTACAAATAGATTTAGAAAATTAGAGATGAAAGCTCCTGGAATTGGTGCTAGAAGTCCAGTAAATGAACCATTATTAACTGGTATTTTAGGTATAGATTCTCTTATTCCAATTGGAAGAGGTCAAAGAGAATTAATTATTGGAGATAGACAAACTGGAAAAACATCAGTAGCTGTTGATTCGATTATTAATCAAAGAAATGTAATAAATAATAAACAAGTTTTTTGTATATATGTTGCAATTGGACAAAAAAGATCTAGTGTAATTCATCTTGCTAAAAGGTTAAAAAAAGAAGGAGCTATGTTTTTTACAACTATAGTAGCTGCTACTGCATCAGAGTCAGCAGCAATGAAATATTTAGCTCCATATGCTGGTTGTGCTATAGGGGAATTTTTTAGAGATAGAGGATTTGATTCTTTAATAGTATATGATGATTTAACAAAACATGCAGATGCTTATAGGGAAATGTCGTTATTATTAAGAAGATCTCCATCAAGAGAAGCTTACCCTTCAGATGTTTTTTATGCCCATTCTAGGTTACTTGAAAGAGCAGCTAAATTAAATAAAGCGTATGGGTTTGGTTCATTAACAGCTTTACCTATTATAGAAACTCAAGCTGGTGATGTATCAGCATATATTCCAACCAATGTTATATCAATAACTGATGGTCAAATTTACTTAGAATCAGTATTGGTTACAAGAGGTATTTTACCTGCTATAAATTTTGGATTATCGGTAAGTAGGGTTGGAACAAGAGCTCAATTTAGATCAGTAAGGGAAGTTTCAAAAAGTATTAAATTAGATTTAGCTCAATATAGAGAATTAGAAACAGTTGCAAGAGTTTCTAGTGATTTAGATCCTACTTCTAAAGCAACAATAGAAAGAGGGGTTAGGTTAGTAGAAGTTTTAAAACAACCTAGATTTAAACCAATGGCAATAGAAACACAAGTAGTGTTAATATACGCTGCTCAAAGTGGATTTTTTGATGATTTAGATTTAGAAGAAGTTAAAGGAGTAAAAGAATATTTAATCAGATTTGGAGAATATTCACCATATTCTATATTTATAAATGTTAATTCAAAACTTAAAGAATTTGAAAATGATGTAGAAGCTTTATTAGAAGGAGCTTATTACGAATTTTCTAAAATAAAATCAAAATTTAATAAATAAAAAAAATTAAATGTTGGGATTGTTAAATAATTATTTTTTTTTTATATTTCTTACATCATTAGCTTTATCAAATAACCTAATACTTTTTTTTATAAGTTGAATAGGAATGAATATAACTTTATATGGTATTTTATTAAAAAGTTACAATACTTATAATAAAGAAATAACCTTAAAGTACTTTGTTTCTGGGTCGGTAGTGACTATTTTTATACTTTTTTCTATTTTGCTTTATTTTTTAGATTACCAATCATTCAATATAGAATCTTCAAGTTACCTTTATTTTATTAATAATTTAATGATCGATTCATATAATATTATATTTATATCAAAAATTCAAAAAATTTTTTATACATTAATAATATCAGCATTTTTATTTAAATTAGGTGCATTTCCATTCCATTTCTATATTCCTGATATGTATTCTTCTTTAAGATTGATGAAAACAATGTTTTTTTACTCAATAGTTTTAAAAATTATAATATTTTTTACTCTTTTAAAGTATTTATCATGTTTTTGATATTTAAATCAAACTATAGTAGATTTATTAGTTTGTTCCGGTTTTGGTTCTATTTTTGTTAGTTCATTTTCAATTTTAAAACAATATAAATTAATGAATTTTTGAGCGTACTCTTATATAAACAGTGTTGGTTATACTTTAATTTCTTTATCATCAGGTATTGGATATGAGTATGGTGAACTATCTTTTTATTCAGCAAAAATATATTTTTTATCATATTTATTAGTATGGTACGGTATTATAGATTTAATGAGATCATTTGATATTATAAAGTTTAAAAATAATAATTTGATAATAAGAAATTCTATTTATTATGTTAATGAATTAATGCTTGTTTCACATAATTATATAAATATTAAAAATGTTAATAATAATATTAATTTAAAATCAATAAAAAATGGAAAAGTAACAAGATACTCATTAGTAATATTTACTTTAAGTTTATTTGGATTACCACCAACAGTTGGATTTTATACTAAAGCAATTGTTTATTTTGATTTAATATCAAATCAATCTACTTCTTTTATTTTAGTCTTACTATTATTAATTTCTCCTATAATTTGTGTTGCATATTTAAAAATTTTAATATATTGTTTAAATACCAATACGACTGTAAATTTTAATACAAAAAGTTATATAATACCTAAAAGTAAAAATGGTTTTAAAATTAATTTTTTAACTATTGCTAACTTAATAGTTATATTACCATTTATATTCATTATTAATGAATTTTTAAGTATTTATATAAATACTATAAATTGAAGATAGTTATAATTAATTAAAAATTTAATAAATTTAAAAAAATAGGTGATTTTTATTAAAATAATTTATCGTTGAAGTCTGATCCCGGCTATGAGTGAACGCTGGTAGCACATATTAACACATGCGAGTCTGAGTTAAATAATAATAACTAGTGCGGCGCTCGGGTGTAAAAAGGTCTTTCACAACACTAAGTCAAGGTATTTTAACGCCTGTATAATTACAATAGTTTGTAGAGAAAGTCTAAGACGCTTTAGTGAAGGATGGAGCCTAATGATTAAGTTGTTGGCGGTGGTAAAGGCCCACCAAGCTGTTGATCGTTAGCTGGTCTGAGAGGACGCGCAGCCACATCGGGACTGATAACGGCCCGAACCTCCATAGGGGGCAGCAGTGGGGAATCTTGAGCAATGGGCGAAAGCCTGACTCAGTGATGTTACGTGGGTGATTGACGGTTATGCCGTAAAGCTCTTTTGATTGGAGATAATAGTGTGATTTACAACAGTCGAAGAAGTTCTGACCAACTCTGTGCCAGCAGTCGCGGTAAGACAGAGAGAGCAAGCGTTATTCAGCATGATTGGGCGTAAAGGGTACGTAGGTGGCTATTTAAGTCAGCTTTAGAAAGACCGGTATTAAAGATGTCGGAAGCAAAGTTGAAACTAATTGAGCTAGAGTTTGGGGAATGTTTATCGAATTTTTTGAGAAGTGTTGAAATGCAAATATACTTAAAGGACTGCTGATTGTGGAAGCATTATTCAACCCCTAACTGACACTAAGGTACTAAGGCATTGGTATCAAACGGGATTAGAGACCCCGGTAGTCAATGCTGTAAACTATGAGTGTTTTAATGTATTAGAAGTATGTTAATAGCAAACGCGTAAACACTCCGCCTGGGGAGTACTGTCGCAAGGGTGAAACTCAAGGGAATTGACGGGAGCTTTTTCCAAGCGGTGGAGTATGTGTTTTAATCCGATAACACACGGATAATCTTACCAGTTCTTGCATACGTATTGATCTTTAAATTACATGCCTATATCTTTAATATATAATAAAAAAAGATGGTATAGTTTTGAATTCTTTTAAAAGAATTGATCATATGAATACACTACAGGTGTTGCATGGCTGTCGCCAATTCGTAACTGTGAAGTCTTTAATTAATTTTAAGTCACGAATGAAAACCTTGCCTCTGTAAATAAGTTAAGAATATTTAAAGTAAAAAAAATTTAAAATATAAATTAAAGTATTTTAAAAAATAATATTTATATTTAAAAAATTTTTTTGAAATTTTATTTTTAAATAAAAAAAAATCAGTAAATATATCTGTTGTAAAAACAGGAGGAAGCAAAGGAAGACGTCAAGTCATTATGGCCCTTATGGGCTGGGCTACGCATGTACTACAAAGGTAGTTTCAATAAGACGCAAAAATTTTTTGGAGCTAATCTATTAACGACTACCAAAGTACGGATTGTTCTTCTGAAACTCGGAGGCATGAAGTCGGAATCGCTAATCACGAATCAGCAAGTCGCGGTGAATTTGTTCTAGAGCTCAGTACACACCGCCCGTCACGCTCGGGGAATGGGTTTGCCTAAAGGAAAGGAGTGGATTTGTAATTAAAATTACAATTTGAATCCTTCTTTACGGTCGATTCAGGACTGGAGCGAAGTCGTAACAAGGTAATCGTAGAGGAATCTGTGGTTGGAGAATGTCGAAATAATAATTCAATAATAAATTAATTTTTTTTTATTTAAATAATTAAATAAAAAATTATAAATTTGAAAATTTATTAAAATAAATAAAAAAATTTATAAATTACTTTTTAAAAAGGAAAACTAATTATAAAAAAAATAGATAAATAAGAAATTAGATTCATATAATAAATTTTTATTAAAAAATTTAAAAATAAATAACTAGATTAATTAAATTAATATAAAAAATTTGTATGTATGTATTCTTAAAATACAGTTGACTAGGGGGTTTAATGTAAGGTAGGAATTCCTAAAAATTTAGCTGACACGTTAAGTTAATTTTAATACGGAGCAATGATATTATTCCTTATATATAATTAATTTTAATATAAGTTGGTAATACATTTATTTAAAAATTTGTTTATTCATTTTATTGTTTTTAAAAATAATTTTAAATTAATAATAATATGTAAACACTTTAGCATCCTGTGGAATGAAGCTAAAATATACCTAATTGCAAATGCATAGTTTGGTTAATATTATAATTCTATTTTTGTAAAATTTAAACTGAATATTTTTTCAATTAAAAATTATTTATAAATTTAATATTTATTTAGTAGTTTTTAAACTGTTAAAAATAATATTCACTAAAAAAATTGAAATAGAAAATAAAAAAATATAAATAGTGAAGTGACACATCTTAGTAACTATTTAAATAAATCAATAGAGATTCTGATAGTAATGGTGAGTGAGGTTAGAATATTTATTTGTAATTAATAAAAATTACATATAAAAATCCAGAAAAAAAATACTGAAATATCAGTAAACCCATAGAAGGTATTGAGGCCTGTATGGAATTTTAAACATTATATTTTAAAATATAAAAAAAACGAGTACATCTATAAAAAAATAGAAGGAATATAGGGGAACCACCCTCTTTATTAAAATAGTTAAACCCACCGACAGCGAAAGTACCGTAAGGGAAGGTTGAAAGAGCACAGAAGGTAGATTATCTGATCTGAATGAAAACATAAATATTTTAAGAAGGAAACAGTTATCGCTATGCGAAATCGTACCTTGTGTATAATGGATCAACAAGTTATATTTAATAGCAAGCATAAGTTAATAAACGTATGCAAAGTGAAAGCAAAAGCCTGTAAATAAGGTTTAATTTGTTTTTTATAAACAAAATAGTTATTAATTATAGACCCGAAGCCGAGTGATCTAATTAAAGATAGGCCAGTATGGGCTGAACCTGTATATGTTGCAAAATATTAGGATAATCTTTAATTAGGGGTGAAAGGCCAATCAAACTTGGGGATATCTGGTTCTCCACGAAATTTATGTACGTAGAGCGTAAATGAAAAAATTAATAGTGGTAGAGTACTTTCTACTTAAGGGGGGCACTAAGCTTTACCGAGTTTAGAAAAACTACGAATACTATAAAAATATTTTATTTTACAGTGAGACATTCAATGCTAAGGTTGAGTGTCAAAAGGGAAACAGCCCAGACTACATGCTAAGGTCCTTAAAAGTATATAAGTGATAAAGGAGTGAAGTTACTCAGACATCTAAAAGGTAGGCTTAGAAGTAGCCATCCTATTGTGAAAGTGTAACAAATCATTGGATGACGTTTGTAGATCTCCCAAAATGTTCGGGGCTGCACATACTTACCGAAGCAGTAGGAAATTTATATTAAAAGTAAATTTCGGTAGTGGAGTATTTCATTTTTTAATAAGAAACTAAAACAGTAAAAATATCGTAAGGTTTAAAATGAAAGAAAGAATGTTGGTACAAGTAGCGTTAAACTTTGGTCACCGTAAACCTAAGGTTTCTACTGTTCAGTAATTCTGCAGTAGGTTATACGGCAACTAAGGGGTAAACACAATTTGTGGTAACTTGATGTATTATTATATTGTTAAAAATATATAGTAATTTGGAATTTGATATGCTGTATTGAATAGTTTATGTTAATAATTAATTGTTTAATAATATTTTTGTTTTTTTATAAAACAAAATTTATTATTTAGGTATTTTTAACAAAACACTAGCGTCAGGGAAATATTTTTTAAATCCAAAACCGTACTTAAAACCGACACTGGTAGGTTAGTTATAGAGTACTAAGGTGCTTTGAGGTAAGTATATTGAAGGAACTAGGCAAAATGGCTTTGTAACTTCGGGATAAGAGGTATAGTGTGGTATAGTGTAATGTGTTAGACATCTAATACTAACTTTTAATGTGAATCGAGGGGGGCGACTGTTTACTAAAAACACAGGACTTTGCAAATTTGAAAAAAGAGGTATTAGGTCTGAGGCCTGCCCGGTGCCGGTAAGTGAATAGGGAGCGTGTTAAGCGAAGAATGGAATCTCCGGTAAACGGCGGCTAACTATGACGGTCCTAAGGTAGCGTAATTCCCTGTCGGGTAAGTTCCGACGCGCATGAATGGCATAACGACCTCCTTGCTGTCTCCAGTATATTCTCAGCGAAAATGAATTTTTTGTGAAGATGCGAAATATTGTCGGCTAGACGGAAAGACCCCATGCACCTTTACTGTGATAATACATTATTCTGCATTAAATTATGTGAAGAATAGGTAGGAGATTAGAATTAAAAAATGCAAGTTTTTTATTTTTTTAATCATAAGTGTGATACTACCCTTAATTTATTGTAGCGTTAACCATATTTTAAATAAAGGAACCGTGTATTTGAGACAGTTTGACTGGGGCGGTCGCCTCCAAAAAAGTATCGGGGGTGTGTAAAAGGTAAACTCAGATTGGAAAACTTCAGTTGTAGAGCGTAATGGTATATGTTTGCCTGACTGTAAAACAGATATGTTGAACAGGGAGTATTCTCGGCCATAGTGATCAGGTAATTCTGAGTGGAAAGGTTACCGCTTAACAGATAAAAGGTACGCTGGGGAAAACAGGCTGATGTCTCTTGAAAGCCCTTATCAACGGAGTGGTTTGGCACCTCAATGTCGGTTAATACCATCTTG
>Ga0256878_1000186_pt1 | contig 10383 bp, 9 predicted proteins | sample MC6MC0436MT_FD_186343 | JGI IMG/M metagenome (GOLD analysis project Ga0256878, IMG submission 186343) | Metatranscriptome of enriched soil aggregate microbial communities from Iowa State University, Ames, United States - MC6-MC0436-MT... | ecosystem: Environmental > Terrestrial > Soil >... | reverse complement strand
TGGGCGGGGTAAGAGTTGCTCTGCAGCGCCTACAAGGCGCGAACGCTGTGGGAAACCAAAGTTTTCGGACTCTAGGGAGAGTATCTTCGCAAGGAGCAAATTTAAAGAAATTGACGGAAGCGGTACACAACGACGTGGAATGTGCGGGTATGATGTGAAGATCAGAAACCGTTTTCTGATCCGAACCATACTATTATGAAACCGTATTTTTTTATGCCAGTCAGAAACCGGTTTCTGGAGAAACGAAGGTGAGCCAAGCGAATGAAACCGACCATTCTTCACGTGGCGGAGCGTGCGCAAGTATCCAAGGCGACAGTGTCCCGCGTGCTTAACCGCAACCCGCAAGTGAAGGAGGAGATCAAGGAACGGGTTCTTCAAGCGATCGAGGAGTTGGGTTACCACCCCAGCGCGATTGCGCGAAATTTGGCAACTAGCCGGACGAACATGATCGGCCTGATCCTTCCCGATATTACGAACCCCTATTTCCCAGTATTGGCACGCGGTATTGAGGATGCTGCTCACCGTCTCGGATATGCTCTGTTCATCAGTAACACGGATAATGATCCAAAACTGGAACGAGAATATATTCACAAAATGGTGGAACAACAGGTAGGAGGCATTGTACTCATCTCCTCGATTCTGGATGAGGAGACGGTCAATGATTTAAACAGCCTTCGGACGCCTATCGTCCTCTGTGACCGTGTAATCGCCAATACGTCTTTCGACGCCGTGCTGATTGATGATTATAAAGCTGCGTATGAAGCAGTGAACTGCTTAATAGGGCTGGGGCACACCCGCATTGCTCATCTGGCAGGGCCGAAGGATATTCAATCGGCCGATAACCGTAAGAACGGGTATCTCGACGCGATGCGTGAAGCCAATCTGGAGCCGTTCATCAGCGTGGGTGAATTCAGCTACGAATCGGGGCTGCACCAGATGGGATCGGTCATGGACGAGTACCAGCCGACAGCGCTATTCGCGTCGAACGATCTGCTCGCTCTTGGAGCGATGCAGGAAATTCATCGCCGGGGAAAGAGTGTGCCGGAAGATGTCGCGATTATTGGCTGTGACGACATTCCATTCAGCAGGATGTCGCGGCCTTTGCTCAGTACAATTTCGATTCCTGCCTACCAGATCGGCGTTACTGCGGTACAGCTGCTGAATGATCAGATGAAGGGGGTGAGCTCCGGCGCAAAGAATGTGATTATGGAGCACAAGCTTATACACAGAGAAACATGCGGTGGGGTGGACCAGAAATGAATGCACAGATTGTAGTAGTGGGCAGTTTAAACATGGACATGGTCGTAAGTCTGAACCATCGTCCTGATCGGGGAGAGACGGTGCTTGGCAGCGATTTCTTCATGAACGCTGGAGGCAAGGGAGCGAACCAAGCCGTTGCGGCTAGCAAGCTTGGCGTTTCTGTAGCGATGATCGGGAAAGTAGGCTCAGATTTGTTTGGCGATCAATTGCTGGCCAATCTGGAGCAAGTTGGGGTCGACTGTCGTGCGATCGAGAAAGTATCTGAGGATGCAACGGGCGTAGCGTTCGTTACGTTGGATCCGGAAGGCGATAACAGCATCGTCGTCGCGCCAGGCGCCAATCTTCGGTTAACTCCGGAGGATGTACGCCGGCGGGAGGAGCTGATTAAGCAGTCGAAGCTGCTTATGGTGCAGCTGGAGGTTCCTCTAGAGACGGTGAAGGAAGCCATTACTATAGCCAGACGTCATAAGGTTCCGGTTCTGCTGGATCCGGCTCCGGCTCAAACGCTGTCGGAGGATCTGCTCAGCTTGGTCGATTATATCGTACCGAATGAGACGGAGATCAAGCAATTGACCGGTATTCACGTCTTCGACCAGGTGACCGCCAAGCTTGCGGCAGTCGAGCTGCTCCGCAAGGGGGTATCGACCGTATTCGCTAAGCTAGGGGAGAAGGGGATCGTTGTAGTTAACGCGAACCGTACCTTCTTCGTGGAGTCGTACGAGGTGAAGGCCGTGGATTCCACAGCAGCGGGCGACGCTTTCGCAGGCGCTGTGGGAGCGGCAATCGTTAGCGGGAAGGACATCTGGGCGGCTGCGAAATTCGCCTCCGCCATTGGCGCCCTTACCGTGACGCGCAAGGGAGCGCAAGCCTCTATGCCGAGTCTCGAGGAAGCCGAGCAGTTCATTAAGCAGGAAGCACACAATTAGAGATACCAAAGGGGAGACTTACATCCATGAAAACCAAAAAGTTTAGCGCATTAGGCGTCATTTTTCTCTCGATCGCATTGCTCCTTAGCGCATGCGGCGGCGGCAACACGAATAACAAAGGCGGGAATACCCCGGCTCCAGAGGAATCAGCAGGCGGCGAGAAAATTAACGCTGTATACTTCGTAAACAGCACATTGGGCGATAAGAGCTTCTTCGACTCCGCAGAAGCAGGCATGCAAAAAGCAGTAAAAGAACTCGGCATCAAAGCGAAGACAGTAGAAGGCGGCACGAACCAAGCGGATTGGGCAGCAAGCCTGGAATCCCTTGTATCCAGCGGCAGCTACAATGTGGTCGTCGTGGGCACGAGCCAGATGAAAGATATTGCGATCGACCTTGCAGGCCGTTACCCAGACGTGAAATTCATTTTCTTCGATGATGTGATCGACGGCGTTCCGAATATTTACTCCATGCTGTATTCCCAAAGTGAAGGCTCGTTCCTGGTAGGCGCATTCGGTGCCTTGGTTACAACCAGCACGGAGCTGAAGGGTGCAAACCCAGAGAAAGTGATCGGTTTTGTAGGCGGTATGGACATTCCTATTATCAATGACTTCAAATCCGGCTATGAGCAAGGCGCGCAGTATGTGGACAAAGATGTGAAGGTAGTAGCTTCTTATGTTGGGGATTTCTCCAATGCTCCAAAAGGCAAAGAATTGACAATGGCACAAATTAACTCGCAAAAAGCGGATATCGTATTCAACGTTGCTTCTGCTGCTGGTTTGGGCACACTGGAAGGAGCCAATGAAAAAGGCGTGTATTCCATTGGCGTCGATGCCAACCAGAATCCTCTGTACCCAGGCAGCGTATTGACTTCGATGCTCAAGAACGTCGATCAGTCGATCTTCCGCGCCTTTGAACTGATGCAAAAAGGCGAATTGAAGTTTGGCTCGAGCGAAATCCTCGGGATGAAAGAAGGCGGTGTTGGCCTGTCGAAGGACGAGCTGTACGAGAAGCATGTACCGCAAGCGATCAAAGATAAAATGGTTGAAATTGAGGACAAGCTGTCCAAAGGTGAAATTACAGTTAAATCGTCTCTGTAAGCAGCGTAAGAAGAGAGGTGCGGCAAGCCCACACCTCTCTTTATTAAAAATATAAGAAGTATAAGTTCCGTGATACTTGGCTTATATTTCCAAGGGATAGAAACAAGAGCCGCCTACAGATGGCGCCCTCCCGTTTCTTCTTGACAGGCCCCGAAAGGAATTATTTTGGTTGGGGGAGATAGCGATGCCAATTTTACTCGAGATGAAAAATATCCACAAAGTGTATCCGAATGGAACTGCTGCTAACCGTGGTGTCGATCTGACCGTTCACGAAGGAGAAATCCATGCCTTAGTGGGCGAGAACGGTGCGGGCAAATCCACCTTAATGAAAATTTTGTTCGGGCTCGAAGCGCCGACGGACGGAACGATCGAGTATAAAGGACAAACGGTTACCTTTGACGGACCTAGAGACGCAATCAAGCAAGGAATGGGCATGGTGCATCAGCACTTCATGCTAGCGCCTTCCTTGACCGTGTCGGAGAATATCGTGCTTGGCGATGAGCCGAAGAAAGGCGTATTCTCGCTGTTCCGCGATCGCGCGAAGGAATTCCAGGAAGTGGAGCACTTGATCTCGACCTACGGTCTGAAGGTGAACATGCAGGCCAAGGTCGAAAGCATTCCGGTGGGACAGAAGCAGCGGGTAGAAATTCTGAAGGTGCTGTACCGTGGCGCGAAGCTAATCATTCTAGATGAGCCTACCGCTGTATTGACACCGCAGGAAACCGACGAGCTGTTTGATTCCATCAAGGCACTGGTTAGCCAAGGCCATACGATTATTTTCATCACGCACAAGCTGCGTGAGGTTATGCAAATTTCGAACCGCATTACCGTGCTTCGGGCGGGCAAATCGATTGCGACCTTGCTCACCCAAGAGACGAACCAAGAAGAAATATCCCGGCTCATGGTCGGACGCGATGTCTTGTTCCGGGTGGATAAAATTCCGGCGGAGCCTAAAGATGTCGTGCTGTCCGTCCGCGATCTCGGTGCACTGGACGACAAGGGCGCGCTCGCGTTGAAAGGCGTTTCCTTCTCGATCCGCGGAGGCGAAGTTCTAGGCATCGCCGGGGTGGAAGGGAACGGACAGACGGAGCTGGTAGAGGTCATTACCGGGCTGCGCAAGGCAACTTCAGGGGAAGTGCGCTACCAGAACAAGGACTTGCTCGCCGCAAGCGTTGCGGAGATCCGCCGTATGAAGGTCGGCCACGTACCCGAGGACCGGCAAACCGCCGGTGCCAGCTTGACATCCAGCATTGCAGAAAACCTGATTTTGGATCATTATCGGAACCCAGATTTTAAGTGGGGTCCATTCATCAATAAGAAGAAGGTCAAGCAATTCGCCAAAATTATGATGGAAACCTTCGATGTTCGGGCTCAGAATGAGGAAACGATGGCCGGAGCGCTGTCGGGCGGTAATCTCCAGAAGGTTGTCGTTGCGCGGGAGTTGTCGAAAAATCCGCTGCTGCTCATCGCTTCCCAGCCGACTCGCGGTGTAGATATTGGCGCCATTGAATTCATCCACCGGGAAATCATTAAGCGCCGTGACGGCGGGGCGGCTGTAATGGTTGTATCGGCTGAATTGTCGGAGGTCATGGCTCTGAGCGACCGGATTATCGTGCTCTACGACGGAGAAATCGTGGCGCTTCTCGATAACACGCCGGACTTGACCGAACAAGAGATCGGCTATTACATGCTGGGTATCAAGAAGCAGGAACAGGAGGCGACGAGATGAAATCGTCCAAAGCATTATTTTTGGAGGTAGGTGGAATCTTGGCAGCAGTCGTGACGGCGCTAATATGCGGCTTCGTCGTCATTCTGCTGACAAGCAGTGAACCCTTCACTGCGATAAGCGCACTGCTCCTTGATCCGCTATCCAGCACATTCAATATCGGCACGATACTCAACAAAGCGGTACCGCTTATTCTGACGGGACTAGCCCTCTCTGTCGTGTTCCAATCCGGGGTATTCAGTATGGGTGCCGAAGGTCAGCTGTACATTGGCGCTTTCGTCGGAGCATTGGCTGCGATATACCTGCCGGCCATGAGCCCATGGATCCATTTTCCGCTGGTCATCGTTTGCGCGCTCTTGGGCGGTGCCTTATTCGGTATGATACCGGGGGTACTGAAGGCTTACTTGAATGCCAACGAGATCGTCACGACGCTGATGCTTAACTTTGTCGCTATTCTGACCACCTCTTATTTCGTCAACAACCAGTTGAAGGCAGCAAGCGGTGGCGGGTATGCGAAGATGGAGAACATCAGCAAAGATCTTCTGCTTCCCAAAATCTTTCCGGGCATGGCGGCTCATGCCGGCATCATAATCGCAGTCGTCGCAGTCATCGTCGTTTACTTGCTGATGTACAAGACGTCCATCGGCTATGAGCTGCGTCTGGTCGGTAAGAATGGCCACTTTGCCCGTTATGGCGGGATCGCTACCCGTAAAGTCATCGTAGTCAGCGTCATGATTAGCGGCGCGTTGGCTGGTTTGGCTGGAATTGTAGAGGTTCTCGGCATTCACGGGACGTTCAAGGAAAACTTCTCGGCAAGTTTGGGCTTTGATGGGATCATCATCGCACTTCTTGCCCGCAACCATCCGGTTGGTGTTCTGATTGCCGCATTGTTCTATGCGTATATTCAGGTAGGCGCGCAGACTATGCAGTTCGGCAGCGACATGCCTCGTGAGGTTGCAGTCATCATCCAGGTTATGCTCGTGCTTCTTGTATCAGCGCAGGCGATTTTCACGTACATCAAACAAAGATATGCCAGATCCGGGCAGAAGGCGGTGAAGTAATATGGTGTGGCAAACGATTTGGGGCCAAATCGTAGACCTGTCGCTGGTCGCTGTGCTGCTTCGCTTAATGACGCCGATTCTGCTGGCTTCGCTTGGCGGACTGATCTCGGATATCGGCGGCGTTATCAACATTGGGTTAGAGGGATTAATGCTGATGTCGGCGTTCACATCGATTGCGGTCGGCTCCAGCACAGGGAACTGGGCTGTCGGCGTATTGGCGGGCGTTGCGACCTCCGTGCTCATTAGTTACGGCATGGGCTTCTTCTCGCTCAAGATGAAAGTCGACATCATTATTACGGGATTCGCGGTTAACATCTTTGGTTCAGGCTTTACGATTTTCTTGATGAGCAAGCTCTATGGCATGACCGGTAACTACTCGCCGACTGGTGCTCCGCGTATTCCGGTCGTGAATATTCCGTTCATCGAAGACGTGCCGGTTCTTGGCAAGCTGCTTAGCGGACACAGCCTTATGGTTTGGATCGCGCTCTTGTCTGTCGCATTCTGTATGTTCTTGATTTACCGGACGCCATACGGCGTGCATCTCCGTTCTGTCGGCGAAGCGCCATATGCTGCCCAATCACTAGGAATTCCGGCAAAGCGGATTCAATACTCCGCGCTTGCGTGGAGCGGTGCGTTCGCAGGTCTGGCAGGTGCTTTTATGTCCAACGGCTTAACGAACATGTTCGTCAAGGACATGACGGCCGGTACGGGATTTCTTGCGCTAGCCGTCGTATTGCTTGGTAACCGGAATCCGATCGGGATTCTGCTTGGATCGCTCATATTCGGCTTGGCGAGCGCGCTCGCGACGATCGTTCAGACCGTTCCGAACTCACCGATTCCGAGCCAGTTCATTCAGATGATTCCGTATGTTGTTACGATCGCCGCACTCGTGTTCTTCGCGCTGCGGAATAAGAGAAGACTCGCCACCATGCCTTAAAGAAGGAGATTGAGACAAAGATGAGCACAACAAACCGAAGAAAAATCATCATTGACTGTGATCCGGGGCATGATGATGCTATTGCGATTTTGCTTGGTGCAGCCAATCCGAACGTGGAATTGGTCGGTATCACGACCGTTGCGGGAAATGCGGAAGTGGAGAAAACGACGGTCAATGCGTTGAAGGTTTGCGAGATCGCAGGCCTGACGGATCTGCCTGTCGCCAAAGGCTCAGGCCAGCCACTGGTGCGCAAGCGCGAGACGGCTGCGGATATTCACGGTGACAGCGGGATGGATGGTCCTTCGCTGCCAGACCCAACGAAGACTATCGTAGGCGAGCATGCGGTCGATTTCATTATCCGGCAGCTGCTTGCTTCCGATGGTGACATTACACTCGTACCCGTTGGACCGCTGACGAATATCGCAATGGCCATCCGGAAAGAACCGGCAATTATGCCTAAGATCCGTGAAATCGTCCTGATGGGCGGAGGCACCTTCGGCAACTGGACGCCTGCGGCGGAATTCAATATTTTCGTCGATGCCGAGGCGGCCAAGGTTGTGTTTGAGAGCGGCGTGCCGCTTACGATGTTTGGTCTTGATTTGACGCATAAAGCGCTGGCGACCCCTGAGATTCAAGCGCGCATTCAAGCGATCGGGAATCCGGTATCCGGGTTCGTGGTGGAGCTGCTGCAATTTTTCATGCATACGTACAAGGAAGTATTCGGCTTCGACGGCGCACCGATCCATGATGCCTGCTGCGTAGCGTATTGTATTGATCCGTCCGTGTTCACCTGCCGTAAGCTGCATGTGGATATTGAGACTCAAGGTGAATTTACGTACGGCATGACGGTTGTGGACATGCTTGGTGTGACGGGCAAAGAACCGAACGTGAATGTTGCTCTGGAGCTGGACACCGAGAAGTTCTGGGATATGATGATCAGCACGCTAGCGAATTACTCAGATAAGAAATAACAGCAGCGAGGTGGGCGTACAATGAAACCGATTATTCTGGATGTCGATACAGGCATTGACGATATGATGGCAATTGCTTATGCAGCGCATTCTCCCGAGCTGCGTCTTCTGGGGTTGACGACACAGTTCGGCAACGTCTCCACGGAAGAGGCAACTCGTAATACACTATATGTACTGGAGATGCTTGGACGGGAGGACGTGCCGGTCTATGCGGGTGCAAGCAAGCCGTTTGCCCGTCCGGACGTGCTCGGGCATGCCAAGCATGTGCATGGCGAGGACGGATTAGGCGGCGCACTGGGTGATTCTGCCCCTAAAGGACAGACCGGCTCGATGACGGCGGCCGAGTTCATGGTCGACCAGGTGCGGCGGATGCCGGGAGAGGTTACCATCATCGCGGTAGGGCCATTGACGAACCTGGCTCTAGCTGTTCAAGCGGATCCGGAATTTGTTCGTCTCGTGGGGCAAGTGGTCATTATGGGCGGTGCTGCGACTGTGCCGGGCAATGTGACTCCTTATGCCGAAGCGAATACCCATAGTGATCCGGAAGCTGCCGATTATGTATTCCGCTCGGGACTCTCGATTACGATGGTCGGACTCGATGTCACAATGAAGACCTTGCTGCCTCGCACCAAGCTGCAGCAGTGGCGGAGCAAGGAGACGAAGCTGGCGCATTTTATGGCAGATGCGACGGATTTCTATATGAACGCCTACGAGACATGGAATCCGGGAATCGGAGGATGCGCGCTGCATGACCCGCTGGCAGTAGGAATTGTCATCGACCCTTCCTTCTGCCGGGTAGAAACCATGCCGATCGAGGTCGACGTGGAAGACGGTGCGCCTACTTTAGGCCGGACCTTGGTTACTGAAGCCTCATCCAGGGCAGCGAACATTCATGTTTGTATCAAAGTCGATGCGGATCGTTTTCTGGAGCATTTTATGAGCCGGGCTGTTTAGAACGAAGGGTTACTTCATAGTACATTTAACGGGGGAGGAATCACCACATGAAAGCATGGGAAAAAGCATACCGTTTACTGCAAGAAGCGAATCCGGTCGTATTGGATGAGGAAGAACAGACATGGCTGGCGATGAATGAAGTGGAGAAATTCCATGATATGACGCTGAAGCTGTTCTGGCACAGTAATGTGCCAGGCTCCGGTGCTCCAGAGATGCTGGCCGTTGCGGCAGTGCAATCGATGCACAATATGGGCTACGAGACCGATCATCTGATAGCCTTGCTGGACGCAGGCGAGGTAGCTTATGCCAAGGACGACATGGCTGAGCTGCAGCGCATTACGGCACGCTTGATGTCCGAGCTGAACCGGCTGCCGAAGAACGAGCAATCGGAGTTCTGGAAGTATACCCCTTACACGACTTGGGAAGCGTACGAGCAGAAGGCGAAGTTCACTTCTTACGACTCCTATGACGTTCAGTCGGAAGATTTCTCATCCCGTATCTATGCCGGTTGGCTCGCACAAATTGTTGGTGGAGCTCTGGGTACCGCAATTGAAGGATATACCTCGCAGAAGCTGAAGGAAAAGTTCGGTGAAATTCGCCATTACGTTCGTAAGCCGAATACGTATAATGACGATATTACGTTTGAAATTGCCTTCCTGAGCGCATTCGATAAAGAAGGCTATGCGGTTTCATCCGGCACGATTGCCGAGGAGTGGGTTGCCTTGGTACCAAGCGGCTGGTCAGCGGAGGAAATCGCTTTGAAGAACATCCGCAACGGCATCTATCCGCCTGAAAGCGGCTATGTCAACAACCCGTTCCGCGAATGGATCGGCGCTCAGATGCGTGGTGCGATCTGCGGTATGGTCGCTCCAGGCAATCCGAAGGAAGCGGCTAGACTGGCTTGGAAAGACGGCATCGTCTCCCATGCCGGCAACGGCGTTCTGGGCGAAATCTTCAATGCGGTGTTCGTATCGCTCGCTTTTGTCGAGCAGGACATCCGGAAGATCGTCGAACTGTCCGTGGATGCGATTCCGGCTGACAGCGAATATTACGAATTCGTCTCCACTGCGCTGGGATGGTGCCGTCAGCACGAGGATTGGCAGCAGACCTGGGCGCTGTGCGAGGAGAAGTTCAAGGAATATAACTGGATTCACGCTTATCCGAACGCGATGGCGGAAGTGGTCGCGCTGTGGTATGGCAACGGGGACTTCGACGAAACACTGCATATCATTGCCATGGTCGGACAAGATGTCGACTGCAACGCTGCTCAGATTGTATCTGCACTCGGCATCATGAACGGGCTGGCATCCATTGACCGCAAGTGGACCGATCCGATCGGCGATCTGGATACGTATTTGAGAGGCATGAAGAAGATGAAGATTAGCGGGCTGTCGGATTGGACCGTTGATGCAGTACGCAAACACAGCACGAAATAAGCTGCACGATGAGCT
>Ga0256878_1000175_pt1 | contig 10688 bp, 1 predicted proteins | sample MC6MC0436MT_FD_186343 | JGI IMG/M metagenome (GOLD analysis project Ga0256878, IMG submission 186343) | Metatranscriptome of enriched soil aggregate microbial communities from Iowa State University, Ames, United States - MC6-MC0436-MT... | ecosystem: Environmental > Terrestrial > Soil >... | reverse complement strand
CCGATACGTTCCAACCCGACACACACAGGAACGAGCGGTTCGCACAGACACGAACGCGAGCGTCATCCGGCGGTCCCTGGGGCCACTGTGCACTGGGCCCCTGGGTTCTTTGAATCAGCGTCTGCCACCACCCGTCGCCGCCCGTCTCCCTTCCCGCCGCGGCCGCCGGTCCTCAGGCTCAGCCCCCGGCGGGCTTACGCAGCGTTGCGCGCAGCATGAGCGTACACCCCGCCATGCGATGGACGATGGAAGGCGGGTTCCAGGTGCAGCGTGGCTTGCTGTGCTGCTGCGATGCAGCGCGCCCTTCCGATGCTTCCTCCGCCTCGGGCCCGGGGTCAGCGTCGTTGTTGACGATCACTTCGCCATCGACTTATTCCACCACGGCGACAGGCTTGTACAGCGGACGAACCACGGAGCCGAGCACGCCCAACACACCGGCAAGCTGCCCGAGCATGGCACGATCCCTGGCCAGCGTGCCCGCCACGCCGATGATGGCACCCGCCGCACTCGCGGCCTTCTCTGCACCACCGAGCGCTGCGGCCACCCCCGCCCCGCCGTTCGCACGCACGCTTCTTGCCTCGGCGCCATCAGGGCGCCTCGAGCTGTTCAACGAGGACAGTAGTGCGCAGCTGCAGCGCCACGCACCCGGGTGCACGAAAGTGCTCGTCAAATACAGCGTGCACGCCGATGGAGGGCAGGCGCGGGGCAATGTGCTCAAGCTCAAGTATGAAGCGTGCTTGCACAACACGCTCGCGATGGCGGCGACGGCAGCGGCCGGAGCCGCTGCAGGTGCGTCGCGATCCTCGAAGTTGCCGCTCTTGCCGGCCCAGTCGCATTTTGGCCCGCGGGATTCGTCGTCCAGCAGCACGAGCAGCAATCACAGCAATGCAAACTCGGTGCTGTCCCCTCCGCTCGCCTCCACGACCAACCCCGCACAGCAGGAACTCCAACCCCACCTTCGCACCCAGTCGGCCCACCCGCGCGTGGCGCTCGTGCTGCCGGATTTCGGGGGCGAGAGCCTGCTGGCCCTCATGCAGTCGTTTCACACCGCGCAGTCATCGTCATCGTTATCGAACGGCGGGGCTGGCACAGCAGCGTCGACGACAGTGCCACCAGTCCTCGCACCTGGGGTGCGGCAAGTGCAGCTTCACTCTCACCTGGCGAGCCCGGGGACGGCGGTGATGCGGCTGCGCCAATTCGACGCGAACGCATCGCCCGCTGCCGCGTCGAGTGCGGCTCGACTGGCCATTCCTGCCGTCTGCGCTGCACTACGCGCAACGCTGGCCGTGGCGCGCGAGCTGCAGCGTCTGCACGCGTGCGCGTTGGTGCACTGCGCGCTGGATCCCGCGACCATCCTGTTCCACGCGCCGTCCGCCCGGGTATCCTTCTTGGACCTCAGCAGCTGCGCCCTTCTCGTGAAAGAACGCCCACTCAACTCGGCCTCCACTTCCTCTTCCTCTGCCTCCGACGCCTCCTCCTCCTCCTCCGCCGCCACCGCGCTCGCTGCTGCCGCGGCCGCTGCTGCCGCCGCATCAACAGCGGGCGGCAGCAGCGGCTCCATCGCCGACGGGGGCATCATGTCCCACATGACCCTCGGCGGCGGAGGGGTGACTTCGACGGCGCACGCATGGTTGTACCGCAGCCCGGAGCAGAGCGGCAAGGCGAACCGCGCGGTGGACGCGCGGAGCGACCTGTACTCCCTGGGATGCGTGCTGTTTGAGCTGCTGACCGGCCGTCCGCCATTCGTCAGCAACGATGCCCTGGAGCTCGTGCATCAGCACTTGGCGCGCGCACCACCGTCCATCCTGCCGCGCGTGGCGCCGCTCTCCGCACCGCCGCTGCTGTTGCCGCTTTTGCGCGCCACCCAGGCGATCCTGGGTCGTCTGTTGCAGAAGCAGGCTGATGAGCGCTACCAGTCCACGCACGGACTGATCCACGACCTGCGCGTCGTGCTGAACTTGGTGCCGCCAATCCTTGCGACCGCCTCATCGGTCAGCAGCATCGACGAGCACGGTTCGCCCGACGACGCTTCCTCGTCCCTCCTCGCGCGTGATGAAGCGCTCCACGCCGCCATGGCCGCCTTGACCTCCTTCCACGCGGGCACCTTGGATGCCGCCAGCACGTTCCGCCTGAGTGGGCGCCTCTATGGGCGCGATGAAGTGATCCGCGCTTTGAGGGACGCGTACGCGCGCGTGGGGGCCGCCTCTTCCTCGTCCTCTTCCTCGTCCTCCTCCGGTGCGGGGGATGCGGCGAATGAGACGGGCCAGGTGGCAAGCAGCAGTAAGCCACAGCTGTTCCTGCTCAGCGGCGCGACAGGCACGGGCAAAAGCAGTGTTGTCGACGAGTTGCACGCGTACGTGTCGTCTCTGCGTGGCTTGTTCGCCCGCGGCAAGTTCGAGCCCCAGCTGCGCGATTACTCCGCGGTGCTCCAGGCGCTCCGCGCGTTGGTGCTACAGCTCCTCGTGCGCGACGCAGCGCTCTGGCGCATCCGCATCCTGCGCGCAGTGGGTCTCACGAACGCCGGGGTGCTCGTTGACGCCTTGCCGGAGCTAGGACGTCTCCTGGGACCCCAGGCGCCTCCACCGATCGTCGGACCTGCCGAGGGCGCCGCGCGGTTTGTCGCGGTGCTGTGCACCTTTGTGTCGTCCCTGGCGTCGTCAGCGGCGCCGTCGGGGAACTCCAGTGGCGGTGATGGCGGACCATTGGTTCTGTTTGTCGACGATATGCAGCACGCCGATTCCGGTGCGCTGGCGCTGCTGCGGAACCTGATGACTTCTGCGACGGGGGCGCTGCTGATCGTCGGCGCCTATCGCGACACGGAAGTGATGGATGCTTCTTCGTCATCGGCGTCTTCATTGACAACTTCGCCCTCTATCCCGCCGCGCTCCCTGGCCAGCGATGCGCCTTCCTCTTCGGCGCACCCGCTGCTGTCTTTCCTGGTGGAGCAACGGCGCCTGCACCCCCGTCGCGTGACCGAGGTGATGCTGCCACCGCTCAAGCACCGGCACATCGTGTCGCTGCTGGTGGACGCGTTCCGCCTACCTTCTTTGCCGGCATCCACTGCCGTTGCCGCCAGCGCATCTTCCGCGGCAGAGAAGGTCGCGCCCCTGGCCACGCTGCTGCTGGCCCGCACGCAGGGTAATCCCTTCTTCGTCACGCAGCTGCTGCGCAGCTACCATGATGCCGGCCTGATTACTTTCGATTTCGGCAGCAGCGAAGACGAAGGTGTGGCTACCACCAGCACAGTGGAGGGCGATTCCAGCTCAGACGCTGTGGCACCCGAAGCACCCGAACCTCGCGCACCTGGGTGGCGGTGGAACGTTGACGCGATGCAGCGTGTCCCCGTGCCAGACGACGCGGTGGCGCTGGTGTGCGCGCGCATGCAGAGCCTGAGTGCGGACGCGCAGTTGGTGCTGCAGTACGCCGCGCTGTGCGGCAACAAGATCAGCCTCCAAGCCCTGTACTTCGTCACTCAACTTCCTGTGGGCCGCCTCGCGCGCGCGGCACTCGAGCTCGAGCAGGCTGGCATGTTGTTGTGTGCATCCATGGAGCATGGGAGGGACCTGCTGCTGCTTGCGCAGGTTGGCCCGTCGGCAGTGTCGCCGCAACATGTGACCCCGCCTGCTGCAGTCGATGCCGCGTCGACCTCGTCCTCGGCTGCCAGCACTCCTGCTGGCAAGGACGATGCTTTTGGGCCTTCTTCCAACGATGCGCTGGAGCAGGCAAGCACGGAGGCGGCTGGAAACGCTGCCACGAGCACCAGTGCAGTGACCGCAGACGGCAGTGCCAGCAGAAACGAGGACGGCGCTGCTGTGGAGAACCCTTCGTTCCTGTCGCGCCTCTCCTCACTGCATCTGAGTTTCGCGCATGACCAGCTGCGCCAAGCTGCGCTGCAGCTAGTTGCTCCCGGGCACATACCTTCCATGCGCTGCGTCCTGGCGAGCCGGTTGCTGTCCGGCTACGACGACGCGGAGCGAGAAGAATACGCCTTGGATATCGTGACGCACATCAATCTTGCGGGCATACCGGCGCTATGTGGGTCGTCAGCTTCGACCGAAGACGCTGCAGCGCTTGATAGCCCCGAGGCGCAACAAAACTGGCGCGATTTCTTTTCCGCACCGGGGCGGCTGTCCTCCGTGGTGGCGCTGGAGCTCGTGGCCGCTCGACAAGCGAAGTCTGCCGCCAGCTACGTCGCTGCCAGTGCCCTGCTTCATGCGGCACTGCAGCTGCTCCAGCACGAAGCTTCATCGAGTTCGGCTGCATCAGCAGCGGCAACGACGGATTCTGACGGCTTCCTGCGCGTGGACGACGCATGCTGGTCGCGCTCCTATTCCTTTTGCCTGTCGATCTACACCGAGCTGTGCACATGCGCGTACCTGCGCTCCCGCTACGCTGAGACGGTGTCGCTGGCCGAGTACGCGCTTGAGCATGTCACCGTGGGCCTCGACCGCGCGCCGTTTTTCCTGCTGCACCTGCAAAGTCTTTCCGCGCAGAACCTGCTGCAGCAGGCGGAAACGAGCGGCCTGGCACACCTGGAGGAGCTCGGAGTGACCCTGCTCGACGCCATGCCGCCCGAGGTGGAGGCGTGGCTGACCGCGGGGATCGACGTCGCCGACGAGGCCACCTTCGGCCGCGCGCCCGTGTTGGCCGCCGAACCGATCTCGGATCCCTTGCACTTGGCCCAAATGCATATGCTGACGTGCTTGTTGCCCACGATGTATTTCATCGGCTCAAAGCGCTATGCAGGGCTCATTTACACCATGCTCTCCCTGACGCGCTCGGCCGGATCGTCGCCCGACGCCGGCATCGCCATCGCGGTGTACGGCGTGCTCAAGTGGAGCACCAACGAGCTCGACGTGGTCTTCGCGGTGGGATCTATTGGGCAGCTGCTCGTGCAGCGCTTCGGCGATGCGGCGCGCTTCGCAGCCGCGGGAACGTCCTGCGTGTTCTTCTCGGCTGTGTACCCCTGGTGCCGTCCGCTGCGCTCTGCGTTCACGCTGATGCTCCAGGCGATCGACGACGCCCTGCGCGTGGGAGACCTGAATTGGCTGCAGTGGATGCTCATGCAGCAGGTGTGGCTGCCGTTCCTCAAGGGCGATGAAGCCTTGCCGATGGTGCTGTCGCGCAACCACGCCAAGCGGGCGCTGTGCGAGAGCAAGGGATTCCACTTGTCGTCCCAATTGTTTTCTCTTTGGGGCACGGCGCTGGAGGAGATGGTGTCGGGTGTGGAGCAGGTGATATCCGAGCCGAGCGTCGTCGGGGTCAATGGTGGGGGCTTCTACGCTTCGATGGCTCAGAGCATGCTGCAGTCCCCCGGCTCCGCGGCCGCCGGATCCGGATCCAGATCCAGCGGTGGCGCCATCCAGACGCCGCTGGTCTCGTTCAACGCGCACCTGCTGGACGGGATGAAGGCGTATCACCTCCGCCGCCTGCGCGAGGCGGACCAAGCGTTCGAACAGGCCGAGACAGTGAAGTCCAGCGCGACCGCACTGGTTATTATGGCCACCGCCACGTTCTACTCGTGCTTGAGTTTGCTGGCGAACTGTCCGCGCCTGACCATGCCGGATCAGGTTGTGACCAGCGACACCAGCAGTGGCCCGAGCGGTCGCAGCGCCGTCGACAGCTTGCTCGACCCTTCCGACGATGCGTGGCGCCCCTCGGTCCTCCCGGCCTCCTACTCCGCCTCGGAGGTCGAGTCGCGCCTGCGGAAGGCTGACGAGCTCATCGGGGTCATGAGCGTGTGGGCGAGGAGCAACGCGCACGACAACCTGCACAAGCTCGCATTGATGCTGGCGGAACGACACCGTGCCGCGGCGTTCTCGCACGTGGCGTTGCAGCAGCCCCACGCTTCCGACGCGACGAGAACGAAGGAGCGCTGCAGCATCTTCGCCGCCTTGGCTTTGTACGATCGCGCTTCGAGCTCCGCCTCGGGGTCCCAGATGTTCCTCGAGGCCGCTTTGGCGCTCGAGTTGCGCGCGAGATGCCTCCAGGCCATGCAGAACGAGACGGGCTCGTTCGGGGTGATGGGGGCAGCGAGGGCCGTGTATGCCCGTCTGGGGTTCCAGTTGAAGCTCAGACAGCTCGACGAGGAGTTCCCGCAGTTGGCATCGCTGGCGCAACCGGCGGACGCCCTTGCCAGCCCGGTGCAACGCACGGCAACGCTGACGAATTCTGCGGCCGTCGCGGCGGCGACAGCGGCAGCGGCGATGTCAGGACCGCCACCTCCGCCATCCGCCCTGATGCGGCACTTCTCGTTGCAGGCGGGTGTTGCACCCGTTCGCCCGTCGAGCGCGCAACAGCGCAACACGCTGGCAGATTCGCCGAATCTGGCACGCACGCTGCTGTCACCTGAGTCGAGCACCTCGAGCTCCGGAGTACTCGTGGACGCCTCCGCCACGCCATTGGTGCTTCCGCAGGCGGCAGTGCTGGCACCCTCGTCTTCGTCAGCGTCGGTGTCGTCGTTCACGGATACGGGGGCGCCGTCGGCCAACAGCAGCTCGACCGCGACGCCGCTCAGCGCCATGCTGCGCTCCATCCCTGCACCGCGCGCTTTGATGAACAACAGCGGGGCAAGCGGGCACACGTTGTCCACCGTGGCGCCCACCCCTTCCCCCGCGCCGTCCGCGCCCTCCTGGGACGCGCTGAGCCTCGTGCGCGCCATCGGTCAGATCGCCACGGAGAAAGACCAGGGCAAGCTCCTGCGCCGACTGATGCACCTCGTGTTGGAAACCGCCAGCGCCACCCGCGGCGTGCTGGTGCTCGAGGATGCCGCAACGAAGGACTGGAGCGTCGAGCTGGGGGGCAACGTCGACGCCAACGACGAGGAGGAGGAGGAGGAGGAGGAGGAGGAGGAGGATGCCCCTGCTGGAGCACAGCAGGGCGAGCGAGCGGAACGGGGCGACGAACTCGAGGAAGAGAAAGTCGACGGGGAGGGCGACGCGGACGATGAAAGGGAAGAGCATGACATCGAAATGTCTCCCCCTGTGTCGCCCTTGCCGGGCGAAGCCGCTCCGGCCGTGCACAAGGACGGTACCGCCGCCGCCGCAACCGATGCGCCCATTGCTTCGGCTTCGGCGACGAGCCACCTGGGCTTCCTGTCGCCAAAGCTGAGCATCGCTGCGATCGGCGAGCGCAAGGCCACGAGTCCCCAGATCGGCAGCGGTGGCCCGCGGCACCGCAAGCTCCAAAGCCATCCTTCCTCCTCCCTGGCCAGCCTTGCGCACCCGCAACAGTCCGCATTCGGCGTGTCGCCCTTGTCGCGCCACCGCGGCATCGGGATCAAGACTCAGGCGAACAACACCAACATCGCGGCAGCCACCGAGGCGTGTCAGGACGGCCCCAACTCTGTCAGCAGCTGCACGCGCTCGATCGACAGCGCGTCCTCCGGCACGGGCTCCACGAGCAGCGAGCGCCACGTGCGACTGGGAACGGGCGACCTGTCAGGTGTCGGTTCCGTTGAAGCGGCCTTGCCCATCAGCGTGTTCAACTTCTGCGTCAGCTCTGCGGAGACGTTGTGCCTGTCGGACCCCGCTGGGACCGCTTCCTTCGCTGGAGGCTACTCGTCTTCGTCCGCGTCTTCCGTGGCGTCGTCCACGCCGGCCGACTCGACGTCCAGCCTATTCAAGTCCGACGCGTACTTCGCGACGCACAAGCCGCGCGCCTTGCTATGCATGCCGGTGCTGCGTGCAGGCAGCGTGTTCGGTGTGCTGTACCTGGAGAACGACTACCGCAGCGACGCGTTCACCTCATCGCACATTCAGCTGCTGCAGCTGCTCTGCAGCCAGGCGGCGCTGTCGCTGGACAACGCGCGCCTCTATTGCGCCCTGAGCGAGAACAACGCGTCGCTCGAGGCGCAGGTCAAGTCCCGCACGGCCGAGCTGGAGGAGAAGAATCGTCAACTCCGCTCCGCGAAGGAGGCTGCGGAGGCCGCCACGAAGATCAAGGCGGACTTCCTCTCGAACATGTCTCACGAGATTCGCACGCCCATGAACGCCGTGATTGGCATCGGGCGCCTGCTGGCTGACACGCAGCTGTCACTGGAGCAGCAGCAGTATGTGCAGATGATCAACAACTCGGGACACCTGCTGCTCACCATCATTAACGACATCTTGGACTATTCCAAGCTTGAGTCCGGCATGCTGACGTTGAACTTCTCCCCCCAGAACATCGGCGACGTGGTCGAGGCTGCGGTCATGCTGTGCTACGACATGGCGGTGTCGAAGGGACTCTCGCTGGCGTGGTTCGTCCACCCCGGACTCCCGCCGTCGCTGATGATCGACTCGACCAGACTGCAGCAGATCTTGCTCAACCTGCTCTCCAACGCGATCAAGTTCACGAAAGCGGGTTCCGTGGAGCTGGAGCTTACTGGCCGCTTGCTGCCACAGCAGGACAGCTTCCAGGCCCTCTCCACCGCGACAGGCTCGCCCATCGTCGGCGGGCGCCGGGGCAGCTCGCCCAACAGCAACTCTGTGTGCTCCCCAACCCCGAGGCGCGTGGAGCTTCACTGCCGCGTGAAGGACACCGGAATCGGCATCTCGCCCACGCAGCTCGCACGGCTGTTCCACTCCTTCACGCAGGTGAGCGGCTCCAACGAGTTCGGCCCGGGCACCGGCTTGGGGCTCGTGATCAGCCAGCGGCTGGTGGAGGCCATGGGAGGAACTTGCATCGCCGTGCAGAGCGAACTCGGACACGGGTCGACGTTCTCGTTCAAGATTCTTGCGGATGTGTGCGCGGAAGCACCGGGAACCAATGCGGCCATGGCAGCCAGCCACACTGCCCACAGCCAGCGATCACCGGTCACGATGGGGCGCTCTAGCAGCACGGGCAGCACGAGCAGCTCCGGCTCAGAGGCGTCGCCTATCGCGTCGCTTCCGGCGCCGGCGCTGCACGGTCCTGGCCCTGTGCACTTGCATACAGCCGAGCAGCCAATCTCCTCTCCCGCGCCTGGTGTGTCCAACACGCGGTCGCTCAGTGCCGCGGATGGCACCAACAACTCTGGCAGCCGGAACACATCGCCGTCGCAGCTGCTTCTCTCCGCTGCCGCATTGAGTCTGCACCAGAACCTGCACGGCATCACGGTGGCCGAGAACGGTTTGCTTGCGCGCAGCAGGTGGATGGTGGTGTCCTCGCGCAACCCTGGACTGCACGCATGGTTGCGCGTCTGCGCATTCTACGGCACCTCGTTCGAGGTCTGCAGCAGCGTCGCGGAAGCGCGCATGCTGTTGCAGGCGCACCTATTGCACAAGCGCGTTTCGTCGGGCCCGACGTCGTCGCCTGCGCCGGTTGGACACCGCAGCACGTCCTCGGGTGGGGATGGTGCCGGCAGCAGTCCGTGCGCACTGCTGATCCTTGACCTCGACTGCGACGGTGTGAGCGATGAGGCGGTGCAGTCGCAGCTGTGCTCGCTGATGCCGTCGCGCATTCTGTACCTCTACTCCTCCTCCAAGGACCACCAGCTGCAGGCGCTGCTGCAGTCCAACGACGCAGGGAGCCGCACGCCGCCGACGCCAACGCCGGGTGGAACAGTTGCGCAGTTCCCGCTGGCGGCCACCACGGCAGCAGCAGTGGCAGCGTCGTCAAACGGATCTGGCCCATTGTATCCGTCCGTTCGCCGCGCCGTGCGCCGTCCCTTCAAGTCGCGCGCGCTGCTGCACAGTCTGCTGTCGCTGCTGGTGGAGCCGATGCCCTCGTCCGGGACGGCGCTGGCCTCGACGCCCACGCTGAAGTCCGTGGCCAACTCGCCCGCGGGCACGCCCGTCTCGCCGCCAGAACTCACCATTGGAGCCGGAGGCGCCGCGGCTGCAGTAGCCGCTGCCGCTGCTTCCGCTGCGCTGCCCTCGAATGCATCGACTGTGGCAGCCAACAGCAACGCCCGCCCGCCTCGTATCCGCAGCATCAGCGGTCAGTATCCCCTGCGTCTGCTGCTCGCGGAGGACAACGTGGTCAACGTGAAGTTCATGGTGATGCTGCTGCGCAAGTTGGGCTACGAGCTGCTGGTGGCGGCCAACGGGCGCGAGGTGCTGCAGCTGCTCGAGCGCGAGGCTGCACGGGGACGGCAGCACGAGGTGCAGTGCATCCTCATGGACGCCAGCATGGACGTGATGGATGGACTGGAGTGCACGCGCGTCATTCGTGCGCAGCAACTGCCGCAGCGTCTGAAACCGTTCATCGTCGCGCTGACGGCCAACGTGACGGAGGAGTACCGCCGCGCTTGCCTCGACAGCGGAATGAACTTGTTTTTGACCAAGCCGGTCCACGTGGAGAACTTGGTGTCCGCGCTCAAGACGGCACACACCGCACTGCAGGAGCAAATGCAGCAGCAACTCACGTCGCCGGCTGGCGCGGATACAAATGGAGCGAACAGCGTTGAAGCCGCTGCCCCAACTGCACCGACCGTTCAAGAGTCCGGCGCAGCAGAGGCTTCTCCTTCCTGATCGGCCGAGTTCAGTCACGGCAACTGACACCAACAATTTTGTCATGAGTCGCCTCAAAAAGGCGCAGCTGCTCAGCTGACCGCTGGTGGATCTCAACAGCTGCGCACAGGCGCTCTCGGCCTCCGCCGCAGCTCCGCCCCCGCGCCGTCTGCCAATAACGGTGCCGCTTGAGCAAAGCGGAGACCGGTTGCAGCGGCGCGCGTGAGGCATTGGTACGATGTTTCCTTGACGAGCGTAATTAATGCAACTCCCTGG
>Ga0256878_1000153_pt1 | contig 11529 bp, 9 predicted proteins | sample MC6MC0436MT_FD_186343 | JGI IMG/M metagenome (GOLD analysis project Ga0256878, IMG submission 186343) | Metatranscriptome of enriched soil aggregate microbial communities from Iowa State University, Ames, United States - MC6-MC0436-MT... | ecosystem: Environmental > Terrestrial > Soil >... | reverse complement strand
CGGACAACCAACTCCTTTTAGATTTTTTAGCCACAACCAACCAGCCTGTGTTTTTAACGGGCAAGGCAGGTACTGGAAAAACCACTTTGTTGCGTAAAATCAGAGAAAACACCAAAAAGAATTACGCCGTGGTGGCCCCTACCGCTGTTGCGGCCATTAATGCGGGTGGAGTTACGCTTCACTCCTTTTTTCAGATTCCTTTTGGGCCTTTGGTTCCGGTTGTAGATGAAAACACAGAAGTTCCTATTAAATATTCTGACGAGAAAACCAGACTGCTCCGCTGTCTCGATCTTTTAATTATCGATGAGATTAGTATGGTGCGGGTAGATATTATCGATTTTATCGACCGCACTTTAAAAAGAGTAAAAGGATCAAACCGTGCTTTTGGTGGTGTACAACTGCTTATGATCGGCGATTTGTACCAGCTTTCGCCCATTTTTCATGATGCCTGGCATATTTTGGGCAGCTATTATCAAAGCCCTTACTTTTTCGACAGTCTGATTTTCAAATCGACCTCGATGGTTACATTTACATTGGAAAAGGTATACCGTCAAAACGACCCTGTGTTTCTGGATATTTTAAACGGTATGCGCGAAAACGACCTGAGTCCGGCTTTATTGGCCAAACTAAACGAACGTTACGATCCATCGCTTAACCAGGAATGGAAAGACGATTACATTACCCTTACCACCCACAACCAGCTGGTTAACGAAATAAATAAAGGCTGTTTAGAAAAACTGGACGGCGAAATATTTGATTTTGATGCCGAAGTAAGTGGTGATTTCCCGAAAGATGCCTACCCTACTGATGAAAAATTGCAGCTGAAGCTTGGCGCACAGGTTATTTTTATCAAAAATGATTCATCGGGCAAAAAGCAATATTACAACGGGAAAGCAGCAAAAATAACAGCCATTAGCCAGGGTAGCATTAAGGTAGCCTTTACAGATGGTGGCCGCGAAATTGAGGTTGAAAAAGAAATCTGGCAGAATGTTAAATACAGTCTGAGTGAAGAAGACAATAAAATAAATGAAAACAGTACAGGTTCTTTTGCGCAATATCCGTTTAAACTGGCCTGGGCCATTACTGTACATAAAAGTCAGGGTTTAACTTTTGACAAAGCGATATTGGATGTAAGTACTGCCTTTACACACGGACAAGCTTATGTTGCTCTGAGTCGTTGCCGCAGCCTGGAAGGCTTGATTCTGAAATCGCCGGTAGTGGCCGAAAACATCATTACCGATGCCAAAGTAATCAGTTTCACCAAAACAAGCCATCAGGAAAAACCCACCACCGAATTACTAGATCGCTGCAGCCAGCAATATGCCTGGGGACTGATACACGAGCTCCTGGATTTTTCGCTGGTAACCAAAGACTGGGAAAAGCTTGGTCGCTCCAAACTGATTGATAAAGATGAGAAAAATGCTTTTTTAGCTTTGTACGAACAGGCAAACCAAACGCTACAGAACGAAGTTTTTAAAGTTGCCCGTAGCTTTATTGCCAAAGAATACGATAAAGTTTCTACCTCTGGTCATCCGGCAAAAGAAACTACTTTTATGGAGCGCTTACAAAAAGCTTCCGATTATTTTATTCCCAAACTGCAACAGGTTGTTACGCTAATGGACAAAATTGTAGCCATCAATTTTTACAACGATACCCATTCGGATAAGCTGTTAACCTTGCTCAAAGATTGTAAAGATGCCTTAAACATCAAACTGGCGTTATTTAAAATTTCATGGATTCCATTTTCGATTAAAGATTATATCGATACCCTTCATGCCAGCAGCAATAAACAGCCGGGAGAAAAGAAACAGGCTAAAACAAGTATTAAACCGAAAGAAATCAGCAATCCGCAGGTGTACAAAAACCTGGTTGAATGGCGAAAAACCATTGCAACACAAAGGGGCACTGCCGATCATGCCGTGCTGTCTGATCTGGCCCTGCTATCCATCGCCGAGCGCATGCCACGCACTACCGATCAGCTGGCAGCATTAAAAAGTGTTGGTATTGGCAATGCAAAAGAACTTGGCCAGCAAATTACCCGCATCGTTAACGCCCATTTGGGTACCAGCGAGTTATTTTAAAAAATTTTAGTCTGCTAAATGTTTTTTTAATACTTTCGCAACCCCATTTTAATTGCCACCACTTTATTGCAAGCCCATGAGTAAGTTTTTATACGGAATCGATTTTGGAACAACCAATTCGGCCCTTTCCATTTACGATGAAGAAAAAAGAGAGATTGTAGATACCATTTCTATCCCTTCGCTGATTTATTTTACTGAAACCAAAAGCGTGATTGATGGCGAAAGCCACATTGTGGGCGAAAAAGCTATTGATGCCTACCTGAATGATGGCATGAAAGGAAGGTTTATTAAATCTATCAAACAAATCCTTTCGCGTACTACTTTTACCGAAACCCGCATTCACAATAAACGCTATACGGCATCCGATCTGGTTACCTTAATCCTCAAAGATTTAAAAGATAAAGCCGATCAGATTATTGGCGAAGATTGTGAGAGGGCCATTATTGGCCGGCCGGTTTTCTTCGACGACGACAGCACCATGAAAGATACACTGGCACAAACGAGGCTTAAAAAAGCCGCCGAAAGTGCAGGTTTCAGTCAGGTACGCTTCCAGTTCGAGCCCATTGGTGCAGCATTTGCCTACGAAAAAACAATTACTAAAAAGGAACGCGTTTTGGTTGCCGATTTAGGTGGTGGAACAACAGATTTCACCTATCTGGTGCTCGATCCGGCCAAAGTAGGCAGCAAAGATCGTAAAAACGACATGATTGCTTCCGGCGGTATTTACATTGGCGGCGATAGCCTCGACTCGGCCTTTATGTGGGAAAAGGGAACACCTTACTTCGGTAAAAACACCATGTACGAAGCCACCCCTGGTAAAGTGCTTAATGTGCCCAAATCGCTTTTTGCCAATATTTGTACCTGGGATAAAATGAACTTTTTTAATGGTTTAAAAATCCAGAAAGAGATTGAAGAATATTACTACTACTCGGGCAACGATCCAAAATTCAAGAACCTGATTACGCTGATCGAAAATAACCTGGGCTATTCGCTGTTCAGATCAATCGAAAAAACCAAAATTGAGCTTTCTGATCAAACTTTATCCAACTTTGCTTACTCCAATATGGAAATCGAAATCGATGAAGATATTTCTATTGAACAATACAACGGTATTATCGAAAAAGATATCCTTAAAATTGAAAAATACCTCGATCAGTTTATGGAAACCCACAAAGTTGAACCTCAGGATATCGACTGTTTATTTTTAACCGGTGGAACATCAATGGTAGCAGCAGTACAGCAATTATTTAAGCATAAATTCCCTCATATTCCGCTAAATTCGGGCGATAACTTTAAAAGTGTAGCTAAGGGACTGGCTTACAGCGGCTATTTATTTGAGGATTAATTTTTCAATAATTTGCCAACATTTCTTCTTTCTTACGGCAAGATTATATAATTTAGGACAGTAAAATTGGTGCGACTGATTATAGATGCAGCGAGCAAGGCCTTACGCGTTAGGCGCCAAAGCAAATAATGTTTGAGGTCGGGAAAACCTGTTTTCTTTGAAGAGATGAAATCGAAAGATGTCCATTTCTTTACCAGACGCACCAATTTTCAATTTAACAGGGCCATCTTGCTGAACTGAAATACCGACATCCCCTTGTATCTTTTAAAACTACTGTTAAAATTAGTGGTTTGCTCAAAACCAAGCATAATGGCTATTTCATCAACCGAATAATCGCTATGGGTTAATAATGCTTCGGCTTCGCGCATAATGCGATCTTTAATTAAAACAGCCAGGCTTTTCCCTAAAACGCGATCTAAAAAACGGTTCAGTTTACCAGCGCTCATACCCATTCCTTCTGCATAAAACTGAATAGAACGTTCCTGCTTATAGTACTGCTCTAAAATCGCCCTGAAACGCAATACCTGCTCCAACTCATCGAGGGTTAAAGCTGCCAGATACCCATCTAAACCCGCTGTATAGCCTAAAAACAACGATAAATATTGAGCCAGAAAAGCGAGGTCTTTCCGGGCATTAATCTCTCGCTTCAGCATATCTAGCAAACTATAGGTTTTAGAAGATTCGGGAAGATCGAGATCCCTGAAAGATAAATTAAGGAATAAATTTTTAGCCATCGGATCTAAATGCTGAAGCAGAAACTCAGCATACAACAAACTGCTGAAACTTAGCCAGTATCCTGATTTAATTTCTCCGTCAAGCCTTACCAAACCTTCCTCCGGAATAAAAAATATCCGCCGGTTTGTCAGCACGTAATCGCCAGAGTTCATACATAAAAAGCCTGTACCCTCTTTAATAATTAACATGCGCATCGGAAATGCAGCCAAAAGCGCACGCTCTCTCTTAAAAATTCCACTAATTGGCTCCAGCTGTATCATAATAAACTCAAAAGGATAAACATGAGTAAGACCAGAATTACATCTTCTGGTTACATGCTAAAGATAAAATTTATCATCGTGTATGACAAATACTATAAAAAACAACATACTACTGATTTATAATGCAGTACCAAACTGATCAATTACCTGTATGTTTACTGCAACTGATAATACCTGGTGCATTTCGAAAGAAACCGTTAAACCAGCACTCAGGTTAACGCCATCTAATATTCCTGTCCGGTAGAACAAAACCTCTTCACCAAAATTGGTTTTTATCTTACCAAAGCCCTCTACTTCACTGTAACTTCCTATTATCCCCATTTGTTTTATCATCTTGGCCAAAGCACATTTACACCTTTGCCTAAAAAACTATGCCAAAATATTTTAGCAAGCCGTTGAAGCTCCCATCCTGAATCCGGAAAATAAGAAAATGACAGAAAACTATTTTTAGAAGGATAAAGACGCTATACATCAACTTATCCTGTTGGTATTAATTTAAAGTAAAAAACACAGCACACAGTATGGCACTATGAAATAAATTATGCCAGTTTTACATTAATCGCATTAGGACCTTTTTTGCCCTGGGCTGTTTCAAATGTTACTTTATCGTTTTGTTTTACTTTATCAACCAGACCGGTTACATGAATAAAAACCTCTTCACCACTTTCGGTAATTACGAATCCAAAACCTTTAGATTCGTTAAAAAATTTTACTGTTCCTTGCATTTAATTTAGATTTTGAACATAAATATATTAAAAACTTCCACCTTTTTAAGAAACTGGATAATGCTTAAAGTAAAATCACTATAGCACCATTACCCGACGACGATGAAAAAATTTTAAATACTTTTTGAATTTGGAGCGCGCTACATCATTTTAAAAATGACACACTAAACCATGATTTTGGCCCTGACCTTCATTTTTGGTGCTGCCGTGATGTTTTTAGCTACAATACCCCTTTTCGTAATCTGTGTATCGAATTCTACCGAACTGCCAACATACAAACCTTTTGCCCTGCATTCAGAAATATCGAAATAAATACTTTCGGCAACCATCAATTGTGAAATTAGTCCAAATCCCCTTTGTTTATTATAAGCTGTAATTACTCCGGTCATACAAAATAGTTTAAAGTGTTTAGCCATATAAATATAAGGTAACTAATACTACACAATTACCGCAGTAGATATCCGGTCAAAATAAATAGATAACCCTAACAGACTAGTTGATGTGCAAATCTTGTCAATAATATCAAAATGTTAAATTTGGGACACGTACAACCTACAGTTGTTAACCAAATTTAAAACCATATTGAGCGCAACCTGTTAGTACTATACATCAATATACCGAAAACATGAAAAAGCTAACAAAAAACAGTTCGGAAAAAGAACTAGATAACGTAAAAGAGGGCGACAATATTCAGGATGATACCGGAAAACAGGGAGAAGTGGCCCACATCGAAATTTTAAACCGCCGACGCGAAAAACAGTATTACTATAAACTCAAAAACGACGGCACTATACTGGTTATTAAGCAATGTCAGTTTTAGCTTGCCTTAGCATTTAATTGTATCTTTTGTTTTTTAAATTTTCTGGTTTACGGTGCTAAACCAACAGGCTTTTTTTAAGCCCAATTTGGCCATAAGCATTAATTTTGATACAATGTATCGGTTGCATAAAATAATATCCTATATTTACGCAACACACCATTAACCAAATAAATGAAAACAATTTTTACACTATTGCTATCTGCTGCTGCCCTCATTTCGGCAACAACAATTAACAAAAACTCCTACGAAAGCAAAAAAACATCCTTTTTATCTTTCGATAAAACCGACACCCCTGATCAGGACCGCTTTGTAAAAGTTACCCTTGCGCAGGGAGAATTTACCGAACCAACCGAAATGGCGGTGCTGCCCAACCTGGATATTTTGGTTACCCAGCGAAGAGGCGAAATACTGATTTATAAAAACCAGACTAAAAAACTTAAAGAAGCCGGCAAGCTCGATGTTTACTTTAAAACCAATGCACCCGGTGTTAACGCCGAAGAAGGCTTGCTGGGTATGGCCGCCGACCCAAAATTTGCCGTAAACAAATACGTTTACCTTTTTTACAGCCCTTTCGATAAGTCGGTAAACAGATTATCGCGTTTTAAACTGGTTAACGACCAGATTGTAAAAGAATCAGAAAAAATCGTGCTCGAATTTTATTCGCAACGCGATATCTGCTGTCACACCGGTGGCTCAATTGCTTTTGGATCAGATGGTTTGCTTTATGTTTCAACGGGTGATAACTCTACTCCTTTCGATGCACCAAATCAAAAATTTGTGAACAAAGGCTATGCACCTCTTGACAACCGTAAAGGATTTGAACAGTACGATGCCAGAAGATCATCAGGTAACACCAATGATTTAAGGGGTAAAATTTTAAGGATAAGAGTTAATGATGATGCTACTTACAGCATTCCCGATGGAAACCTTTTCCCTAAAAATGATCCAAAAAGCAGGCCTGAAATTTATGTAATGGGTAACCGCAATCCTTACCGCATTTCGGTTGACCAGAAAACAAACTTTTTATATTGGGGCGAGGTTGGTCCGGATGCCAGTGATGATGATGCATTAAGAGGCCCAAGAGGCTATGATGAAGTTAACCAGGCGCGTAAAGCCGGTAATTTTGGCTGGCCTTTGTTTATCGGAAACAACTATCCTTATAAAGCTTACGATTTCACCAATGGTGAGAACGGCAATGCCTTCGATCCGGCAGCGCCAATTAACAACTCGCCAAACAATACAGGTTTAACCCAGTTGCCACCCACTCAACCAGCATTTATCTGGTATCCTTATGGCTTATCGAGCGAATTTCCACAGGTTGGTGCCGGTGGCCGTACAGCTATGGCAGGTCCGGTTTATTATGCTAAAGCCAATTCGCCCTACCCGGCTTACTACAACGGAAAATTAATTATTTACGAATGGGTACGCGGATGGGTAAAAGCAGTAACCATGAACGCTGCAGGCGATTACATTAGCATGGAACCATTTTTATCTAAAGTTTCGTTAGCAGCACCTATTGATATGGAACTGGGACCTGATGGAAAACTATATATCCTGGAATACGGAAAAGGTTGGTTTTCTAAAAACCCGGATGCCGCCATTACGCGTATCGATTACCTGAAAGGAAACCGCCCGCCAAGTGTAGAAAGCCTCGACATTGCAAAAACAAGTGGTTTACTGCCTTATAAATTAACAGCAACTGTTAAAGCTAAAGATCCGGATGGCGACGCACTTAGTTATGTATGGAACCTGGGAAAAGGAATTATCAAAACCACTACCACACCAACAGTACAATATACATATACCAAAGCCGGCGAATACCCGGTTAGTGTTACCGTAATGGATAAAAGTAAAGCTGCTGCCAAAAGTCAGGTTATTCCGGTTTTTGCGGGTAACGAACAGCCAGCCGTAGATATCGTTTTAGCGGGAAACAAGAGTTTTTACTTCCCGAACAAAGTTGTAGATTATAAAGTGCTGGTAAGCGATAAAGGTGCAAAAGTTAATAACAGCCGCATTTACATCTCAAATACTTATACGCAGGGAACTGATATGGCGGGTGCGCAATTGGGTCACCAGCAAGCCGCACAAACCGTAGTTGGAAAAGCATTGATGTTAAAGTCGGATTGCAGTACCTGCCACAAAGAATCGGCAGTTTCAATTGGCCCTGCCTTTGAAAAAATTGCTACCAAATACAAAAACGACAATAAGGCGGTTGATTATCTGGCTTCGAAAGTAATTGGTGGCAGCCATGGCGTTTGGGGCGAGGTGCCAATGCCGGCACACAGCGCCATGAAAGAGGCTGAGGTTAAAAAGATTACCGAATGGATTATGACCCTGGGCAATAAAGAAACAGCTGTGGCTTCGTTACCTGCTGCCGGCAAAATTGTACCACCAGCTAACGTAGATAAGAAGAAATCGGTAATGACACTTAAAGCAAGCTATACCGATGCAGGTGCCAAAGGATTAAAACCACTAACCACAACCAACTTAATTAACCTGAGAAGCAGCATAATTGATGCTGACGATATTAAAGAATTCAAAGGCTTTGAAAAGAAGGATATTTATGGTGGCGAAAAACTTGTTTTAACCCGCGACAATGGCTGGTTAGCTTTAAAAAACATCGATTTAACCGGTATTGCCAGTTTTGGTTTTTCATTTGCAAACTTAGCGCCTGGTACTGAAGGTGAAATTGAAATCAGGCTAGACGGTAAAGATGGTGCCGTGGTTGGAAAATCTACATTTGCCAAAGCTGTGCCTGTAAATCTGCTCACCGACGGAAAGCTTCACTCCCTCTATTTTGTATTTAAGGGTCTAAAATCCGAAGATAAAAACAATAAGCTCATTATTCAGTCGGTAATAGTCGAGCCAAAATAAACAGTAAGCCCGGAACAACATAAAAAGTTCCGGGCTTTTTTATTGTAAAAAGATAGCCTTAATATTACGCTTCTTTAGACAGCAATAATATCTTTGCAACAAAACTGGCAGCACATGCAAAACATTAAAAACATCATTTTTGATTACGGCAACGTAATATTCGACATAGATTTCAGAATCGCACAGGCATCATTCCAAAAACTGGGCATTACCGATGTAGAAACCTTTTTTGCACACAAAGCGCATAACCGCTTATTTGATGATTTTGAAACCGGAGCCATTTCTCCGGCCGAATTCAGGGCAGGTATCAGGGCAGCCGCCAACCAACCTCAACTTACCGACCAGCAGATTGACGATGCCTGGAACAGCTTATTGATTGGTACCATACAACAAAACCACGATTTACTGTTAGAGGTTAAATCAAAATACCGTACATTTTTGCTAAGCAACAATAACGAAATCCACTACGATTGGATTATCAATTACCTGCAGGCTACTTTTAAAATTAACAATTACGACGATTATTTCGAGAAGGCCTATTTTTCGCAACACATGAAATTGCGTAAGCCAAATACCAATATTTTCGAACAGGTATTAAAAGAGAATAACTTAAACCCTGCCGAAACTTTGTTTATTGATGATAGTCCGCAACATATAGCAGGCGCGGAAAAAGTAGGCTTAAATACTTTACTCATGACCGAAAAACCGGCTCAGTTAGCCACATTTCTAAAAGCAAACGGAATTTTGTAAATTAGGTTATGGCAGAGAAAAAGTTTACATCGCTTAAAGAGTTCTATCCTTTTTACTTATCGGAGCATACCAACACCACTTCCCGTGTACTGCATTTTATCGGTACTGGCTTGGTGGTATTGGCTTTTTTTGCGGGCTTTCTCTTTCACAACTGGCGTTTCTTCCTGCTTATGCCACTGGTGGGTTACAGTTTCGCTTGGGTGGGGCATTTCTTCTTCGAGAAGAATAAACCGGCTACCTTTAAATATCCGGGGTATAGCCTGGCCAGCGATTTTATTCTTTTTTATGATCTGTTAACCGGAAAACAATCTTTTGTGGTGAAGAAATAGTTTCAGTTTGCAATTTTCAGTTCAAAAAAACAGTTGGCAATTTGCAGTTGGCAAAACATTGAAACAAATTCAACTTGAGGAGGTCTTAAAAAAGAAAATCGTCATCTCGACTGAAGCGTAGCGAAATGGAGAGATCTTAATAGATTTCTCGACTCCGTTGCACTCTGCTAGAAATGACGATCCAGATATAACTGAAAACTGTTAATTGTCGGCAATTTTCAGTTCAAAAAAAACAGTTGGCAATTTTCATCTAGCAAAACATTGAAACAAATTCAACTTGAGGAGGTCTTAAAAAAGAAAATCGTCATCTCGACTGAAGCGTAGCGAAATGCCTGCCCGTACAGGCGGGGAGAGATCTTAACAGATTTCTCGACTTCGTTGTACTCCGCTCGAAATGACGATCCAGATATAACTGAAAACTGAACTACAGCTTTCTTCTTTTTAATTCTCTTTCAATCAACCCCAGCTCTCTACCGGTTTGGCCGGCAACAGAAGTATTTTCCTGTGCCCTTCTGAATAAATAAGGCATTACAGCTTTAATTGGTCCATAAGGCACATACTTTGCTACATTGTAATCCGAATCGGCCAGGTTAAAGCTTAAATTATCGCTCATGCCTAGCAATTGTGCAAAGTAAACATGCGGATGGTTATGGGCAATATTTTTTTCTTCCAGTAAATAAGTTAACAAACGGCTGCTATCTTCGTTGTGTGTTCCTGCAACAATAGCAATCTCCTCAATATGATCTACACAATAGCGTAACGATTCGTTATAATCGCGGTCAGACGCAGCTTTATCTGGCTGTATCGGCGAAGCATAACCCATTTCGGCAGCGCGCTTACGCTCTTTTTCCATATAGGCACCGCGCACCATTTTAACCCCTAAAATAAAACCATCGGCTTTCGCAATTAAATGGTCGGCTTTCATATCAGCCAGTTTATCGTGACGGTACATCTGATAGGTGTTGTACACAATAATGCGTTCGCGGTTAAATTTACGCATCATATCCAATGCCAGCGCATCAATGGTATCCTGAATCCAGGTTTCTTCTGCATCGATCATAATCGGCACACCTTTCTCGTAAGCGGTTTTGCATATTTTTTCGCAACGCACTTTTACCTTCTCATACTCAGCCTCTTCAGTTGGCGTAAGGGTTTCTTTTGCATCTAATTTTTGTAACAGCGCGAAACGACCGATACCTGTAATTTTAAATACCGTAATTGGAATTTTAACATCGCCATCGGCACGAACAATAGTACGGATAATTTCGGCACAGGTTTCATCAAATACCTGCTCTTCTTCTTCACCTTCAACTGAGTAATCTAAAATAGTACCCACGCCGCCTTTATGTAACTGATCTATTGCTTTATCGCACTCTGCAATGGTTTCGCCCCCACAAAACTGCTGAAATATGGTTGCTTTAATCGCACCTTGAATGGGTAGTCCGATATTCAAAAAGAAATTGGTAATGGCCGGACCAACTTTGGTTAGAAAATTATTGGCGATGATTTTAAAAAGCCAGTAAGCTTTTTTTAATTCTGTATTGCTTTTTTGACGGAACGCAACTTCCGTATTATCGAAATTTGGTTGCTTATTGGGGGATAAATCCATT
>Ga0256878_1000147_pt1 | contig 11815 bp, 9 predicted proteins | sample MC6MC0436MT_FD_186343 | JGI IMG/M metagenome (GOLD analysis project Ga0256878, IMG submission 186343) | Metatranscriptome of enriched soil aggregate microbial communities from Iowa State University, Ames, United States - MC6-MC0436-MT... | ecosystem: Environmental > Terrestrial > Soil >... | reverse complement strand
GTAAAATTCTTTGGTTTGGCAATATTATTTACTGTTGCCTGCTTAAACAACGTTAATGCCCAGTTTGGCGGTTTAAAAGATAAACTGTTAAAAGTGGGTACGGCGCAAGGCGCTAAAGCCTTAGGGGTTGATAAATTTCTGAAACAACCTGTTGCCATTACCACCAGTTTCGATGATGTGAACCGCGAAGGCGAGATGATGCCCGATTTTAAATCGAAGGAGAAATTTCAGCCTTTATATTTATTGCCTAAAAATCCCGAGGGCGGTTATGTGCTTTGTGAAGGTTTTTATGAAATGACCAATAAAAGCTATTGCCTTAAAGCCGGAACCTTTGCCCCATCAAAAGGCGACGGTTACATGTTTGCTCCGGTTTTAGGACCCAAAGAAGAAATTGTAGTATCGATATTAAAGAGTGCAGAAAAGCACCCTGAAGTAGAACAGCACGATATTCAGGTTTTATTGTGGACCATTATTGCCCGCACTAAATTTGCTGATTACAGCGGACAGGTTAAACTTACAGCCATTAAATTACTTACGCCTAAACAACTTACCCAGTTAGAAGGTGGTGCTTTGGGTGTTTTGCCTTTTGATGTAATGGAAAAAGCTAAAGATCAGTTGCCGTCAGGCTTAAAAGCTGTGTTTGAAGCCGAAAATAACATCAGACAGTTGGTGGCATCAGGCAATTATACCTATGCTGATATGGAAAAATATGCAATTATTGCAGGTATGGCACCTCCAAGAAGCGATGTGCCGAGCGGCATCTGGACCAAACACCCTGATGGTTATTACGTGCGCTATTTTCCTTCGGGCTATTCCATTACCAAAGTGCAGGTTTATGTACCTAAAGAGTTATTGGCCAATGGCAATAAATTGGTTTATGATGCAGCAGGCGATATTGCTTGTCCGGCCAATACCGGTTCGCAACGTTTGGCGCAAACCAATGAGCCTTTGGAAGCCAATTATTCGCTTAAATTAACCACGGTTTGTAACCCGAAATAGTTTTTAAGTCCTTTAGATAATCCTATAAGGTTTTTAAAACCTTATAGGATTTAAAAATAAGTTAACTCAAAGCCTGTTCTAAATCGGCAATAATATCATCTGCGTGCTCCAGTCCAACCGAAATGCGCAACAGGTTTTTAGGTGTTTTACTATCTGGTCCCTCAATAGAGTAGCGGTGTTCAATCAAACTTTCCACCCCACCTAAGCTGGTAGCCTGCGCAAATAACTGCACTTTATTAACCACTTTACTTGCTGCCTCTACACCGCCTTTTACCAGGAAAGACATCATACCGCCAAAATCTTTCATTTGGTTTTTAGCAATTTCATGTTGAGGATGCGTTTCTAACCCCGGATAAAAAACAGCTTCTACCTGTGGGTGCTGATTTAAATAATCGGCTACTTTTTTACCATTCTCGCAGTGACCTTTCATGCGGTATGCCAAGGTTTTAATGCTGCGCGTTAACAGGTAGCAATCAAAAGGCGATGGAACGGCACCACCGGTTTGCTGCACATTCTTAATTTTATCCCACAGTTCATCCTTTTTCGCTGTAATCAAAACGCCACCTAATACATCGCTATGGCCACCCAGGTATTTGGTACTGCTGTGCATTACAATATCAGCTCCGAGCAAAATCGGGTTTTGTAAAATAGGAGAGGCGAAAGTGCTGTCGCAGGCAAAAGTGATATCGGCTGCCTTTGCAATTTTAGCTATTGCACTGATATCCGTAACTTTTAATAAGGGATTGGAAGGTGTTTCCGACCAAATGAGTTTAGTGTTGGGCTTAACAGAAGCTTTAACCAGCTCCAGATCTGTTTGGTCGACGAAATCAAATTCAAGTATATCGGCAAAAATGGTAAGCAATTGTTTTTTAAAGCCCCAGTACATATCATCTGGTGCAATAATATGGCTACCCGCCTTTAACGCCTGAAACAAGGCCATTCCCGAAGTATTGCCCGATGAGAAAGCAGCCGCATCTTTACCGTATTCTAATTTGGCTAAAGTGTTTTCTAAAGCAGACCGGTTTGGATTGCTTACCCGGCTGTACATGTGGCCGCCAGGATACCCGCCATGCTCATCGCGAAAAAAAGTTGTAGACAGATTAATGGGAGGGGTAACATCGCCTGTAGCACTGTTAACGAGATTAGATGCGTGAATAGCAAGGGTTTCGGGTTTCATGATAATAGGGGTTGATCGAAATAATATCAGATTGCAATTTAATATTTTGCAGCTAATTTAAACTTCGTAATTGTTTTGGCAAGATTTATGTAACAACTTTGACGCAATTTAAATTAAACTAAAATGAAAAGATTATTTATAGCTATCGCAATCGCATGTTCTACTTTAGTAATGTTACAAAGCTGCAATACTGCCAAAAGGGTAACCGCAGGTGTTACCGGTAGCAGAGGTACAGTAGTGCGCGACTGGGTAGTAAGCAACGTAGCTTTAGAAGGTTTACCTGATGGCGCTGTGCAAGGTTTATTTGGCGAGAAGTCGTACAAATGCTTTCAGGGCAGTACCTGGAAATTAACCAACAGCGGTAACGGATCGTATACTTTACCGGCATCAAGCGCATGTGGATCGGTAATGCAAACTATTTTCTGGTCGGCAGCACCAAAAGACCAGACTTTCCAGTTTAAAAAAATCTACGAAGGTGATAAAGCTAAAAACGTAAGTGAAGGTTACCGTTTAGTATTAACCGAACTTTCGAGCACACAAATGGTATTAAAATCGCCAATTGAATTTGGTGGCAGAACTGCAAACATCATTTTAACGTTTGTACCCGCTGCACGATAATACTTAGCATTGAAAAACATACCCGAAAGCACTTCTGAAAAGAGGTGCTTTTTTTGTCTGCAATCTATTTTAGCCACGGAAGCACGGATTAGCACGAAAAACTTCTTACATGTCGCACTGAGGGGTAATTTATTGAATGAAATCAATATTAGTAACAGCCCTTTCGATATCGTCATTTCGAGCGTAGTGCAACATAGCCGAGAAATCTGTCTCTATAGATTTCTCCATTCTGCCACCAGTGAAAAACTGACTGGCTTCAGTCGAAATGACGATTCTTCTACGGAGTCTATCAATAGTAGCGGAGTCGAAGCGCTTTTGCCTTTAGGCATATAAGCCACGGAGATTCTGTGTTGATATCCAAATTAATTTTTAATTTTGTAGTCCAAGGCAGCTCTAAGCTAGCTTCATTAGGGCAGTTCATTTTTAATGGCTGCTCTAACAATTTACTTCGTTTTCCACCTCAATCTTACTATAGTTAGCATCAAAGCACTTGTCGGTTTTATATATGGTATATATAAGTCCGAGTATTTTTCTTTGAACCGCTACTACTGCTTTCATTTTTATGCCGTGTTTGGACACAAGACGTACAAACACAGCTTTATGTTGCTGGTTATGCCTTATTGCTGTTAGGGCTGGCATATGCATTGCCTTCCTTAAATGTCTGTTCCCTCTTTTGGATATTTTCGGTTTCCCTTTTACAGAGGTTCCCGAGTCTTTGACCCTTACATCAAGTCCACTATAGCCTACCAGCTGTTTTTTGTTTTTTATCAGTTCAAACCCATTGGTTTCAGCAAGGGTAATCAAAGCTGTTAGCTTACCCACGCCAGGGATTGATGTGATATGATCTACTTTGCGAACAAGCTCTGAATCTTCTTTTAATGTTTTAGACAGTTCGTTTCTGATTTCCAGTTCCTGTTTATTGATTAGCTGGATACGTTTTGATATCCTTTTTATACTGCTCTGGTTAGGGAATCGCTCCACCAGCTCGGCATGAAGCTGGTTTTTCAAAACCGTTCTATCCGTAATTAGCTGGTCTCTTTCACGGGTAAGCTGTTTAAGCTTTCTGAATATCTTTTTGGGTGGCTGCCAGTCTTCAAGCTTCCGCTCTAGTCCAAACTGGCATATCGCCTGTGAAGCGGTCTTGTCAGTAATAGTCCTTACATCAAGTGTTTTAAAGTAATTGCTGATCTTGTTTGGAAGGACAATACTCAGGCGCTTGTCCTGATCTGAAAGATAATAAGCCAAATGTTCATGATAAACACCGGTGGCTTCCATCACGTACCGAACATCAACATTTTTTACAGTCTTTTTATCCACCCAGGAGCTAAGGCTGCTAAAACCGTTTGAAGTATTTGAAAATATTTTATAGGCGTATATCTCAACACCTGTGTCATGGCTCATTCTCCCAAGTGACACTACCAGTTCCTTTTGCGCCACATCAATACCTACAACCTGTTTTACAATAGATGACATAATTCTTTATTTAATTAGTAAAAGTGAATTGCCCTCCTTCATCTTTTCTCCTGGTTGGATATCCTGGCTATACTTCAAAATAAATACGCCTTACATTCTGTTCAGATTCTAAAAGGCAAAAAAGAGTGAGGCAATATCTCCGTGAGAACATACTATAAGAAGTTGTTTGGGCACAAATCAACTCTCACTCTTTTTCACTTAAATATGTTAAATTTATTATTTTTAAATTTCACAACAAACATAGGAGGCACAGATTTCTTTATTTGCTTTGCGGTTAAAACGGCTAAACTAGCCCCTGCACTTCAGGCCATGCCCCTGCTCGCCACACCATGTCCACTTCAATTTAAAACCTTACATTTATGCTATAAAAAGAACATTCCACTAACTTATTTGTTAAGCCATTATGGACTACATAGACTATTATAAAATCCTCGATTTAAAGAAAGATGCAAGTACAGAGGATATTAAAAAAGCTTATAGAAAACTAGCCCGGAAACATCACCCCGATCTTAACCCAAACAATGAGGAGGCCAACAAAAAATTTCAGCAGGTTAACGAAGCCAACGAGGTCTTAAGCGATCCGGAAAAGCGGAAGAAATACGACAAGTACGGTAAAGACTGGCAGCATGCCGATCAGTTAGATGCCCAGCAGCGGCAACAAAGACAGTATCAATCGCAGGGCGGTGGCTTTGGTGGCAGCAGCTATGCCGATGGATTTGGTGGAGGAGACTTCTCTGATTTCTTTTCCTCTATGTTTGGCGGGGGAGGCCGAAGTAGCAGAAATTCGCCATTTAAAGGACAGGATTACAATGCCGATTTGCAGCTAAACCTGCTCGATGCTTATACTACCCACAAGCAAACCTTAACCGTAAATGGCAAACAGGTTCGCATCACCATCCCTGCAGGAGTAGAAAACGGGCAAAAAAATTAAACTGGCAAATTATGGTGCGCCAGGGGTTAACAACGGCCCTCCCGGCGATTTGTATATCAAATTTAGTATTTCCGACGATCCAAAATTTAAACGAAAAGGAAACGACATTTACATACAGGAAGAGATAGACTTATATACCGCGGTATTGGGCGGCGAGAAAATTATAGATACCCTTAACGGCAAGGTGAAATTAAAAGTCCCGGAGGGTACACAACCCGATGCCTCTCTGCGTTTAAAAGGGAAAGGCTTTCCGGTTTATAAAAAGGAAAATCAATTTGGCGACTTATACATTAAGTGGCTGGTTAAATTACCTACCAGCTTAAATACTGAGCAAAAAGAACTATTCGAAAAACTCTCTAAACTTTAAACACCATGGAAAGTAAACTAATTCCGGTCGAAGATATTTGCGCTTATCATCATGTTGAGATTAATTTTATTCAATCTCTCGAAGATTTTGGTTTGATTCATACCAAGGTTAAAAAGAAGGCAGCCTTTTTACCCATGGCCGAATTGTCGAAACTTGAACAGTACCTGCGTCTGGCTCAGGATTTAGAGATAAACCTCGAGGGCATTTACGCAGTTTCACACCTGCTTAATCAGCTACAGGATATGCAGGAAGAAATACAATCGCTCAAGAACGAAATTAGTTATTACAAGCAACTTAACCAGCAACATTAATCAACCGTTTGTGCAAAAATTTGCATGAAAAGTGCATACCAAAACACAACCTTTTTAAGATTAGTTTCTTAAATTGGCGGTCTAATTTTATAAAAATGAGCGATTTGTCTTCAAAATTCATCGAAAAAATAAAATCATCCTATGCCCCAACGGGTTCGTACATTTATTTAGGCGCCGGGATTTTAGACGGACAAGTTTACAGTGAAGCCGAAGTTAACTTATCATTAAAAATGATGAACAGGCACGGTTTAATTGCCGGTGCCACAGGCACAGGTAAAACCCGTACGCTGCAGTTGCTTGCCGAACAGTTATCAGATGCCGGCGTTCCTGTTTTTATGTTAGATGTAAAAGGCGATTTATCAGGCTTAAACCAGCCTGGTGCTGTTAACCCCAAAATAGAAGAAAGGGCACAACAGTTAAATAAACCTTTTACCCCAACCGGCTTCCCTATCGAAATATATTCACTTTCGGGTAAAATGGGGGCACAAATGCGGGCAACCGTTTTGGAGTTTGGCCCAACATTACTTTCCAAAATTTTAGATTTAAACGATACCCAGGCTGGCGTTATGGCCGTTATCTTCAAATATGCCGATGATAACAAAATGCCTATAATCGACTTAAATGATTTAAAGAAACTGGTTTCCTATTTATCAGAAGGTGCCGGCGCAGCAGAAATAAAAAGCAGCTATGGCAGCATTTCTACAGCTACATCGGGTACCATTTTACGAAAAATTGTAGCCATTGAACAACAGGGTTTAGGTGGCATGTTTGGCGAAAAATCTTTTGATATAGAAGATCTTTTTGAACGTGTAGATGGCAAAGGCACCATCAGTTTATTGAATATTGCCGATGTTCAGAACCAGCCTGTTTTATATTCTACCTTTTTATTGAGTTTACTGGCAGAACTTTTTAACACCATGCCCGAGGTTGGCGACCTGGATAAACCCAAGCTAATCTTCTTTTTTGATGAAGCACACTTGTTGTTTAAAAACTCATCAAAAGCTTTCTTAGAGCAAATCGAAACCATTATCAGGTTAATCCGCTCAAAAGGCATTGGGGTTTTCTTCTGTACACAGGCTCCTACCGATGTACCTGAAAGTGTTTTAGGCCAATTGGGTAACCGCGTACAACATGCTTTGAGGGCCTTTACGCCAAACGACGTAGATGCTTTAAAGAAGACTGTAAATACCTATCCGAAATCTGATTTTTACGAAATAGACAAAATATTAACGTCATTGGGTACCGGCCAGGCTTTGGTCACCGTACTTAATGAGAAAGGTATCCCAACCGAAGTTTCGGCAACGATGCTTACCCCGCCAAGAGCGATAATGGGTCCACTTACCGCTGCAGACTTTGATAAGGTAGTACATGCCAGCCCAATGTTTGCCAAATACAAAGATCCGATCGATCCGGAAAGTGCTTACGATATTTTAACCAAACGCATTAACGAACAAATTGCGGCTGAAGAGCAGGCCAAACAAGAAGTAGAAGCCCAGAAACAGGCAGAAGCAGACAGTAAACCTAAACCCGGAGAAAAAAGCCTGGTAGAACAGGTAATGGGTGCTACCATTACCCGCCAGATAGGTAAAGAAATTGTTCGCGGTATTTTTGGTATGCTTACCGGAAAGAAAACCAGATCAAAATCTGGTGGCGGGCTTTTTGGATTCTAAAAAACAAATTATTAACCTTTTAAGCGCTCAAATTATTAATTTCGCGATATGAAGCCGGATAATTAGATCACTTTAATTGTCAAAAGGCTCAACCCTAACAAAAATTAACACCAATAGATGAAACCCACCCTATTAATATTGGCTGCTGGTATGGCAAGCCGTTACGGAAGCATGAAACAGATTGATGGCTTTGGTCCAAATGGCGAAACCATTATCGATTATTCTATTTACGATGCAATTAATGCTGGTTTTGGCAAAATTGTATTCATCATTAAAGAAGAGTTTGTAAATGAGTTTAAAGCTATTTTCGAACCAAAACTTGCCGGTAGAATTGAAACCGATTACGTTTTTCAAAACTTCGATTTAAAGCAGTTCGGTATTGAAGAAGAAATTTACAGAGAAAAACCATGGGGTACTGCACACGCTATCCTATCAGGTAGAAATGCCATTAAAGAACCTTTCTGCGTAATTAATGCTGATGATTTTTATGGTTACGATGCCTTTAAAAAGATGGTTGATTTCTTAACTACTGAAGTTACAGATAGCAATTACTCGATTATCGGTTATCAGGTAGGCAATACACTTTCTGAGTTCGGCGCTGTTTCGCGCGGGGTCTGTAAAGTAGATGCAGCCAGCAATTTAGAAGAAATTGTTGAGCGTACCAAAGTTTATCCTAAAGATGGAAATATCTTTTACGAAGAAGATGGCGAAGAGTTCCCGTTAAGTTTTGATACACCTGTATCTATGAATTTCTGGGGCTTTACACCTGCAGTTTTCAAAATTACTGAAGATATGTTCAGAGCGTTTGCAATGGAGAATAAAGACAAACCTAAGGCAGAGTTCTTTATCCCGTTAATTGGCGAGAACCTGGTAAAAACCAACACTGCCAACTTTAAAGTAGTACCAACTACAAATAAATGGTTTGGTGTAACCTACAAAGAAGATAAACCTTTTGTTCAGGATTGCATTGACCAGTTGATCAAAGACGGAACATACCCTGAAAAATTATGGGACTAAATTTAGCAGACGAAGTTTTAGAAGCTTACGGATACGCTAAAGAGAATATTACAATTACACAAATAGGTACGGGATTAATAAACCGTACTTATTTGCTTTCGCCTTTTGCTGAAGAAAAAAAATACATTCTTCAGAACATCAATACAGTAGTTTTTACTTCACCACAAACCATTGCAAGCAACCTGCGGGCAATAGCCGATTACCTGAGCTTTGCTTACCCCGATTATCTTTTTATTAAACCGGTTGCTACTACCAAAGGTGAAGAAATGGCTTATATCCACCACGAATACTGGCGGATGCTCCCCTTTGTACCCAATACCATTTCGCTTGATGTTTTAGCCGATACCAAACAAGCTTACGAAGCGGCAAAACAATTCGGTAAGCTGAGCAGATTGCTCGATAATTTTGATGCCGGTAGCCTTCAGCCAACCATAGCGGGTTTTCACGACCTCGCCTTGCGTTACGAGCAGTTTACATTAGCGCTGAACCAAGCCAGCGAAAAGCTAAAAATGGAGGCAGCAACACAGATCGAAAATGCTTTATCTCACAGCTACATTTTAGACTACTATATTTCTTATGCACACCGAAAGGATTTTCCCGACCGGGTAATGCACCATGATACTAAAATTAGCAATGTTTTATTAGATGATGAAAGCTATGAGGGCATTTGTGTAATTGATCTGGACACCATTATGCCCGGAAAATTTATTTCTGATCTGGGCGATATGATGCGCACCTATCTTTGTGCATACTCCGAAAACGAAACCGACTTAACTAAGATTAAAATTCGCCTGCCTTATTTTGAAGCAATGATAAAAGGCTATTTAGCCGAGATGAAAAGTATCTTAACCGAAACAGAAAAAGAGCTTATCTTATTCTCGGGCAGATACATCATTTATATGCAGGCTTTGCGCTTTTTAACCGACTTTTTAAGCGGTAACAAGTATTATCCTACCGATTACCCGGAACAAAACCTCGATCGTACTAAAAACCAGTTTAAACTGCTTTACGAAATATCCGTAAACGAAAAGGAATTACAGGATATTATTGAAGAAAATTTGGCTTAGTAATTCCCTTTTTTAGTTCTGCCTCACAATGCGATCGTCATTGCGAGGAACGAAGCAATCTTAATGCGCTCGCTAAGTAGCAGTTTTTGTAAGATTGCCTACCTATTGCAATAAGGTTTCGTCGGCTGAAAAATCCTTCTCTTAATGACAAATTTCTCAACAAAAAAGCGTTCCTGAACTTAATCAGAAACGCTTTTTATTTTATGCTTCCAGGTCTCTCGACTCAGAGCTGAAGACTCAAAGACTTATTTTTCTTCTTTCACTTCTTCAAAGTCAACATCAGTAACGTTATCGCCACCTTGAGCCTGACCATCAGCTTGTGGTTGTTCACCACCCTGAGGCTGCTCTCCAGCTTTGTACATTTCTTCTGATGCTACATTCCAGGCAGCTTGCAATTCAGCAGAAGCTGCATCGATATCTGCAAAGTTACGTGAAGAATGTGCTGCTTTTAATTTCTCTAAACCAGCTTCGATAGGTGCTTTTTTATCTGCAGATAATTTATCACCAAACTCTTTTAACTGTTTCTCAGTTGAGAAGATTAAAGCATCAGCTCCGTTAATTTTATCAGCTTCTTCTTTTTGCTTAGCATCATCTGCTGCATTAGCTTCAGCTTCTTCTTTCATTTTTTTGATCTCAGCGTCAGTTAAACCTGAAGATGCTTCGATACGGATTTTTTGCTCTTTACCAGTAGCTTTATCTTTTGCACTTACGTGTAAAATACCGTTGGCATCAATATCGAACGATACTTCTACCTGAGGCACACCACGAGGTGCTGGTGGAATACCATCTAAAATGAAGCGGCCAATTGTACGGTTTTGGCCAGCCATTGGGCGCTCACCTTGTAAAATGTGGATTTCTACTGAAGGCTGGTTATCAGCTGCAGTTGAGAAAGTTTCCGATTTTTTAGTTGGGATAGTTGTGTTAGACTCAATTAATTTAGTCATTACACCACCCATAGTTTCGATACCTAATGATAAAGGAGTAACGTCTAATAATAATACGTCTTTCACATCACCGGTTAATACACCACCTTGAATAGCAGCACCGATTGCTACAACTTCATCAGGGTTAACACCTTTACTTGGCTCTTTACCGAAGAAAGCTTTAACAGCATCCTGAATTGCAGGAATACGTGTTGAACCACCTACTAAGATAATTTCGTCGATATCGCTTGTGCTTAAACCAGCATTTTTCAAAGCAGATTTACAAGGATCGATAGTACGTTTAATTAAGCTATCAGCTAATTGCTCAAATTTAGCACGTGATAATGTACGTACCAAGTGTTTAGGTCCACTTGCATCAGCAGTAATGTATGGTAAGTTAATTTCAGTTGAAGTTGTGCTTGATAACTCAATTTTAGCTTTTTCAGCAGCTTCTTTTAAACGTTGCAAAGCCATTGGATCTTTAGAAAGGTCCATGCTGTTTTCTGATTTAAACTCATCAGTTAACCAATCGATAATGATGTGGTCAAAGTCATCACCACCTAAGTGTGTATCACCGTCAGTAGATTTTACTTCGAAAACGCCATCACCTAATTCCAATACAGAAACGTCGTGTGTACCACCACCGCAGTCAAACACAACAATTTTCATGTCTTTGTGTGCTTTATCCAAACCATAAGCTAAAGCAGCTGCAGTTGGCTCGTTAATGATACGTTTTACAGTTAAACCTGCAATTTCACCAGCCTCTTTAGTAGCCTGACGTTGTGCATCATTAAAGTAAGCAGGTACAGTAATTACTGCTTCAGTAACTTCCTGACCTAAGAAATCTTCAGCAGTTTTTTTCATTTTCTGCAAAATCATTGCAGAAATCTCTTGTGGAGTGTATTTTCTGTCGTCGATTTCAACACGTGGCGTGTTGTTATCGCCTTTTACTACTTTATAAGGTACGCGTCCAGCTTCTTTCGCACTTTCGTCGTAGCTGTTACCCATAAAGCGTTTAATCGAATATATCGTTTTGGTTGGGTTGGTTATAGCCTGACGTTTAGCAGGCTCGCCAACTTTACGCTCACCGTTTTCTGCAAAAGCAACAATAGACGGTGTAGTACGTTTACCCTCACTGTTTGCGATAACTACAGGCTCGTTGCCCTCCATTACGCTCACGCATGAGTTTGTTGTTCCTAAGTCTATTCCAATAATTTTTCCCATTGTATTTTTATTTTCTCTTTTTAAAGTATTATAATTTC
>Ga0256878_1000129_pt1 | contig 12700 bp, 9 predicted proteins | sample MC6MC0436MT_FD_186343 | JGI IMG/M metagenome (GOLD analysis project Ga0256878, IMG submission 186343) | Metatranscriptome of enriched soil aggregate microbial communities from Iowa State University, Ames, United States - MC6-MC0436-MT... | ecosystem: Environmental > Terrestrial > Soil >... | reverse complement strand
CTGGTTGCTTTGCTCATTATGCTACCCAATTTACTTTGGCAATACCACCATCATTTTCCGGTTGTTGGCCACATGAAAGAACTGGCCAGAACGCAGCTCGATAAAATTAACAGAACCGATTTTTTAAAAGACCAGCTTTTGTACTATTTCAATATCATTTTTATTGTTTTCGCCGGTTTATGGGCATTGCTTTTTAGTAAAACCTTTGCGCCTTACCGGTGGATTGTATTTGGATTTGTGATTTCACTTGGCTTGTTTACCTGGTTTAGGGCTAAAGCGTATTATGCGACAGGTTTATATCCTGTTGTTATTGCTGCAGGATGTACTTATTTAGCTTTATTGTTCAATCAGGGACGGAAAAAATACTTAAGGGTTTTAATGGTGATTTTACCTCTTGCCTTATTTAGTATAACGGTAAAATATGCCTACCCGGTTTTAAGTCCGCAACAAATTATTGCTAAACACCATAAATTTGCCAGAGTGGGCGCTTTGCGGTGGGAAGATGGACTACAGCATGATTTGCCACAGGATTTTGCCGATATGCAGGGTTGGAAAGAAATGGCCAGGTTAACGGATTCAGCTTATGCACGGGTTAAAGATAAATCGGCTTTGTTGGTACGTGCCGATAATTATGGTGAGGCCGGCGCAATAAACTATTACTCGAAATTTAAAAATATAAATGCGGTAACTTAAAATGCCGATTATTTGTACTGGTTTAAAATGGATAAACCAATTAAACATTTAATCCTGATCAGGGAACCGAACGAAGAAGATCCGCAGCGTAAAAAAGAGCAGCCATTTTTTAAGAAAATAACCAAAATAGGAGAAGTAACTACGCCTTATGCCAGAGAAAAGGGCGCAGCAGTTTTTTTACTGGAGGATGCTACCATTGATATTAACAGCAGGATACAATCGGAAATAGAAGAAGAAAAACATGACCATTAACGAAGCACAGGAAACAGTAGACCATTGGATTAAAACAACAGGTATCCGTTATTTTAACGAGTTAACCAATACCGCCATTTTAATGGAAGAGGTAGGTGAGGTAGCCCGCATTATGGCCCGTAAATATGGCGAGCAATCGTTTAAAAAAAGCGACGAAGAGGTAAATCTGGCTGATGAAATGGCTGATGTAATGTTTGTGCTAATTTGCCTGGCCAACCAATCCGGTATTAACTTAACTGAAGCTTTAGAGAAAAACCTGGAAAAGAAAAGTATCCGCGATGCCGACCGGCATAAAAATAATGAGAAGCTGAAGTAATTATTGAATGGATGAATGGTTGAGTGATTGAATGATATTGCTTGCATTCAATTCACTCATTCAAAATTCAATCCTTTTAATTTAAGCTATAAACTCCATCAAACTGCGGTAAGCCACAAAACGGTTTTTATACCTTTCGTTTAATTCGGCCTGTAAAGCTGGTGCGAAAACTTCCTGATATTGGTTGTAGTTTTCTAAACTATCTACCACGTATTGTGCGCAATAGGTTAGGCCTTCATTTGGCGAATCTACCACCTTTAACAAACGGTTAGATACAAACATGCCAGTAGCCATTACCTGTGGAATGTGGGTTTCCTGCATCCACTGCAACCATTCCTGGGCAGCCGCATCTTCTAAAATGAGCGTAACATTGTATAAGTACATACTGCAAAGATAAATAATATATCATGGCTAAAAAATTGTAACAAGCCTTTCACCTCTGTTTTTATTTTGATTTGCCGCTGCGCATGGCAGGAAGGTTTCAAAGTAACTTTGATTTGTCGCTGCGCACGGCAGGAAGGTTTCAAAGTCGATTAACTCAATGAACCAACTAGTTTGGAGTTGGGCGTTTGGAGCTTGGAGTCGGTTAACCGATTAAACTAATGAACTACTAACCAATGCACCAATCCGCTAAACCCCGTCCCCGCGTAAATTCCTAAACCTTTTCCTGGCTTCGGCGCTAAACATACTGCCGGGATAATCGGTAATCAGTTTTTGGAAATAAATTTTTGCCTGAGCAATATCGTTTAGTTTTTTCTCATACAAATCGCCAAGGGTAAAAAGGGCATCATCCGTCCAAATACCATCTTTAAAATCGTCGGTTACTTTTTTAAGGATATCGGCAGCTTTTTGGAAATCGTTTGCTTTAATCAAAATCCTCGCTTTACTCATCATAATGGCATCGGTAAGGCTGTTTTGTGGGAAAGCAATGGCAATACTGTCCATTTTTTTAATAGCGCGCTCGGGCAGGTTCCTGAATAAAAGCATCTCGGCATCGGCGTACATCTTTAACGCATTGCTATCGGCAGGTGTTTGAATGTTGTCGTTAATTAATAAACTTAAGTTCAAGGCATCGTTTGCTATTAGTTGCGAGGTGGCGGCTTTTAAAACCAGGCACTGGCCGTTGCTGTATTCAAAATTGCCCTGATAAAAAGAAAGTTTCGCACTGCGGAAACGTGCTTCGTTACCAATGGGCTGTCCTTCAAATTGTTTGCTTACCTGTTCGTATACCAAAAATGCTTCCCAGGGTTCGTTGGTTAAGATGTAAATATCGCCTAAATCCAGCTTTAGCTGGCCTACTTCCTGCTCGTTTACGCCTGGCATTTTTATGGCTTCTTCCAGCTCTTTTTCGGCCAATGTGGGTCTATTGAGGTAGTAAGCCTGTAGGTTAGCCAGTTTTTTAATGGCAAAAAGGGTATTCCGGTTTTTACCGTTTTCGGCCAGTAAAGCCTCATAATCTTTGGCCAGTAAATCGAGATCAGCAACCGTATATTTTCCGCCGGTGCGCAGGTTGTAACGGGTGTTCAGCATTTCGATTTTCGATGGCAGATAATACTGGTTATCCTTCCCTTTGGTTAAAAGGTATTCGTATGCTTTAATGGCTGTTTCGTAGGCACTGTTATCTACAAATGTATAAATGGCGTTAAATAGGGTTCCGCCATCTGCTTTAGTCCGTTTATCAAAAGCAATGAGCTGGCGTAAAGCCATATCAAATTCCTGCTGTTGTATATAGTTCCAGGTTAGCAACTGGATATAAATTTCGGCATCAGGTTCTTTCTGTACTTTTTTTAAAATTGCTCCCTGAAAAAGCTGGTAATCATTTTTATCTTCAAAAACATTCGAAAGTACGGCCTCTGCCTGTGGTAAAAGCTGTGGCATGGTACCAAGTGCATCCAGGTACTCCTGCATCAGCATCGGCTTATCCTTTTTAAACCTGTAAACATTCAGCAGTTCGAAAGTAAATAGCTGTTCATTGCCCAATACTTTCCGGCCCTGTTTAAAGGTTTGCACCGCAAAATCGTAATTTTCGAAACGGTAAAAGTTGTTGGCTATATTCCTGATTTTGAATTCATCTTTAGGCAGTTTACTAACCACATCGGTAAAAATTTTATTGGCCGCCTGCACATCTCCCTTTTCCTGGTACAGTTTACCTAAAGCAATGGGATAGATATCACTTTGCGGATTTTTTTTGATTTCGCGCTTAACTGCTTTCTCGGCTGCATCGTAACGTTTCAGCTTAACCAGGGTATTGAAATAGATATCGAAATAGGCTTCATTATTGGGTATGGCATAAAGTTTTTCGAGCAAAACCAGGGCTTTTTCATAATCGCCATCCTGATAATACTGAATCGCCAATGTGCTTTCATCGGGTGTTAAAGGCTGGTTCGGGCGGAAAATCTGCGCACTGGCCCCAAGCGTAAACGATAAGAATATGATGAAAAGCAAACGGTTCATAAACCCTAAATTATAAGTTTTAAATGTAACATTTTAATACCTGATAAGCTAAAGCACTAACTTATATAAAACGTATTTTAAATGTTACCTGTATTTTATTTTGTGTATATGTTATAAATACTAAATTGAACCACGACTTATTATTGCTGGCGGAGGTAACATTGTTGGTGTAAATCGTGGTTAAGTGGTTGTGATACTTATTTTTGTTGTCCCGTTGAGGATTTATTTATGTTAAAGAGGGTTTTTCTATTGTTAATGGTTGCGTTTATTTTTGCCTGCAAAGGGAAGAATGACAGTACTATACCTGTGGATGATTTTTTTAAAACACAGGATAAAGCCTACTACCGCATTTCGCCTGATGGGAAGAGCCTGTCGTACTTAAAATTGCAGAACAAAAAACTGGAGCTTTTTGCCGAAGATCTGACTACTGGAAACAGTGTGCAGCTTACCCACCTGAACGATAAGAGCATAAGTTTTCACTTTTGGACCAGCAATAACGAACTGATTTACTATACCGAAGACGAATCGAAAGAACGCAGGTCTGATTTGTTTGTCATTAACAAAGATGGCAGCAAGCAGGTACAGTTGTACACTAACGAAAAAAGCAGGCTAAGGGTAATTGAAGATCAGTTGATTGATGATAAATACATTATCGTTTCTTCAAATAAGCGCGATTCGACCCTTTTTGATGTTTACCGCTTAAATGTGCGTAATGGTGAAATGGATATGCTGGCTGAGAATCCAGGTAATTTTAGTCGCTGGATGACCGATTGCCGAGGTGAGCTGATGCTTGCCATTGCCAGTGATGGGGTAAATGAAACCTTAATGTACCGCGAAAATGCCGGTAAGTCTTTCAAGCCGGTAATTACCAATAACTTCGAAACTACTTTACAGCCGGTTGCCTTTTCAGAAACCAAATCGCATGGCTTATTTGCCATTTCTAGTGTTAACCGCGATAAAAATGCACTGGTAGAACTTGATTTACTTACCGGAAAAGAAAAACGGGTACTTTTTGCCGACGATACTTTAAACGTTGTAGATGCTACTTACTCGCGTTTCAGGAAAAAAATGCTTTTTGCTACTTACGAAAACTGGAAGAGAGAGAAATATTATCTTGATGATAGTACAAAACTGGCTTATTCAAAAATAGACCAGCTTTTACCAGGTACCGAGTGGATTATAGCCGATAAGGATAGAACAGATAAAGTATTTGTAATCCGCACTTTTACCGATAAAAACCCAGGTTCCTATTATTTGTACACGGCTGCAGATAATAACTTAAAAAAACTGACTGACGTAAGTCCTGCTATTAAACCGGAGGACATGAGTGCCATGAAGCCCATCAGTTTTAAAAGCAGCGATGGTTTAACCATTAACGGTTATTTAACCCTGCCGAAAGGTAAAAAAGCAGTTAATTTGCCTGTTGTAGTTTTTCCGCATAACGGACCAAAAGCCCGCAACAGCTGGGGCTATAATGCCGAGGTGCAGTTTTTGGCCAATTGTGGTTATGCCGTTTTACAGGTAAACTACCGCGGATCTACCGGCTATGGCAAATCATTTTATGCGGCTGGTTTTAAAGAATGGGGCGATAAAATACAAAACGATGTAAACGACGGGGCCAGATGGCTCATTGCACAGAAAATTGCCAACCCACAACGCATTGCTATTTATGGTAATGGTTTTGGGGGCTATATTGCCTTAAATTGTTTGTATAAAAATCCCGATCTTTATAAATGCGGAGGATCGAACTCTGGTGTAATTAACCTGTTTAGTTACCTGAAAACCTTCCCGCCGTTTTTAAAAGCTAAATTACAGATGTATTACGAAATTGTAGGCAATCCGGTTACTGAAACAGATTACATGCGTTTTGCATCGCCTGTTTTCCATGCCGACCGGTTTAAATCGCCTATTTTTATTGCGCAAAACCCCAAGGATCCAAGTGTAAACGTAGCCGAAGGGGTGCAGTTTATTAAAGAACTTAAAAAACGCAATGTTCAGGTTACTTATATCGAAAAGGAAGAAGGCCCTAACCCGGTAATACGCCAGCAGGGAAGAACCGCTTTGTACAAGGCTTTGGAAGAATTTTTACAAGAAAACCTGGGTAAGAAATAGGGCATGGCTTTAGATAAAAAAAGCGGTTACCGTAAAAACTTTTCACTGGGGGTAACCTTTATTGTACTCATTTCAATCCTCTTTATCTTATCACTTTTCCTGGCTTTTAACTACAGTAAAAAATCGATAGAAAATGATTTTGTTTCTGAGAAAGTAAACGTACTGGAGCAGAGCATTAAGCCCTATAACGATTTCTTTCAGAACAAAATGCCCGAAATATCTTATTATAGCGGCTATTTAGATTCTTCTACTGCTTCGAAGTTTGTAGATACGGTAGTGTTAAAGTACCCGTTTATTTCGCGCGTTACTTTTTACGATACCGAGGTAAAAGTAGCGCCGGTAAGAGATGGTATCAACGCCAACTATCTGGGTATTGGTCCGAAATCCATTTATCAGTTTGGAAAAGGAATCAGCCCCGATTCGGTAAAAGTTTACTCGGAAGAAGATCCCACCTCTTTTAACGTTGGCGATGATTTTAATGCCATGGCTTATAAACTGGCTACTTTTGTAGATCGGTTAGATACCGCTGCCGTACCTACACAGGAAGAACTTTTTACCAATTTTTCGGTGGTTAATTCGAGTGAGAATAAAATTACCTACCTGAATATTCCGCGTCGCGAGGACCTGAAAGTATACAAGGAGATGATGAAGCGTAAGTTAAATCCTTCTCCGGTTTACCAGCAGGATGTATTGGTTTTTAAGCTCGATGCACATCATATCAAAATTGTAAATACACGGCCTTTGCTTTATCAGCACATCAGCATTGTGCCGCTTACTTACGATCCAATTGACAATTCGGAAGAAAATATGAATACTGAGATTGCACTACCTGGTGCATTTTCTGATTTTAAACTGTACTTTGTTTCGTCTAAATCTTACATCAAAAAGGAGATTTTTATTTATTTTATGCCAATTGCCCTGGTGCTTTTACTGGTGTATGGCGTACTGTTGCTGGTTGCTTTTTTAATTTACCGTAACCTGAACATCAACAGCAAAATGTTTAAGTTGCAGTACGATTTTGTGAATAACCTTACACACGAATTTAAAACACCGGTTAGTGTGATTAAGATTGCGGGTAACAACATTAAAAGCGCTCAGGCATTGAGCCAGCGGGAACAACAGTTGTATGGTAAAATACTGGATGAAGAAGCAGACAAGCTTAACGGTTTAATGAACAAGCTGCTGGCTTTTACCCAGATTGAGAATAAGGCAATAAAATTAAACCAGGAGGAAGTTAATATTGTCGATTTTATTGAAAGCACCATAGAGTCGCACACACTTAAACATCCCGATTTTAAGATCACCTACGAAGTGGTAGGCTTTAAAACCTTTATAACCGATCCGGTGTTGTTAGGGAGTTTGTTCGATAACCTGGCCGAGAATGCCTATAAATATTCTAAGCCCGATCAGAAGAAACTCCATATTAGTGCCAAGTTGATTAAAGGCGTGCTGGTTTTCAGGTTTGCGGATAAAGGGATTGGAATAGCAGCATCAGAATTAAACAATATATTTAAGAAATTTTTCCGCATCCAGAACGAATATAACCAAATGGGTAGTGTAGGCCTGGGTTTGGCATTTTGCAAAGAACTGGTTAACTTTATGGAGGGAGAAATCTCTGTTAAAAGTAAAGTAGGCAGTGGTACAGAATTTAAAATCGTGCTGCCTTTTAATAGTTAGAGAAGGTTGGAAGTTTAAAGGTTGGAATGTTAGAACGTTGATTTAACCATCAAACATTACAGCGTTGCAACATTAAAACGAGGTTGAAAAGTTTAAAGGTTGGAATGCTAAAACGTTGGGTTTAACCTTCAAACATTACAGCGTTTCAACATTAAAGAAAGCGGTTGGAAAGTTTAAAGGTTGGAATGTTGGAACTTTGGGTTTAACCTTCAAACATTACAGCGTTTCAACATTAAAACAACAGATAAAACAATAAATAAAGTTAAAGGTAGTAGCGCCGAAACATTTCAACGTGGTAGCCTTTCAACATACAATGTAAACACATATATAAATGTCTAAAGAAGTAAAAATATTAATCGTAGAAGATGATGAAAATCTTCGCTTTCTTGTAGCCCACCGCTTAAAGGCCGAGGGATATACTGTGCTAGAGGCAAATGATGGCGATGCAGGTGAAAGGATGATTTTGGCTGATCAGCCTGATATTGTTTTATTGGACTGGATGATGCCGGGTAAACAAGGAGCCGAAGTTTGCGAGCATGTCCGTAAACAGGGTTTCGAAAACCTGATCATTATGATGACTGCCAAAGCGCAGGATGTAGACAAGATTGATGCCTATAATTTTGGTGCATCTGATTACATTACCAAACCTTTTAACATGGATGTTTTGGTAGCCATGCTGGAGAGTAAGGTGAAATTTATTGTGAATAAAGATACCGCCGAAATTCACCGTTTTGGTAATATGGAACATCACCCGAATATCCACACCTTGTTTAGGGATGGAAAGAAAATTGAGTTAACCATATTGGAGAACCGTATTTTATTGTACTTCTTGCGTAATCCGGGTAAGGTAATTAACCGCGATGAGCTGATGCTGGTAGTTTGGGGTTATAACTCTGATGTTAATACCAGAACGCTTGATATGCACATTGTGCGCCTGCGTAAGAAAATAGAATTGAATCCCGATAATCCGCAGTTATTACAAACCGTAAGGGGAGTAGGTTACCGGTTTAACGCGGGATAGGAGTAATTATTGAATGAGAGAATGATTGAATGAATGGATTGGCTTTTGCTCAAAACATTCATTCAATCATTCAATCATTTTTAACTACGCTCGTTTCAACGTAAAAATTGTAATCTCAGGTAGTATTCCAACTCTGCCCGGATACCCTAAAAAGCCATAACCTACGTTAACGTAAAGTTGCTGGTGTTGTTCCTGGTATAAGCCTGCCCATTCTTTATAAATGTATTGTATAGGGCTCCATTGAATTTCTTTAAACCTTAAGCCAAACTGCATGCCGTGCGTATGACCACTAAACATGGCATCAATTTGCGGATATTTTTGCAACACCTCGCCGCGCCAGTGAGAAGGATCGTGGCTCAGTAATAGTTTTACAGGTAAGTCGTCGGTGTTTTTAACTGCGAGTTCCATTTTACCATATTTCGGGAAACGGCCCATGCCCCAGTTTTCGACCCCTAAAATTCCGATTTCTTCGCCATCAACCTTTAACCTGCGGTTATCGTTCATCAGCAGGTCGTAACCCATAATTTTGTGCACATCAACCATATCTTTCAGGTTTTTTACCTTAGCTGGCGATGATTCCTTGCCAAAAAAATAGTCGCCATAATCGTGGTTCCCGAGCGATGAATAAACGCCCAGTGGTGCTTTTACTTTCGAGAAAATATCCTGGTAATCGCGTACTTCGTTGGTGAGGTTGTTTACCAAATCGCCTGTGAAAAAGATGAAATCGGGTTTCTCGCCCAGCAGCATTTCTACACCGCCTTTTACAGCAGTTTTATTATAGAAACTTCCCGAGTGGATATCTGAAATCTGCCCCAGGGTAATGCCGTCGAAAGCTTTTGGCAGGTTAGGCAATACTAAATTCACCCTTCTTACCTGATAATCGTATGCACCGGAAATAATGCCCCAGCTTAAAGACGTTAAGGGAACTGCGGCGGTAACCAGTCCGGCTTTAACCAAAAACGCCGAACGCGAAATTTTATCGTCTTCGTGAGTGCTTGTAGCTGTTACAGGTGCAGCTGTGGTTGTTTTTTTTCTGCTTAGCTTAATCCATAACCTGCGCAAATCATCGAGCACGAGGAAGGGCAGCATGGCCAGTTTGCAGGCTACTGTTAAAAAGAAAGAAACCAGAATGATTGCACGTAGGGTTAGAAACAAATTGAGGTAAATGCCACAAAAAACGCCAAAAATCAATAAGGCGCTATAGCCCCAGTATGCAATGGCAAATACTTTTTTAGTGTTGGGTTTCCATTTGTTAAAAACAGATGTAATGGCTTTGAAACAATAAATATCAAAAGCGATAATAAAAATGCAGGCGGCAATGATAAAAGGTAATCTTCCCATTTCTGGTGAGTTGAGTAATTTATTAAACAAAAAGGCAGGTATTTCGCCTGCCTAAATTAAAGAAATTATAATGTTTTATTATCTGAAATCGTCTTCATCTTCTTCCTCATCAAATTCGGCATTAAATAAACTGCCAAACATATCGCTAAAGCCAAAGCCACCGGTTAAGTAATTTTTACTCAGCTGAGAGTATTCGGCTAAGCCATGCAATACAAACTCCATTAACAACAAGGTTTGGTTTTCGCTTAACTTGGGATGGAATTTTTTAACCGTATCGTATAAGCCGGGCACCAGCATCAATGCTTTTTTGTATTGAACACTGGTTAAAAGATCTGTTAAATCTACATTATTGCCTTCAGTAAACCATTCGGTTATTTCGGTATAAGGATTGGCTGTTTTGCTTTTTTTAGCTTTTTCAGGGTCAGGGAAATAACGTGCAAATAAAGTTTTAACTGCTTTGCCGATTAAGGTAGTGGCTACATGTGCCGGTCCTTCCAGTTCGCCTTCGTACACCAGCTCTATTTTACCGGTTATGGCCGGGATAATACCCGCTAAATCTGATAAACGCACAAAAGCATTTTTTTCGCCCGAGATCAGCATCCTTCTTTCGGCGGTACTGATTAAATTTTCATAAGCCGAAATGGTTAACCTGGCCGATACGCCCGATTTCTGGTCGATGTACTCACTTTTACGAGCCTCGAAAGCAATTTGCTCAATTAAATCTTTTAGCAAACCATCGGCTTCGATACTGGCTTTTTGTTCTGTAGTTAATTTGGCTTCCTGGAAAGTAATTTTGCGCGAAATTTCGATGCTTTTTGGGTAGTGGGTTAAAATCTGACTTTCTATCCTGTCTTTCAATGGGGTAACAATGCTTCCACGGTTGGTGTAATCTTCAGGGTTTGCAGTAAATACAAACTGGATATCTAAAGGCAAACGCAATTTAAAACCGCGAATCTGAATATCTTTTTCCTGCAGCATGTTAAATAAGGCTACCTGGATACGTGCCTGTAAATCGGGCAGTTCGTTGATTACGAAAATGCTGCGGTGTGCGCGCGGAATTAAGCCAAAGTGGATAACTCTTTCATCATTGTAGGTTAGTTTCAGCGTGGCTGCTTTTATAGGGTCAATATCGCCAATTAAATCGGCTACGGTAACATCAGGTGTAGCCAGCTTTTCGGTATAACGTTCGCTGCGGTGTAACCAGGCAATTTCTGTGGCATCACCTTTGGTGGCAATTTCATTTTTTGCATACCATGAAATCGGGTTCAGCGGATCGTCGAAAATTTCGCTTCCGGCTACGTAGGGTACATACTCATCCAATAAATTAACCATTAAACGGGCAATGCGTGTTTTGGCTTGCCCACGTAAGCCCAGAAGTAAAATATTGTGGCGCGATAGAATGGCCGTCTGTAACTCGGGGATTACCGTTTCATCATAACCAATAATACCTTCAAATTCGGTTTTCTTATCACGGAGAACTTTAATCAGGTTTTCCCTTAATTCTTCCTTAACGCTTCTTGATTTATAAGTGGTAGCCTTTAACTGGCCTAATGTAGTATTTTGCATTTTTTGGTTTAAATGGGTCTAAGGTTCAGTGTTTAAGGTATAAGGTTTGTAAAGTGAACAAACAACTTCCATAAATCTATCCCTTTTTAATGTTTTTATGGTTGATTAGGTAGCATTGGCGATGGGTTTTATTTTAAACCCTCTGCCTTAATACCTTCTACCTTATTTAACTGTTTTTCTTCTGTTTTTAATGTAATCTTCAAAAATGTATTCGCCTAAGCCATTTAATGAGCTGTAAAAAGCCCGGCCGCCGTTTATTTCGGTAAATTGGCGTACAAACTGCTGCAGGTAAGGATCTTTGGCAATCATAAAAGTCGTAATCGGGATCCTTAAGCGCTTGCACTGCGCGGCCATGTTTAACGTTTTGTTAATTACTTTGCGGTCCAGTCCCATGCTATTTTTGTAATACTTGCCATTTTCTTTCAAACAGGTAGGTTTACCATCGGTAATCATGAAAATCTGTTTGTTGTGTGTTTTCCTTCTGCGGAGCAAATCTGCCGCAAGTTCTAATCCGGCATAGGTATTGGTATGGTAGGGACCAACTTGTAAATAAGGTAAATCTTTTACGGTTATGGGCCAGGCATCATTACCAAAAACCACAATGTCCAAAGTATCTTTAGGATATTTCGTTTTAATAAGTTCGGCCAGGGCCATGGCTACTTTTTTTGCAGGGGTAATCCGGTCTTCGCCGTACAAAATCATCGAGTGCGAAATATCAATCATCAGTACAGTAGAAGTTAAGGTTTTGAAATCTTTTTCTTCTACCTCCAGATCGCGGTCGGTGAGGGTAAAATCATTAATGCCATGGTTAATTTGTGCATTTTGAATAGAAGCAGTCATATCGATCTGATCTAAGCTGTCGCCAAAATTATATTCTCGTCTGTCGGCATTTTTTTCTTCGCCAATGCCCGATTGGTTACTGTTGTGGTTGCCCCGGCCACTTTTTTTCAGTTTCCCGAAAATTTCATCAAGGGCCGATTTGCGAATAGTTTGTTCGGTTTTGGCGGTAATTTTAAATTCTCCCGATTGGTTGTCTTCGGTGAGATAGCCTTTATCTTTTAAATCATCTATAAAATTACCGATACCATAATCGTTATTGGTAAGCTTATATTGCTTATCAAGTTCATTTAACCAGCTTAGGGCCTCGGCTGCATCACCTGCTGTATAATTCAGCAGTTCGCTAAATAATTTTAGCAATTCATCAAAGCCACCTTTGGGCGTATCGCCGGGCTTGTAATCAGAAAAACGAAAACCTCTCATGTGCTTTT
>Ga0256878_1000096_pt1 | contig 13741 bp, 1 predicted proteins | sample MC6MC0436MT_FD_186343 | JGI IMG/M metagenome (GOLD analysis project Ga0256878, IMG submission 186343) | Metatranscriptome of enriched soil aggregate microbial communities from Iowa State University, Ames, United States - MC6-MC0436-MT... | ecosystem: Environmental > Terrestrial > Soil >... | reverse complement strand
GTTGGTAGGTGAACTGATGTCGAACAACGAACGCCAAATTGCAACAGGGAACGCGAGGCATGCCAGAAACAAAAGGAGGCGGTTGGCAGCAATGGCGGATGGTGGGAGAACAGGAGCAGGCGCGCTTAGAAATCAAGCTGCGTGAGCAAAGCGGCGCCGCGCTTGATCCAGTGCTTCTCCGGCAGCGTGGAGTTGAGCTGGATAGCGAGTACATAGTTCGTTGAGTGTCCCGTGGTCGACAAGGTACCTGCGCGCTTGCTGGTCTTGTAAACGGGCGCGGTGTAGGTGAGGCGACCGGTGGTGCTCAGCTTCTTGGTCTCGCAGGGCCGCAGCCAGATCGGCGGCATCTCGCTGTACAGCTGGCGGCGCAGCGGCTCGGCCAGGTGACCGTGCGCGCTGTCCCATCGCGCGCCCTCCAGGAACAGACCGTAGATGTAGCAGCCGTCCGCAGGCGCCACCACCTCCGCAGCGGAGGCCGCGCTGACGCCTGCCGCTCCATCCTTCGTGCCGCTGCCGCCAGGCACGGGAATATTGGGCAGCACCTCGAAGTCGAATGCCAGCTCGTCGATGGCGATCTTATGCTGGCGCGCGTAGTTTTGCAAAGTTCCAGTGAGGAAACTTTGTGTAAAGAAGAAACCCGAGAGCCAGAAGACGGGCGGCGGTCCTTGGCGCACCCAGTCTTGGAACATCTGCAGTCTGCGCTTGAGGTCTTGCACCCACGCGCCGAGTGGCTTGAGCGACGGATAGGCCACCACGCTCCACAGGCGCGGCACCTGTCCATTGAACATGCTGTCGCCCATCTGCTCAAGCTCGGACGACATGACCACCTCTCCCTTCACCGCGCGCTGCAGGTCGCTCAACGAGCGCTTCACTGCGTCGGTCAGACGGTTGAACCGCACCAGCTCCTGCACGAGCACCGTGTGCAGAGAGTTGCTGTAAGACACGGGGTACGCGCGGCTTGCGGCCTCGATGTCGAACTGAGCAGGCAGCTGCGACTCGATGTCGTGCGCCAGACCGGAGATCACTGCCTCGCGCGACTGTCCGCCCGCACTGGCGGACCTGGGCTGCAGCTGCAGCAGCGTCTCGAACAGTGCCTGCGACTCCTTGATCGCAGTGGTGGTGTTCGCATTCTCGTGGAGTCCGAACACATCGGCGTCGTCGTGCACGGGCAGCTCGGCGATGTAGCTGCGGTACTCGAGCAGGTCGGCGCCGGTGGGCGGGCAGCGGTAGCGGCCGCCTGCGTCGAACGCATAGTCGTCCTTGATCACGTCGGTGCTGAAGAAATCCTCCAGCACATGCGTGATGGTGCGGCGATCCCAGTCGTCCGTAACGCGTCCTCCGTAGTTGAGCTGTCCTACCAGGTAGCGCAGCGCCTTGATCGGCAGCGCCTCGTCCGCGTACAGATCGATGAAAAGCTTCAGCTGGCGCTGCGAGATGGACAGATCGCCCGCGGTGAACTCGTACAAAATGTTGTATCCCACGCTGCCGAACTTGCGTCGCTCCTGGACGACGGCGTGGAACAGCGCCAGTCCAAACAGCAGCTTCTTGTGCTCCTCCGGCCTGCGCGACTCGTCCAGGTACTGCTGCTCGATGGAGCGGTAGGTGGCTGCCAGGTTCGCGCGAATGCCCTTGGGCGGCTCATTCGTGATCTTCACACCGTTCTGCAGGATCGAAACGGGGAACGCAGCGGACGGCATCGACGTCAGCCACAGGCGGAACGAGTCGTTGCACTGAGCGGGGTTGATGTCGTCAACGATCTTCTGCAGCGTGGGCAGCCAGCTCACAGCAAGATGCGCGTTCTGCAGCAGCACCCATGTGCCCTTGTCGATGGCCTCACGGATGGCCGACTCGGCCAGCGGTCCCTGTCCTTGTCCGAGCGAGATAGAGAACAGGCGGTCCGGCGTGGAGAAGCCCAGCTCGTACGCCAGCTTGTACACGTCCTTGACGGGGTCCACACCGGGCGACAGGATGAAGATCAGCGGGCTGCACGGGTCGCTGTCACCGTACGCAGTGCGCAGGTCGAACGGCGGCGGCGTGATGAACTCACGTCCCAACAGCAGCGTCACCACGCGCGCAATGCTCTGCGTCATCTTGTCCGGTCGGAAGCAGCGCAGCACCAGCAGCTTTTGGAACGGACTCAGCTTCGTCTCCCACACGCCAGGGAGCGCGCGCGTGTCCGGATCGTTGCTCTCGTAGAAGTAGCGCCACCGACGAAGGTGCTGCTTGAAGTGCTCAGCGAAGCCGGAGAACGCAGGCAGCTCGGACAGGTGCACGATCTGCTGCCAGTTGAGGTCAGGCAGCCAGCGCTCCCACGACGGATGGGCAGCGGCCTGCGCCGTGGCCGTGCGCGCCGCCTCAGCCGCCTCCTCCTCCTCGTCGTCCTCTTCGTCCTCGTCCTCCTCATTGCTCGCGACGAAAGTCGGTGCTGCGGGGTCGATGACCGTGGGATTCGGCTCGTACTTTCGGTCGATGGCGCCGATGCCACCCGTCAGCAAGAGGCGCACCTCGCCCGCGTCGAGCTGGCCCTTGCCAGAAAGGATGCGCATGGTCAACATCAGAGAGAAAAGCAACTTGTCCTTCTCGAACAGCGATCGGCACACGTTCTTGTACAGCGCGCGCAGGAACTGCTTGTCGATGTTGTTTGTGCGCACGTGCACATCGAGCGACTTGTCCGCGTCCTTGATAGCCGCAATGAACATGCGGTTGAAGTACTCAAGCGAGAACTGGTACATGGGGTCCACCTGGCCCAGGTCCGAGATGCAGAAGAACAGGTTGGACGCGGCCTGAGCAACGCCGCTGTACGACAGACGAGTCTTGTTGATGTCGGCCTCCATCTTGGCAGCGGCGGCAACGCGCTTCTCGATCAACTTGGCGGCCTGCTTGGACTTCTGCAGCGTCGCGATAAGATCCTCGTCGTCCAGCAGCATTCCTGAGCTGTTGTTGAGCCTCTCCAGAATCTTGTCCTCGATGAGCTGCAGCTGCCTCTGGTTCTCTGCTCCCTTGAGCACGAGTTCGCTGCGCTCCGCCTCCAGCTCCGGCTCCTCGCAGAGCACGACCGTGCTGAGCATCTGGTCGGTCAGTCCCTCGGGCGTGATGGCGAAGTTGACCAGAGTCACGCGCGTGGACGTCTCCGGAGGGTAGTGAGGGTTCTGCAGCTTCGTCGTCAGGTACAAACGGAACGAAGGATCGAACGCCAACACCTCGCTGCCAAGGCGGATCATCGTGCGCACACCGGACTTGTATGTCTGCTTGAGCAGCACGGGTTCGAGCACGTTGTCGATGTACTCGCCAACGTTCTCGATGAGGATAGGCAGTCCGATCTGCAGCGCCGTGGACAGCGTGCGAATGAACGTGTCGTCGCTCTGCTTGACGACCTTGAGCGCGGTCTTCTCGTCCTCCATGTTGCGGATCCAGCGGTTGGCCTGGCCTTGAGGATCGATGAACAGGGAGTAGCGGCGGGAGTTCATGGAGATGATCGCGTTGTCGACGGAGAAACTGTCCTTGGGCAGGCCCTGGATGCCCCACTGGCGGATGGCAACGGGGTCGCCCAGCACGCGCGACAGCTGGAACTCGCTGTCGCACGCGATCGACTTGCTCTGCAGCAGCGACACCCAGCGCTTCACGCACGTGTCGCGGTAGGCCGCAGTGAACACGCCCAGGTAGGCGATGACGCCGGATGCGACGAGAATGTTACCGACCACGTTGACGAAGTCGAGCGCCAGCTGGCGGGCGCGCTCTTGCCAGCGCACTTTCTCGTTGGCCAGACCGCCCAGCAGCTTCTCGGCGCGGTCCAGTCGGTCGCTGCACTCGGTCACCTGCTGCTCGAGGCTCTTCTTCTTCTGGTTAACCAGCTCGAACTGTTGGTTGAGCTCATCCAGCAAGTCCTGCACCTCCTGTAGCTGCGCCTTCTTCGCGGCCAGCTCCTCGCTGGCGGCCTGCAGACTCTTCTGCGCGGCGGCCAGAGCCTGGCGCTTCGGAAGAACCTGCGCGGCAACGCGGTCGTACACCTCCATCGACAACACCCACTTGCAGAATCCTTCAGCTGCCTTGGATGCCTTTGCGACCTTCGCCGGCGTGAACTCCGGATTCTTCGCGTAGGGGCGCACCGCTGCGATGATCTCAGGCGGGATGGCGTCGCGGTCGTACTTCTGCAGCTTCAGGAACAGCTGAGGATCGTTCAGCAAAGACTTCTTGGCGGGCTCCCAGTAGTCAAGCGTCTTCTTGCCACCGGCCTCGCCGACGCGCTTCGGCTGCACACCCATCATGATGCACAGTGCCTCGATGGTAATGATGACTCCCGGCGTGGGCACCTTCATGGCCTTAAGCTCGTCGAGGTCGCTCTTCTTCAGCACCTTGAGCGCCTTCATGGCCTGGTTCAGAGCGGGCATAGCCTCGGCCAGCTGAGCCTCGCACTCGTCCTTGATGGCAGTGGCAGCTTCGGCCTGCGCATTACAAGCGGCCTCCTCAGCCGTCACAATCTTGCGCGTCTGGGCCACCTGCTGCGTGCGCTGCTCGATGGTCACCATCAGCTCGGCCGTCTCGGCCTGCGACGCGATCAGCTGCGGCTTGAGCGCCTCCAGCTGCACTTGCATGGCCTTGACCTGCACTTCCGTCTCGGCGATCTTGTCCAGACCGGTGCGGTAGCGCGCCTCCTGCGTCTGGATGTTCGCGCGCGTGCTCTCAAACAGCGAGCGGAACAGCTTGATCAGCTCCAGGTACGACGTGGGCGTGACGTAGTTGTACCGCCTGAGCGCCGCCAGGTACTCGCTGGACAGCTCGTTGACACGCTCTTGCATATCCACGCAGACGTCGATCAGGCCCTGCTTGATGCCGCCGTCCAGGTTCACGTCGGACAGGAATCGCGTGCCCACCTGCACCAAACCCTCCGTGCTCCACGCATGGAACCAATCGATGGTCGTGCACGAGATCAGCGAGGGGAACTGGCGCAGGCGCGTGCGGAAGGCGGCACCAATGGGCGACATGCACAGCACGACGTGCATGTTGATCTTGCATCGCTCGACGAAGAAGCTGAACACCGACGCGTTGCTGTCCGCCTTGCCGGCCTTGCGCGCATCGGGCAGCACTGCCTCAATGATGGGCAGGTAGTCCTCCGGCGGGAACAGGTTGGGCACCTCTCCATTGTTGAGGATGGAGTTGAGGTCCTCGACGAATGACTCGTGCTGGAACTGGGAGTCGACCAGCAGGAACACCATCTGCTTGTTGCCGACACCAGCCTTGCGCAGAACATCGCGCAGATCCTCGCGCCAGTCAGCAACCGTGTAGTTCTTGCTGATCTCGATCTGGAACAGGTCCATGTCGTTGATGAAGGTGGCGAGGCGCGTCAGAGACTGGCGGCCCGAGCCACCCACGCCCACCAGCAGCGCGTTACCGAAGGGCTGACGCAGGATGCGCGAGATGCGCGCGACATGCTCGATGGCTGAGGTGAACAGCACGAGGTGCATCTGCGACTTCTCCACGTTGTTGTAGTCCACGAGGAACGCCTCGGCGACCTTGGTCAGCTCGGCCAGGTCGCGCACCTCCACATACTTCTTGGTGGCCGCGCGCGGGTTGCCGAAGTCGCAGAAGATCTGACGGCGATCCGCGGGTGTGCCCGTGTCCGCGTCGGGAGGGAACACCTCGTCCACGGGCATCTTGAAGTGCTCGACGATCTGACTGCCCATCAGCGCCTCGAACCACTCGGAATCCTTCAGGTCGATCAGACGATCGCAGAACACACGAGTGGACTCGTGCGTCCAGAGTCGAACGAGGTCGACGGGCTCCTTGAGCGATTCCGCGTCCACCGACATGACTCCCTGGAAGACCTTTGACACGTCGCGCAGATTGAACGTGTAGTGCGACTTCGTGGGCGTGGGCAGCAGCTGCTTGCAGAGCGTGAAGTAGGTCGCGACGGTGGCGTCCACCAGCGACTTCATCTGCGAGCGCACCTTGGCCGGCAGCGGCTCCATCCACCAACGCATGATCGTGGAGAAGATGCGCTTCAGCGAGGAATCGTCGTACGGCGTCAGACAGATGTTGTTGTAGTGACGCAGGTAACGCTGGGTGACGGGGTTGCGTCCGCCGCCCGGCGGTCCCATCGCCGCAACGAACTGCACGTCGACGATCTCGGTGAACGTGTTGGTCTTGCGGTTGTACCAGCCGCCGTCCGTCATGTACTGACGCAGGAGCTCAATGGGCGGCTGCGCGCCGTACTGCTCGCGCAGCGGCATGTTGAGGTCGTCGACGAATACAACGCAGCGGCGGCCCAGCGGGGGTCCCAGCACGCCGGTGCGGCGGCGGTCCAGCTTGCCGTCGATGATATCCTGCGTCTGAGCGGCAGAAGTGCGCGCGCTGAACGCCAGCATGAGCGGCAAATAGACCGCGCGGTCCAGTCCGCGCAGCAGCTTGTTGGTGATGCCGACGGTTTTGCCCGTGCCGGTGCTTCCGGAGCACAGCACATGCTGGTGGTGCGTGATCAGCATGTCGAGCAGCCAGCTGGTGCGCACGGTCTCCACGGTCGGCACGATGATGTTGTGGAACTGCGCACCGTCGGGAATCTTGTACGCAGGCTCCGTCGTCATCCAGTTTACCCACTGGCCGCTGCCCGCACGGCGGTTGTACACAAACTCGTACACGTCCTTCATGTCCGCACCCGAGGCCTTGGGATCCTCGCTGCCAGAGCCAGACGGGAACGCAAGGCGCGGGCGACGGGAGCCGAACTGAGCGGTGTCGAACGACAGGACATCAGCCGGGCAGTTACCCGCGAGCGTGTCGCGCAGGAATGCGCTGAACTTCGCGCGGCCCTCTGCGTCGGTGGAGGCACCGAGCGACCACACCAGCGCGAAGAGGAACATGCACTCCACCCACTGGTCGCGCATCTCGGGCTGATCGGTCAGCTGCTCCTCGAGCGCGGCGGCAGCGGCAGCAGAAGCTGACGGCGCCACGCCCTCGGCGCCCTCGGCCTTGGCAGCCGCGGCGACCGCTGCCGCCCCCGACTCCTCCTCGATGCGGCGCGCCTCCTCCCTCTCGCGCTCCTTGAGCAGCACGGCGCGCAGCTCGTCCAGCAGCGACGCGAGCAGCTTGCACAGCGACGCCACCAGCGCCATCTCGCCCGTCGGCACCAGGTAGCGGCAGTGACGGGTGATGAACTCAAGCGCAGGCGGCACCAACCACGAGAACAGCACGCGCAGCTCGGCACCATACGGCTGCAGCACGGGGTGCAGGCCTGCAATCCAGCTGTCCGCAATGGCGTCCCATGCCACGGTGCCTCCTCCGTCCCGTCCGCCGGGCTCCATGAAAATCATTCCGCATCGGCTGACCGTGGCGGGCGAGGCCTGCGACAGATCCTCCACTTCGAATACCATCGACATGAACTGCGCCAGCTTGATCTGTTCACCGCTCGCCAGACACAGCTTCTTGTTGTCGTCCAGCACGGTGTTCATGTTCTCGATCCACAGCGCATCCACAGGACCGTCGAACACGATCCAGCGCCAGCGCTCAGAGGCAATGCCGCCGAGAGCGCTCCTCATCACAGCCGGCAGCAAACCGTCCACCCACTCGTTGGTCGACGGGTTGTCCGCACCGTACAGCTCGGCGAGCTGCACGGCCTTGGGGTTGAGGAAATACGCGTCGACCTCGCGCATGGGTCCCACTCCGGCCAGGGAGGTGACCGCGCGCTGCAGAGTCTTGAGCGCAGTGGTCTTTGCGCTCATCGTGCGTCCCACAAGCATCAGTCCGTGACGCACCAGCACGGTGTCGTACAGCTCGATGCACTTGTTGACGAAGGACGGCACCGCCTGCAGGCCAGTCGCCTGAATCGTGGACTGCAGCGCGGACAGCAGCTGGCCGCGCTCGTTGCCCTTGGGGTTCACCGTGGGGAACAGATCGCGCACGATTCCGTTGAACAGCGGAATATCGGCGGACACGAACTTCGGGACGTTACAGTCGCTGATTGCGCGGACGATCAGCCAGTCCTCGTCCGCGTCGGGCATGGCGGCCTTCAGCGTGCCGGCGGCAAGCAAAGTGGACTTCACGTTACGCATGCCGAAGTCGTAGTGATCCTGGGAGGACAGCTGTTCGCTGCTGAGCCTGAGGCATCCGACGATTTTCCTCGCGAGCTGCCTGGCCTGCGCATAGCCGTACGAGTAAAGCACGATCTCCGCAATCAGAGCGTAGTCAGGAATCATCATGGCCACAGTGCGGAACAGAGACTTCAGGTTATCGGGGAGCTCCGCGCGGCCTGCATAGCCAGGGTTCATCGTGATGAACACACTGCACGTGTGGATGAGCGGGATGTTTACGTTGTCGAAGAAGAACGTGTGCTTTCCCTCGATGATGGCTCGTTGAATGGAGCTGATTTGCTGCGCAATGACCGACAGCACTTCGAGCTCAATGCGGTTGAACTCGTCGAAGCAACTCCACGCGCCACTCGCCGCAAGACCCTTGAAGAACTTGGCCATCGAGCGGAAGTTCAGAGCGTCGGAGCAGTTGAAGACGACGCACTGAATGGCTAGCGCCTTGCTGAGATCCTTGACGGTCTCCGTCTTTCCCGTGCCGGCCGGTCCCTCCGGCGCACCACCCATGTGCAGGTGAACGGCGGACATCAGGGTGCGATATGCGCGATCGGTCAGCGGAGTGATGACGAGACGGCTGCTGGCGCCAAGATACTCGTTGCCGTAGTCCGCCTGCGCGTTGATGATGCGCACCTTGAGCGAGCCTGAGGGGAGGTCCTCGCCCGCCGCGCCGCCCGATCCCAGCTTGACGCCTTTGTCCAGCTCGTAGTAGTAGCGCAGCTGCGCCAGCCACTCGAAGTCCTTGTCGCTCTTGACGCCCTCCTCGTGCATCTTAGCCACCACGTCGCGCGCGTGCACGTCCAGCACGGTCAGCGCACCCAGGGTGGCGCGCGCCAAGGGAGTCAGGTCGCCGCGCACAAGCTCGACGAGCTTCTCAAGCTGCTTGTTCAGCAGCTGCAGGCACGCGGCCAGTCCGGCGCGCTTGCTCAGCGCCTCGCTCACCTGTCGCGTCCAGAACAGCTGGCTGATGGCCAAGCACACCTGGCTGGGCAGCTTGGGGTTGAGCACCCACTGGTCGCGCGGCTCCTTGTCGTAGGTGATCATGTGTCGCGTGGCCGACGTCTTGAGTGTCTCGCGCATGAGGCGCTCAACCTCCTTGAGCCACACCTCCACGTTGCCCTTGCGCACGCCTTCGTTGGGGTCCAGCTGCTCGTCGAACGGAACGAACTCGCCCTCGGCGGAGTACATGCCGGTGATCAGCAGGCGCTTCTCGGCGTCGGGAGCGGCGGCATTGTGGAAGTGAAGGGCGGACATAGCATCGAAGCATTTGCCGAGGTGCGGCTGCACGCTCTCGACGTTCTTGGTCGTGGAGAGAATAGACAGCAGCTCGTCGTTGCTGAGGAAGTAGAATCTCGGGAACGCCAGTCGCTTCGTCTCCAGGTACTCGTTGAGATGCTTTCCAATCATGTCCAGCATCTTGTTCGACTCCTGGAACGTCTTGAGCAGGTTGTCCGTGTCCGTGACGAAGTCCATGATGTTGCCCTGCTTGCGCGCCGCCTCCATCGTCTTGCGCCAGTAGGCGTCGACCACGCCGAAGCGACGCGACTCCACGGGCATCTGGCGCATGATGTCCTCGCTGCTGAACACAGGCTCCAGCCAGATCCACGTCTTCTGGCACTGCAGCCACTGGTCCATGATCTCCTGCACGAGCATCAGCTTGCTCTCCCACTTCTTGGAGCGGTTCTCCCAAACCTTGATGTAGGGAGAGCCGCGCATCGCCTGCACCTTCATGATCTGCTCGTCCAGCAGCGTCATGATCTCCTCGGCACCCTTGAGGATGTAGGTGCCCGTAGCCTTGTACGGCTCGATCTCCAGCAGCACGCTCTTCCACTCCTTGTTCATCTTGTCCAACTGCAGCTCCAGCTGGTACTCCTTGGACGCAGTGGAGGAGATGTCTTCGATCGCGCTCTTGTGCGCGCTGATGTCCAGAGCGAGGATCTGGGACAGCGTCAGGTCGGCGTCGGGGGTGAGGAACGCCTGACGGCCCGGCGCAAGGATGCTGCTGAGCTTGTCCCAGTGGCGCTGGCGCAGACCGGGGTTTCGCAGCCACGAGATGACGGGCAGGTGCGACTTGAACTCCTGGATCTTGGCCTTCATCTCCGTTGCGACCTTGCTGGGCTTGACGTAGTCTGCTGCGAGCAGCTCGCGCTCGAGCTTGTACATGAGCTTGTGCCACGCGGTCACGTCCTTTCCGATCTGCACGGGGTCGAGCTCGACAAACGGTCCCGTCATCCACACGGAGTAGCTGCCGTTGAACAGCGACGTCGTGGACCACAGCTCGAAAAACGGGCGGAACTGCTTCTTGATCTCGGTGAGATCGTCGTACACAGCAGGGATGTCGCCGAACAGCGCGTCGCGCTGGTTGAACGACGCCACCAGCTTGTCGGCCTTCTCGAGGTGATCACTCAGCGCCTCGATCTTGGAGGCATACAGCTCCATCTGCGCAGTGGGACCCCATCCGAACTCTGCGAAGCTCGACACCTCTGCCTGGTACTCCTCGAGATCCTTGGCGAAGCGCGTCTGCTCCTCGACCAGCTGCTTCTGGAACACGGAGTTGTCCAGCTCGATCTGCAGCTTGGCGTCCTCCAGGCCCTCCAGCAGGTGAAGCGGGTAGCGGTTCACGTTCCAGGACAGGTTGAAGTCCGCGCGTGAGATCGGGTAGCGGAAGTGCATCAGGCAGTTGATCTTGGACTGCATGGCGCGGATGGATTCCTGCAGCTTGGGGATCTCCACGACCTCCACCTGGCGACTGAAAGACTTGAGCTCGGCCAGCTCGCTGACGGAAGACGACTTGAGCTTGATGCGCGCCATCATCGACTCGAATTTGGCGGTGAGCTCCAGGTTCTGCGAGCGTATGTCCGCGGCCAGACCCTCCAGCAGGCGGTGGCCCACCTCCTTCGCCTTGGACACCAGCTGCTCCTTCAGAAGGGTCAGCTCGATCTTAATCATGCGGAAGCACACCTCGCTGGGAGACTTGGACTGGATGTCCGCGATCGCGGTGTAGTACTTCTGGATCTCGGCGTGCGTCTCGGCGAGAGAGTGACCGCGGCGCTTGCGCTCCTCGTCGGCAGCCGCCTGCGCCTTCGCCTCGGCAGCGAGACGCTCCGCCTCCTTCACCGCCGGATCCTCCTCGCCGGGCACACCCCACGGGTTGGACGCCGGCTTCTTCGCCGTGGCCTCCTCGTCGTCCTCCAGCATGTTCTCCTCGCTGAACAGCTGGCGCTCCTTCTGCTTGGTGGCCTCGTCGCTGGAGGGGCCGCCATCGCCGCCACCCGACGCGAGCAAAGCCTCCTTGCGACGCTTCTCCTCAACCTCGTAAGGATGGAACCACTCGTACACGTACGACTCGGTGTGGATAGACAGCAGGCTGCTGTAGGGCGCGTACAGGTCGCGCAGGGACAGCGGCTGCACCAGGTTCTCCGCGATCAGGTGCGACAGCGTCTGCTTGTGCGCCTCTGCCGCCTTGTACAGCTCAGGGCAAGCCGTCGGCGAGCACAGCGCATCATCCTGCATGCCGAGCAGCGGCACGACGTCGTTGTCGATCTGGCAGATGGACTGCAGCTTCGTGGGAATGTTGACCAGGCCCAGCACGGTCAGCTCCACCGAGTCGAGCCCGGGCAGGAAGATGATGTCGTTACCCGACGTGGACAGCTTGAACACGAACAAAGGTCGCGTGCCGGAGCCGCCCTGCTGCTGCAGCGTGGACAGCGTGGATCCCTCCAAGTATCCGTCCAGGCAGTCGTGCTCCTGGAGCTCGTAGCTGGGGTCGTTGTGGCGCGCACGCATGCGCTCCTTGATGAGCGCCAGCGGGTTCGAGTAGCGCGCGACCATGTTGCTGACGTAACGCTCCATGGAGTCCAGGATCGCCGAGCTGAGCTGTTGGCGCAACATGCATCCGGTCATCTTGAGGAAGCGCTTGAGCTCGGACTCGTGGAACTCGGCCACGTCGTTCATGAACAGCTTGTACACGTTGTTCAGGTTGTCGCGGATGAGGTTGATCACCAGCGCGCGCCAATCATTCTGAATGCGCTCGCGCTGGGACGAAAAGTGCGACTCCTGATGGTCCTGGTACTCGAACAGCGTCATCGGCAGGTCCAGCGCGTCGTCGTTCACGTCCAGGAACGTGCCGCCCTTCACGGCGTCCCACGAGCGGTACAGCGCGAGGATCACCTGCGTCGCCTCGGGGTGGTGCGTGTAGTGCAGGGTCTCCATCTGGCGAATGGCGCGCGCCATGGGGATGTAGCGCTGCGGGATATCGATGACGGCCAGCTGCGGCGCTGGGATGACGGCGGTCTTGGGCGGCAGCTGCAGGTGCGCGATCTTGGACTCCTCCTCTGCACCGTAGAAGTGGCGCTTGTAGTCAACGATGGCGTACTTCATCGCCAGGCCGTACTCCTCGCGCACCTCGTGCAGCAGCGACTCGACGCTGCGCTGACGGGACAGGACCAGCTGCTCGCTGTTCATCATCAGCTTGCCAACGATGCCGTGCAGGGCGCTCTGCTGGATGGGAGCAAAGATCGTGGCCTGCTGCGCATCGAGGAACGAATTGTAGCGTCGCTGCGCCAGCGCTTCCTCGCGCAGGCGGCGGCAGCTCTCCAGTCGGCGGTAGAACTTGTCGGTGTCCTCATCGTCGAACAGGATCGACAGACGCTTCACCACCTTCTGCAGGTGCGGCGGCGCGCTGAACTCAATGAGGAAGTCGCCCGTCTCCGCATCGTACTCGAGCACGCGGCAAGGAGCCCACTGGTACTCCTTGTTGCTGTAGAAGCTGGACTTGGCCGGCGTGCCCTGGCCGTGGTATTTGGTGTGGCCCAGCGCGATCCACTCCTCCGGCTCCAGATCGCCCCACAGCTCCGCGTTGTCAAACAGCTCCAGCGGCAGCTTCTCCAGCTCCGTGCGCGACGTCTGGTACAGCGCATCGGCGGGAGGAGGCGCGACCGTGTAATGGATCGCCTGCGCGGGATCCGGCTTGCGCGTGGTCAGGCCCAGCGGGCCCGGAACAGCATCATCGTCGCTGTGCGACACAACGCCGCCGCGCAGTTGGTTCAGCTTAGAGCCGCTGGCGGAACGCAGACCGCGGGCGCTGGGACCCACGCTGCCCGCGGTGCCCACGCGCGACGGCGAGCGGCCCGCGCGCCTGGCCGGCGAAGCAGCAGCGGCCGAGGCTGCGGCTGCAGCCGCTGCTTCCTCCTTCTCTTCCTCCTCCCGTGCTTGCTCCAGCGCCTCTCCTGGCGATCCCATGGTGCGAATGCTGCGTTTGAGCTGCGCCTCTGTCATTGCGCGCGGCGGCGCGGGCAGCTTCGGCAGCGCGACCGGCAGCAGCGCGTCGGTGCGCGCAGACAGCTTGGCAGCAGCGCGACGCTCCTGCGCAGGCGTCTGACGACGCTTCTGGAACGACTGGTGCACAAGAGTGCGCCAGTTGGGCTCGCCAGACACCCCCTCGTCCATGTTGTCCCCCGGGTGGGACATGTTGTTTGTGTTGCGGCCCCCGCGGGCTCGAATTCAAGGGCTCCTGCTCCTGCTGCTCCTTCTGCTTCAGCGGCCAACGAACAAACGAAGAGGGCCGCGGCGGCGGAGTGCAAGCGGCGCGGCGGCGAAACAGTGGCCGGCGCGGATGGAGAGGGTAGCTGTATGGATCACAGCAGTCGGTATCATCAGCCTCATCGCCAAGC
>Ga0256878_1000081_pt1 | contig 14359 bp, 2 predicted proteins | sample MC6MC0436MT_FD_186343 | JGI IMG/M metagenome (GOLD analysis project Ga0256878, IMG submission 186343) | Metatranscriptome of enriched soil aggregate microbial communities from Iowa State University, Ames, United States - MC6-MC0436-MT... | ecosystem: Environmental > Terrestrial > Soil >... | reverse complement strand
CTCCCCCCCTCAACTCTCACCTCTCAAACTTAATACCCAGAGTTTAACTTATCGTTTGTTCGTAATCGCATGTCTGACCAGCCTGGTAATGGTCCTGGCGACCCAAATGGTCCCTCCGGTAGTCCTCAACCGACAAGACAAACAACCTCCACAATGACGTCTGAAAATGCAAAGTTAAATGCCGTTAAGGCCAATGCAAAGGCTAGCTTCACCCCAAATCCGGCAACTGTTAATAATACTCAGTTGAACCCAAACGGGGCAAGTTTTATCCCAAGCAAGTATAATCAAACTTTCATTCCAAGCGAACAGAATAATAACTCACCCAATCACCCAACACCATTTTATCCAAAATCCTTGCCAAGTACTTCCACCAATTTAGTTGAACAACCTAGTGGTGGGGTCGAAAAATGCCGGATTAACAGGTCAAATAATGGTGCTGATGAAGAGTGGAAAGCTTCACGCAACAAATTGAACAATAATGATGTTCAAATTCGCGAAAACAATCACCATGATCAACATGATCATCACAATAATAATACCAATCAATCCGAAAAGGTTAAAAATCAAACCAAAAAACAGACCATTTGTCGTTTTTTCAACACCCCAACTGGTTGCAAATCCGGTGATCAATGCCAACACATCCACCAAGTCAACTTGAGTAATGGTAATGGCGATGGTCATAAAAATAATAAAAATCAAAAACAGATCCATTCCAATCCAAACGAACCAGCGTTCACCCCATCTGAATTAAAATCCCCATTTGGTTCACTTAACCCCCGCAATGAACCCAAAATCAACCCGCGTCGTGGTAAATCTCAGCCAAATCAGGCTGAATTTGGCCCACGAAATCCCCAAACTTTGCCGAATTTACAACTCGGCTTCTCGAGCGGTATCACCAACTCCAATAATCAATCATCTATCCCCAACACCAACACCAACACCAACAACAACAACAACAACACAAGTAGAACCCGTACTAACACACGTAGTGAACTTAATACTGATTCTAACTCATCAACTGGTGGTCATTTGGCAAATTTACTTGCGAAACAAAAACAGCGCGAGGTTTCCAAAGCAAACCAACACAATGCTGCCCAAAATGACGACCAAAACAACCCAAAGGCATCCCAAAAGGCCAAAAGGAATAAAAATGCCACCAATCAAAACCAATTAAATCACCATCATCAAGACGATATTAGCGATGATGATAACGATGATTATATGGACGATTTTACAACAATCTCTGATATTGACGATATTGACGATGATAACCAAGATGACGAACAAACTCGTGATATTTCACAAGTAATTTCAAATATTTCCAAAAATTCTTCATTTTTATCAATGTTTGAAAAACATTTCGACACAACAAAACCGCAAAATGCCCAAACTGAATCAAGTAATAACCCCAGCACACATTCAAACTCAAAGCATGATACTTATCGTTTCCAAACAATGATCGAAGAGCTCCTATCAAACGAATATCAATGTTTGATCTGTATGGATGGTGTTAACGAACATACATATATTTGGCAATGCACACATTGTAATACCATCACACATTATGATTGTATGAAATCAATCGCGATCCCGAGCGATGATACTGACAGATTTAATCAAGTTCAAAAAGATTTTGCGAAAAGAAGAAGAGAAGATGGGGATAAGCATGGTAAAGGTGGTCAGGAAAATGATCAAAATGATAACGAAATGACTGAAATGGAAAGGAAAATGCAAATTGCATTCGAGTTTAACTCCCGCCAAGGCAAAATTGCAAATATCGCTTCTGATGGCGGTATTACTGGTTCTGGTAACATGACGAAATCAGCACTACGTAAAGAAGCATTCGTTAAACAAAGTGATCAAGCCCTTGACGAGGCGTATAAACACTTTTCAGACCAAAACAGCCAAACACAGCTTGAATTTTTAAAACGTGGGAAAAAGAATGAAAGAATTTTCGATGATGATATTGACCAAGTTGATATTGATAGATACTTTAATTATAGTAAAGATTTATCATTTGGTGTTGACCAAATGACTAAACAGCAACAATTCTCACAAAGTGGGGATAAAAAGGCTCATATTGGCCAAAATGTCACCAAAAGTGCCCAAAATAACAATTTATCTCTCTACAATCACCCCCATTCTGACGCAAAAAAATCCAGTTCAAGTTTTTAGCGGATTTGGTCACCAATTACAACGACCATTTGCCTGCCCACATTGTTATTCTAACTACTCTTCTTTTAATCTATTGCCGCTATGTTTTTGTGGATCGACCCATGATATAATCTACAAGTCAACCACCACAATTGACCCGAATACGGGTAAAAAGGTTAAAAAACGCCAACTACAGCATAAAAATGTCATGGCACATAGTTGTGGACAACCTTGCGAGCGGCTGTTAAGTGAGAGTCAACATTATTACCAAAAAAGTCTCAAAAATGTTGGTAATAATGATTACAAAGGCGCAAATAATGATGTTAATCTCTTACCATTATATCGTAATGGGATTGGACCAAGTTTGAAAAGAATTGATGATGATTTAGGGGCCAAGAATGATAATAAAGGTCAAAATAATTCCAATATTGTTCAAACTGGACAAAAAAATAGGTCCAAAAACCGACCTATTATTGGCAATTCTTCTCAAAATGAAGCTGATATTATTCCCGGATATATGGAAAATACTAACCTTGTTACTTTGGAAGATTTGTATGAATTGTTGATTGATTTGGCCCAAAACAGACACGAAAATGATCAAACCGCGCCGTCAATCCCACAACATGCCTTATTCCCGCCTCGTTATAAATGTGAGCATAAATGTTCGTTATTGTGCCATCCGGGACCACATCCGCCTTGTAATAATACGCTGAGTTTGATGGAAAAATTGGGTAAATACGGGAAACTTGATTATTTACCCCTCAAATGTGCGTGTGATAGCCCACTTGCTGTGCATTGTACTGATATTCAACGTTCAACCCAATTGTTGTTGTTGGAATTACTATCACCGTATGTTTATAGACAGAAAATGATGATCAGGAGTGACGGGAAAAATGACAATTTGGGTCAAAACGGGGACAACAATATAATAACCAAACAGATCTTAATCCCTGATCATATTTTGAACAAAATCCATCAATTAGATTTTTTACAAAAAGAAGTTAAACATTTGAACCAAAATCGTACAGCACCGTCATTAACATGTGGGCAACGCTGTGGGAAGAATTTATTAGAATATTCTGTTAGTTCATCGCAAAGTCATCATGACGGGGATTATTCATTATTATTATTAGGACCTTTTAATGAATCAGATTTGATTTCCAAATTTGATTCATTTTATCAAGATAATCACAATAATTGTGAACATTTATCAAATATTCAGGATATTTTACATTTCAAATCCCAAATTCAACACAATAATTTATTCCCCTCTTTCTATGATTCTTCCCTAATTGGTGGTAAATTACATACCAACGTGGTTAACAATTATTACAACCCATTGGCTTGCGTTGGGTCATATAAAGATGTTCAGAAAACGTATATTTTACAAAAAATGTCGCAATTAATTCTGTCTTCAATTTCTATCTCTCCTTCTTACTCCTCCAGAACATCCCATCTCATTATCACTTCAACACTATCTGAGGATGATAATCAGACATTGTTTTTAAACGACCGTGGTAGTCAACAACAATCACTTGCGATGAGGAAACAACAAGATGGGTTAAATAAAATAATCATTTCGACTGTTTCAAAATTACGGACAATATTACCGTTATACCAGCTCTTATTACAGTCATATCTTGGTACAACAAGTAGTGGTACTTTTATCAAATTTGTGCACGATGAAATCAATCAGGGGGACCACAAACAAACAAAGTTGTTATCCTTTTTGACATATCCGTATGAAATGTTGTATCAAACAACACTTCCATGTAAACATAAATGTGAAAGATCTTGTCACTTTGGGCCCTGTCCGAGTTGTACTCATGATATCCTTGCGAATGAACATAATACTGTTATCGCTGTTGCTGATGTTGGGCGAAAAGAACAGCATTTTGATCAATTGAATAAAAATAATCAAAACAATCAAAACACCTCCCTAAATACCGTTCAAATCGAAGTCATTAATGACTCAGATGATGAAAAGGATAATTATAACAGCGATGATGAAAAAGATAACGACGAAAACGCACAAAAATCATACTTATTCCAATGCTTTTGTCGTACCAAAACCTCACCCACCATTCCATGCGGTAAAGCATCATATCGCATCCCACGTTTTAATCCTACCCAATCTAATGTGGGCCCTTCACCACATGAATTGACATTTTCATGCGGATCGACTTGTCATGAACTTCAACAATGTGGGCATAAATGCACGTATGATTGTCATAATGGTGACTGCCCACCATGTATATGGTGCCAGCAAGAATCTGTCGGGTTATCTATTTGTTCCTGCACGCAATCTGTTATCTTAACACCGGAAAAGTTATTGGGAAGTTTCACAGCAAATGTTTTGAAACATTTTGAACAAAAGATTACCTCCTTGAGAGAAAATAATAATAATCAAAACGGTTTGGAACAATTTTTAGATTTGTTTTCATTTCTTGATATCAAAAATCATGTCTCAATCAATCTCACCCTATTTTTTACACAAATTTGGTCCGATTTGACAAATTTATGTACATCACAACAAGTTAACATGTTATTACAAACTGAATCGATTGAATTGATCTTGCCAAGGTTAATTGACAATTTTAATTTTTACAACTTGCACAATTCCAAACACGAGAATTCCCAAATTAATACCCCCTCCGCTCCAAATCCAACATCCAGCCCGTTTCGTCATTGTAAACAACAATGTAATGGCCTCCACCTTGTACAACGTCAAATCATCCCCTCAAATGGTCAGGAAAATAACCAATTTGGCACAAATCCAACCAACAATTATTTAAAAATTGACATTTTTTCGTCGCAATATAGTTGTCAGCATAAGTGCCAAGAAACATGCCATGATGGTCAATGCGAACCATGTATGTCGTCCACCGATCGCCCATGTCGTTGCGCGCGTAGTACAAAGGACGTTGAATGCTTTTTAACCGCAATTGACAAACAAGAACGTTTATTTCAATATTATGCACGGTTGGAAAATTTTTACCACAGATTAAACAACATTGAAAATTTTGACAACGATGCCGACAAGATGAATACTTTTGCTCAAACTGGGCCCAAATCGCCATTAGATATTATCAACGTCGAGCAAGCCTCGGTCAACACTTATAGCGGGTATGTTCAATTAAGCTCAATGAATGATGAAGGTGACGTGTTACATATCGAGCCCAAAGCAATGGTCAAATTTCGTCAATTATTTTTATTTTTAGATTTGAAAAAAAAATTTGAAAAAAATACTTCATTTTCTTTTTCATCATCGCTTCCGATCCCCCATCTTGACGAAAAAGAAAAAAAGCTCCTCGCTCTTAAAGATTCTGAAACATCATCTCTAACTGGGTATGACGTCCTCCTTCGTGATCCATGGCCGTTATTTGGCCAAGGCTGGTTCATTGTTGGCGCCGATAAGGGGTTCAAAAGAGGTGATTTAGCATACGCTTTGGCAACTCAAACATATTTTATCAATTCTGACCATAACATTGAGTACCGTGAGTATGTCGAGTCGCAGGAATCGCAAGATGCTCGTTTGGAACGTCGTCAGCAAGAAAGACGGGCTGAAATGCAAAGGGCGATGGGGATTTATGATAATGATGGTGACAAAATGGATAAAAATGGGCAAAATGATAAAAATTCCCCGTCAACCCCACCAATTTCATCAAATTTGTTCTCAAACATTGATCAAACTGATGGTTCGATTACCGATACAAGCTTAACCCCATTGTTCACCGATTTGGACCAAAATTTGGATAATTTTTTTCAAAAACAAACCAATCAGACTTTTCAAGAACAATATAAAGACGATTTACTGATTAACTTCCGTGGTCAAGCATTCCCACAGAATTACAAAGGTCGGCAACAATCTACCAAACATATGTACCTCTATTTATTACTACCTAGCGGTGATTGTAATGGGTTAGGGTCACAAATGACCAAAAAAGCCCAAAAACATCACAAAATTGATAAAAATAACAAAAATGTCACTTATACCCTCCAACTTCAATCCCTCTGCCAACGTCTTTGTAAGCAAAAACTTAGCTGTGGCAATCACATCTGTGGTATGTATTGCTGCTCAAGTGCGGCGCATCAATGCCCGCAGAGATGTTCCCTGCCTTTAAAATGCGGACATATTCATGACTCACCATGTCATTCAGGTGCATGCGGTTCGTGTTCCGAGCCGTTATATCACTCCCCCGTCTCGTGTGATTGCGGTTGTAGCACGAATCAAGACGCACAGAATAAAGCCGAGTATAGAGCAAATTATGGGAGAATTGTGTGCGGGAGTGGTGAAATTGAAAGAATGAGCAAAAAGTGTCCCAAGACGCGTTGTCTACGTGGTGATACTACTGCTAAGCTTGCATCATGGTGTGAACTTGATCATAATGTTTTAATGGCGGTTAATGCCGATATCTTGGACGAGTTTAGGAATGTTCATGGGAGGGGGAAATTTGATAAAAATAAAAAAAAATTAACAAATAAAAAATGTTTGGATCAAAAAAATGATGAGAACATTTTTGATGCAAATTTTGAACACGTTGATATCCCCACTGCGGTTAAACCATCCCACAGTACCCCCCCGGATCAATTGACAATTTCATTAACGACTGAAATCGATGCGAATATGAATGTTTATCAAGAACAATCAATGTATCACGTTTTATTAGACAAAGTTAATTCGTTTATTCCCCCCAAACAGAATAAAAATTCAAAAAATAATGAAAAAATTGTCGAAAAAAACCCAAACGATGTCCACACGTCAATTTCCGATGGCAAAATTATCACTACATTAAAGCTCCGATATATCCATACATTGGTTATTTCGGATTCAAATGGTCAGTTTGTTAACATGTTAGAATTCTGTGAATCGAAACAACAACAATGGTCTCATCTAACAAATCATGTTCAAATTGATAATGATGATAATAATAATAATAATAATAATAATAATAATAATAATAATAATACCCCAAATTCTTCAATATTCTCATCAAATACAGATGACTCGTCACAAATCGAACCATTATCATTCCGACAACGTTTTAGTAATCAAAAGAAATCAACACGTGCTCAACAACGTCTTGAAAATGAAAAAAATGAAAAAGATTTGATCAAAAAATTAAAATTTCACAACTTTATCATTCCAATTTCTCTTTTTGATTCATCATGGTTTCCCCCAGGCCATACATATGCGTTCCTGAACCATAGTTATATCGAACCTTATCTTCTCACGTCTCAGTATAATAATGTACTCCGCCATAGCACAAAAATTCAAAAAGAACAACGTTCACAACGTCAAACACATGATATTTCATCATCAATTTCTTCCCAATATGGCCCGTTACGTCCACAATATCAGCATCATTATTACCCAACTGTTACTAGTAATGGGGGGAAGAATGTGAGGAAATTTTTTGATTCCCGTGATAATGGTGATGTGATTGAAAAGGCCGTTAATGGGTTATTCCCATTTGGGTTATGTTCTGGTGAACACGGTACATTTATCGGGAATATCAATGCGGTTCCCAGTAAAGAGTATGCGGAACAAATCGCTGCTGAGATGAAGAATGAGTTTTTAAACATTTTAAAAAATGAAGAAATTGAAGAAGCAAATAATGGGTTTGAAACAATTGGTTTTATTCCATTAGATGATGATGATTTTGAGCTTAATTTTGCACAAAATGGTCACCAACACAAAGTGGGTACTGTTGATAATAATAATCATAACGGTTCGGGATATGATCACAAAACTTATGATCCATTTGGTTCCAATTTCAATGTCCAACCTATTAGTTTATATCAATCATCTCCGTTTAATGAATTAATTGCAAAGTATCAAAATGTTAATTATATCTCCCACAATCAGACAAATAATGTGAAAAATACTCAAAAATCGGCCCAAAACCAGTCTATCACGACAACCACAACAACTCACGTTCCATCAGAATGGACTGCTACAGAACAAAACAACCCAAAACAACCACAAAAACGCCCAAAGAAATCAGAAAAAGCATCATCATCATTCTTTACAAAAAAACACCAATCTTATCTCGAAAATTTCACCCAATACAACATTACTTTGGTTTTTTATCCATACGCATGCACACATTCATGCCCACAGACAAAATGCCATGGTGTTGGGTGTAATGCTTGCTACCAAAGTGTTAACCCGCGGTGTACAAAACATTTTAATGTTACTAATTATCTTTCTTGTTATTCAGTCCAGGCAGATTACTATACAAATGGTGATGTACGCCCTGCTAATTGTAATCAAGAATGTAATGGGGTGTTACGCTGCAATCAACACCGATGCGGGTTGTTATGCCATTCTGGGTCATGTCTGCATTATGTAAAACATCTCCTTTTATCACAACCCCATGCACGTCATCGAATGTCACAATTAAACCAAATTCGTGCCTACCCAATGGCGACATTGGGATATTATTTGGGACATTTTGGGCATATTTTAAAAGGTTTTGATGGGGTCAAGTTTGATGATTTTTTTCAAAAATTAAAAATTGTTGGAAATTTTCAAAACCAACCAACAACCAACAACAATAATGCACAAAATGGACAAAATGGACAATTTTTAAAAATTTTACAAATTTTATTCCTTTCGAGTGCAATGGAACGCAGTTATCAATTCGAGCCAGGATACTTATTAAATATTGCTGCATCAAGTATGGGGGTTACACCTACGTTAGTTAGCAATCGTGATTGTGTATTTTCACCCCAAAACGTGTCAATTTCTGATGACTCTGAAGTTAAAAACGCAGACGTAGAATCAGTTTTTGTCACACAGCTCTTTACCCCGACTCTACCAATTAGTGACATCCCATTATTAGTCTCCCAACTACGCCCATTACCAATCACAACTACAATCTCAACAACTGACCCGACAAACAAATTATTTTCTGAAAAAAACTCTCATAATCCTTCCTCTACATCATCATTATCATCATCACACCTCTCTTCTCTCCCATCTACCAATTCTACCCTCTTCACGACTCCCGTTTCCCCCACTCCGCTTCCCCCAATTTCAACAGATTTAATCACTATTACTTCCACAAACAAAGGTCTATTTACCGCACAATATCAATTATACATCTACGCGTTACGCGTTGTCCGTGAATTACTCACAATGGTTAACTTCCCGTTATATATCACCGTCGACCGCTTTGTTTATACTCCCAATGGTTCACTTATTAGTTATCCTGCATTGGTGTCTGCGATTTACCCGTATGGTGTTGAAGCCGGCAATGGTGGCATCATTGAGAAGAAACCTTCACAGTGCTGCGGGAATGGTTATGAAAAAGACACAAAATTGTCCAAATTATCAACAAAAACGCCCAAAATGAGCAGTATTAATTACCAATTACCACACTTCCCATCTAGTTTCGTTTTTAAACATCCTGAAAGCGGTATTGGTGTTTTGGTAACGAGTTTACCGGAATTGGTCGATATTATTTCTGCACTTTTCGAGACCAAAAATCAGCAAAGTCAACAAAATAGCTCCAAATCTTCAATTACGGGCCCCACATCTGTCTCACCATTAACCGCTGCGACCATCTTGATGATTTATCTCAATATCGCCCTGGGGTACCATTTTGATAAGATTAATACCGTGAAAAGTAATACCCAAATTGGCAAAAAAATTTCTGCAACTCCGTTATCGTTATTTTCAATAATTGTTGGTGAAAATTGTGGTAACATTTGTAAAAAACTTACCCATAAATCCCATCAATCAAACATCTATCTCGATCGTTCTATTTTGGGCGCTACCGCCGGGAATATCTATCATCGTTGCGGGTTGAAATGTCATAATGATGAAATTATAAAGAAATATTTTCAGATAGTTGTGACGCAAATCTCTGGATATTTATCCGGGCAATTTTTACCCCAAATTGATCGCAACATTGTGCCATATTCGCAGCAAAAAGACGCTATCCCATCACCAAACCGTTCACATACTCATCCGAATATATCCCCGCCCACTCCGTATATTGATTACTCAATCAATCATTTGAATAATCATTTATTAGATAGTGATGGTTATATCCATATCCCATTATCACCCATTTTTATTAACTATTCCACTACTCTGCCCCAAACGATCAAAAAAACGTTACCAAATGAGTATTTTGGTGAAAAGACTCAATATAGCACTGCTTATATTGAATTTGAACAATTCGAGCAAATCATGGTTGAAGAAGAATTTGATCAAGATGATGATGGGTATGTGAAAAGTAGTACTACTGACCCACCAGTTGACATGTCAGTTGCAGAAATGGGTGATGAAAATGTTCCAAATGATATCGATATTGAAGAAAACGATCAAAATGTTCAAATTGGTATTGTATTAAGTGATAATAATGGTTCGAATACAGGTCATGTTCAAATCAAACAACCTGCTATCAATAATGATAATATCCCGGAAGACTTTGATATTGTTTCGACAAATGATTTGATTGAAAATGATCTTGTTGATCAAGCCCAAATTGATTCAAATACATTAGAAACGATGCGAATTGAAAACCATATAACCGAAAAAGACCACAACATTCCAACAAAATTAATTCCCAAAAATATTTCCACAATAAAACAACAAAACATCACAATATGTAATAAAATTCCAATCTTTTTCACCAATATTTCTCAATTATTGATCCTCTCCACTTTATTAAACCTCCCTACCCCAACACTCCCTCAAAGATTTCAACGTAAGAAATCATTGTCAGACATTTTTAACCTCGGGTTGAACTGTTTATGCTGCCAGGATGATGGTGAAGGTGATAATGAGGATAACCTTTCATTATTTGGTCATAATCTTGAAACATATTCAACACCGTTATCATATCTTGATGATAATACATCCACACCTGATGTTAATCCTCATGATAGTGTGCTTGCGTCAATTTGTATCCACCAATTTCAAAAATTAAATCTCATTTTTGCCAATTTTGCAACAAATTATTCAAATTTTTCTTCCAAAAATGCTTCACAAAGATCACAAAATGGTCTTGAATTAACTAATCACAATCAATTATACATCTTACCGGGGGATATTGTTAAGAAATATCCTGATTTACCATTATATTTGGATATAAGCAAAGACAACTTCACCGCCACCAACGCATTCATGATTGATACATACTCACTCACCCCGCATAACCTTTATAATTCCATCACCATCACATCATTAATCCCCAGCACTGTTATGAAACAAAAACATGATCAAAGCGTTCAAAATCAAGGAAATGATCAATCTGCGTCAAATTTTAACCAAAATATCAATTTGCTTACAAATTTCACCCTCGTTTTATCCCTCCCAATTCTCCTCCAACACGTCCCGCTTTATTTCTCGTCCCCAACATCCAAACCGACCTCCACTAACCCCGTCCTCACGACGCCTCATTATCATAATACCCTTTCCGCATTCCTTACCGCATCCCCAACGACATTGTTATTATCAACGCACTCAAGCGTGTTATCATTAGCAATGACATTGCTTCACTCAATGCATCGTTATTACAATCCCCTTTTTGATCAAAAATCGACATCAAAACTAAACCCAAGTAACCCCGCACACTCAACTCAATGGTTATACCATCCGTTTGAATACCGTCATGATAACCTTAAAATGGCGGGGAGTTATTATCATAATAAAAATGCAACATTGTTTAACCCAAATAATGCGCTTTATGCCCCGGCATCCCCACACATGATGAATATATCACCAACTATGAATAACATTACTATTTTCCCCTTCCATTATACCCCTGCTGTTGATAATGTCCCTCCAGTGGATAAATTTGGTAATCTTGGCGATAATTTTCATCACGCATCAACCCCAATTCTCTACCACCCGCCAATTGCTTCATTACCTCTTTGTTCAATATTCCCATGTCAATGTTCTATCGCGACTGGGTGTGAATGCGGTAGTGTTAATCATATTGAGGCTTGTCGTGGTGGTTTAATTACTTCAATGAATTATCTCAAACGCGCATTGTTATTATCACTATATACGACGACCACATCACCGTATGTTGTCCAAATTGATGGGACAACGACCACGGTTTCAAAACGCGCTGGGGGCGGCCTCGATGGGAAGATTCAAAACGGCGATGACAAAATACTCCCCAACACTGTTGAAAAATTTCTTCACCAAACCACCCTTCATCCGTTTACATTTCCTCAGCTTTCCCAACTTTTGAATGAAACTAATAACGTTTTTGTCATCAATACAAACCGTAGTAATATCAGCACTCATAATCACAAAAATCATGCTGAAAAACCACCTTTTACAACCCAAGCCCCGCCACTTATTACCCAATTCCTCCAACACCCCTCATATCATAGCACCCAACCAACCCTCTCCGAACTCTCATTCTTTACGTCTCTATATGTGCCAACTATTGTCGAACAAAACCAACACAATGTGAATCAAATTGTTATCAACCATTCCACTCTACCGATTCAAACATCACTTACACTTAATCGTCTTTTACATCACTGCTCAGCATTGCTATGTCAACGACAACGTAAAATTTATACAATTTCACGTATATTGAATATTTCACGATTCGATCATGAAAACCTCAAAAATATCTTGGATTATGTGAATGGTGTGCAATCATTTATTGTTGATAAATTTACGGCTCAATTTTGGCCAACTTTGTATCAAAACTTTCAAGGCGGGAAATATACCCCGAACACCATTCTTACCTTTCCAACTTCGAATATTATCAACCCGCGTTCGAATATTGTCGATGGTGTTGATCTTGGTCTTGTTGGTACCAACACAAGTCATGTTACAACACCGTTATTACATCAACTTGACGAAAAGGTCTTTCAATCATTTTTCACAGCATATCGTGGTGGCGGCATTCTTTCTTATAATACGTCAAATGTCGCAAGTAATGATGATAATAACATTGGGATTAGTTTAGGCGGCGTGGGGGCTGGTATTGGCGGGAAAATGTCCCAAATTGAATACATGAAGCAATACTTTAGCAGTCATACATCGGCACAATCTGGCCCAGTGTCGTTAGTACAACAACAATCGTTAGGTAATGAAGGTATTATTATGCCATACCCACCGACTATGATTATTAGTTTATTAAAACAATTTTCTGAAGCTCAGATTGCATTCTGTGAAAATATCATTTTAACATTCCTTCAACCAACAAATATATCAAACCCAACCACTCCATCGCGTCACTCCGATTCTGATGGGCATGGTGTTCCTGATGTTGATTATAAACTTACCCAAACAATGCCAACGCAGTATCGTAAATGTATGTATGTCCTTGCGAATATCTATCATGTGACTGCAAAATCATTTTTACCCGGCCAAAACCCGTTTAATCCACCTCACAATACTACTTCATCAATTCGCACGCCAAAGGTTGATAATGATGGAGTTGTTATCATCGCTGATAAACAAATGGTATTAATTAGAACACAACATAGTACATTACCGTTATATACATTACAACAATGCGTTGGGTTATATAAACAGACTAACGGGTTTGTGTGTTGCACTGTTGATAGCTATGGTGGTTGTGTTGATAATATTCAATATTTGAAAAAATTACAACGACAACAAAAACGTGAAAAGGGTGATGATATTGATCAATACAATAATGATAATGATGATGATGATAGCCATGATGATCATCATCATGATTCGCATCGTGTGAATAATAAAACAAAAAAAACAGGGAATGTGGTCGAATCAAACTCATTTCAAGGTTTCGAAGCTGAGGATGTTCAACATAATGAACAAGCTGGAAAGACAGCCAAACACACAGCACAAAAATCAAATCCTGACCTAATAAGTGTTGTTGATAAAAGCTTTTCGGATGTCGGCATTGTCGATACCCCCGTTGAAACCAATCATCAATACAAACCCCAAACATTTTCTGAAACAAATATGAACCTTGATGGCCTTTTTGACGATCAAGACGCTATACCTGATGCGTGGGATGAATAAATGAATCATTTTGATTCATCGGATCAAAGTAGCTCTAAATAACGCAACTAAATCCCTTATATATTGTAAATAAAGTCTGTAAATAAAACCTGTATAATTAATAAATAACACACTTTGTTCAGTTTGGCTTCAAATGTTACCAAGATTATTATTATCGCTGGGCGAAAGGTGGGATGCGCAACAACCTCATTAATTCGCGATAATTTG
>Ga0256878_1000057_pt1 | contig 15417 bp, 1 predicted proteins | sample MC6MC0436MT_FD_186343 | JGI IMG/M metagenome (GOLD analysis project Ga0256878, IMG submission 186343) | Metatranscriptome of enriched soil aggregate microbial communities from Iowa State University, Ames, United States - MC6-MC0436-MT... | ecosystem: Environmental > Terrestrial > Soil >... | reverse complement strand
GACAGTTTAATAAAGATGCACGACGGGCACAAGCCTTCCAAAACGACAGCTGCGCGCTCAGTCATCAGCGTTCCAGTCAAGGTTGTCCGCCACGGTATCCGCGTCGATGGCGGTGCAGTTGGCGATGCTGTATTGCAGCTTGGCGCGCATCACGGCGAGGGACGAGTAGCGCGGCAGCTCCAACGAGAAGAAGCAAGTGTGCGACACCGGCAAGATCTGATCGTTGTCCACTTGCGACGGCATCAGCTTGAACTTCATGACGAAATCTTTCTCGTCCGACCACAGCCTGGACTGTCCGCTGACGAAGCGCACAAACATCTGACGCTCGCGCTGACTCATCTCCTCCAGCACCTGCCACAGCCACTGCACATGAGGGTCGCTGGGGCGCAGGCGCTGGTACTCCGTGTTCCTCTTGAGCAGTTCGACGTCGACCTCCCGCGCACCGCAGACCATGGCCTCCAGCTCCGCGGCGGTGAACAGCGACAGCAGGTGCACGGGCACGACAGCACCCAGACCCTTGCGCATGTGCTGCACGGCCAGATCGAACTCGTGCAGACGATAGTGCTCCTCCAGCCGCGCGTACTCCAACCGCGTGGCATAGGTCACAGGAATCGCCGCGCCGCCCGGCTTCAGCTCCACCTCGCGCCCGTCAGACGACAGAGTCACGAAGCGCTGCACTGGCAGCTCGGCGAAGGCAGCCTCGTCCAGCGCCGGGTCGGCGTACTGCTCCAGGATGCGCAGGGCCAGCGTGTTGATATCGGCAATGTCCGCCCGGGTGAGCGGCGTGCCAACCAGCAGCTTCCACAGCAGCGGCGGGAAGTCGAGGTTGAGCACGTGTCCGCCGCGGATGGCGCACGCCATGAACTTGCCCACGAACGCGAACTCGCTGCAGTGCGTCGTGGTGGTGCAGGACGGGTTGGGCACGAAGGTGTTGCTGTTGTCGCCAAACGTCGACGCGTTGGGACAGGCGACGAACAGCGGAGTGGCTTCCACCAGTGACGTGCACACCTCAGAGACGGCATCGCGGAACAAACCGCCCGCATCGATTCCGCCTTCACCTGCAAACTTGACGCGGAAGGGCCGGTTGCCCTGCTGGATGCGCAGCTGTGCCGGTCTGAGGAAGTGGAGCTGCTGCCACACCTGTCCGAAGACGGACTTGTGTCCCTCGGGGTCGCGGCCGCTCTCCCGCGCCTTGAGCGCGCGCGGACGATTGATCGTGATGTTGACCGTGTGGCCGTGCGCGGTGGCCTGCAGCACGCTGCGCCAGGCGCGATTCTTGACCTCCAGCAGAATCAGCCAGCTGATGCTGCTGAGGCGGTGCGCCAGCGACCAGGGGTTGCGCGCCTGCGCGAAATCCACGAATGGCAGCACGTCGATCAGCTTGCCGTTGAGCAGCTGAATGGCGGCGAAGCGCTGCTTGAGCACCTCGAGGTCCAGGTGCGACAGCAGGTTGGCCGACCGCCGCAGCTTCGGGTCGGCCTCCAGCACCTGCACGACAGCCTTGCTGGCCACGGGCAGGTCCAGCATGTGCACGTGCGACTCGCGCTGCGGGCGCGGCCCGTCGTCGTCTTCCTCGTCTTGCGGCTGCTCCTGCGGGCGACGGTTGCGCACCGCGGCCGTCACGGACTGGAACAGCTCCATCACCTGGATGTCCATCGCAGGCGTCCAGTGCACGCTGGCAGCGGAGGTGGAGGCCGCCGAAGCAGCCGCAACGGAGGACGAGGCGACCGCACCGACCTTGCCGGTTCCCGCGCTCATGAGCTCCAGCAGCTCGCGGCGGTTGAGCAGCGTGGCCTTGTCCACCGCCACTTGGAAACCCGCCTTGTTGCTGCGCTCCTGCGTGAGCTTGGCCGCGCGCTGCTGGAACAGCGGCACGAACACCGCCGGGTCCACATCGTACGAGTACAGCCGCATGTCCTTGAGGCTGCCACTGAAGCCCAACCCCTGGCGATACGCATCGTCGGGCTGAGGTGCCGGCTCGGGCGCGCCGGCCGCACGCGGCTTCTGGTTGTTGTACAGGCGCAGCAGTCCGCCGGGCAGCGCGCCGACAAACAGCGGGTCGCCGGTGAGCGCGGGCAGCGGCACAGGGGACTTGTGCGAAATCTCACACGAGCCGTCGATGTACAGCGTGACGTCCAGTCCGTCGGCCACCAGCAGCGTCACATGCGTCCAACGCTTGGCCGTCAGCGGCGAGCGCGAGTGCAGCCGAATCGGCGCGGTGCCGCTGCTCTCATACATCGCCACGTGGATATTATTGTCTTTCGCGCCCAGACCGAGACTAAAGCCCGCCTGCGGCCACCGGATCCCATGCGCGAGATTCGTGCTGCTCTGCTCGGGCAAGTTGCCCGCGTGGGCGACGAACCGGAAGTGCGCCTCTTTCGCAGGGGGGATGCCCGGCTGGGACAGGTACACCCAGAAGCTGAGCGTGTAGGAGCGCGTGCCGTTGTGCAGGCCGGCTGAGGGGGAGGGCCGGGACAAGGCGGCCTTGTTCGGCACGGAATCGAAGGGGCGCTCGCCCACCAACTGCACGAAGTGGCGCTGCGCCAGGTAGTTCCTATGCGCCTCCAGCAGGAACTCCGGAGGGAGCCGCGCGACGGAACCGGCCGCCGCGCTCTGCTTCATCTCCAGCGTCAGGCGCGACATGGCAACGACATTGTCAAAGCGCGAGGGCACTGGCTTGATCAGCGTGGGGCGGCACGTGGCCAGCAGGTGCACCGTGCGGTGGAAGGTCTTGCTCACACGGCACTCCAGCTGCTGCGTCGCCGCGTTCCATGTCGGCGTCAGGATGCTCAGCGTCAGCGACAGCTTGCTGAAACCAGCCTTCTTCCCGCTGCCGCCGGACGACGAAGAGGCAGCGGAGGCCGACGCGGAGCTTCCCGCCGCACTCGCCGCCGCCAGCGTAGAGGCGCTGACTTCATTCTCGAACCCAGGGATCTCCTTGAGCAGCGCCGGGTCGGTCGGGAGCCACAGCTGCAGGTGGTGGCTCTGCGCGAGGTAGCGGCTCAGCTCCGAGGTGATGTCCTTGTGCGCGCGCTGCGCCGGGGCTGCAGCGGCCTTGTCAGACGAGGCCGCGGCAGAAGCGGAAGCAGCCGCTGCCTTCTCTGCGGGTGGCACGTGGTACAGCAGTAGCGCCTTGTCGATGCGTAGGCGGTCGTGCAGGTCTGCCACCAGATCGACCGCGCCGTTCTCAGTGGGCGTAGTGGAGGGCAAAGGCACAGTCTGCTCCTTGTGCTGCGCCTTCCTACCTGCGCCTGCGGCCGCCGCATCCTCCGCCAGTCGCGCCGCGTACTGCTCGAACTCATTGTTGAGCAGGTCGACCGTGGACAGCAGCTCCACGCAGCTCATCATGGTGGGCGTCTGGAGCGATCGCTGGAAATTCGCTTGCTGCCGCCCGTAGGGACCGGCTTGCAGAGGAGGCGCACTGCCGCTCAACCCCATCGCCTCCAACACCGAGTCCATCTCCTGCGCGAGCGGCTTCAGCTTGCTGAAGTCGGGCATGGCGGACAGGGTGGGAACGAAGCCCAGATCGGCGCGGGCCGGGACGACGCTGGCACTAGAGGAGCTCGCCGCGGCCGCCGAGGAGGACGAGATACTCGCACTGGCCGAGGCGGCCTTGAGTTCCGCAAGCTTGCCGAGCGCATTGCCTGCCTTCGCAGCGGTAGGCTCAGCTGCCGCCGCCGCCGCCGGAACAACTGCCTTGCCCTCCGCCGCAGGATCCTTGCGAATGAGGGATCGCAGGTGGAACAGCAAGCGGACCAGCAAGTCGATACCGCTGGCTTTCCTGCTCGGCCGAATGTGGCACACGTACCACACGACGGCGTTGTACAGCTCGGTGGAGTATGCGTACTGTGCCAGCGCCGGGAAAGAGGCCAAGAACAAGTCGAGCAGCCACCCGCTCAGCTCGGCGTTGCGGCCCAGCAAGGCAGACTTGTCGTCAATGCGTTGATCGATCGGTTCGACGCGGATGCGGAAGCCCCAGAGGCGCGAGTTAGCCCCGGAAGTGAAGCGGTAGTAGAAGCGGTCCGAGTCGACGATCAGAGGGGGGAACACGTGGTCCGGCCCGGCGCCACTGCCCTGGACCGTGGCGATCAAGTCCTGGTAGTGCCTGTCGCGGTAGAAACTGAGCCGGGTCATCAAATCCGTCCCGATCGCGCAGCGCGGGTCGAAACGAATGAGCAGCTTCGCCGCGCCGCCGATGTGAACCCGGCCGCGCTTGTCCGAGTTGGAGGGGTAAGGGTGCGCGCTGCTCACGGTCTTCACGGGGGGACCGTGGTTCACGGACTGAACGAAGTGAGTGATGCACTCCTCGACCAGAAGGGGAGTCACCAGGCTGTCCAGCGCGGGACCAGCGGCGCTTGAGCTCGAAGCAGATGCCATCGACGAGCGGGGCTGGCGCAGCTGCTGCTGCAGCTTCTCGTCCAGGGAGGCGTACTGCTGCTTGGTGGCCTCGTCAATCTTCTTCTTCGGGCGGTTGCGGCGCACGGGTTGTGGCGGCACGACCGACGCGCCGCGGAGCCACGCGCCACGACCGAAGCCCTGACCTTGCATCGCCTGCTGCGCGGCCTGGCCCAGGAACGCGCGCGGGACGCCCATGCCGCCTTGCATGTCGGGGATGCGCACGGCGACCCCCTCGCGAATGAGCGCGTGCAGATCCTGCATGCCGCCATCATCATCGTACTCCTCCTCGCCCTCGTCGAACATCTGTCCCCCGTCTTCCTCTTCCTCGCCGTAGTCGTGTTCGTGCTCCTCGTCCTCGCCCTCGCCGTCGTCCTCGTCGTGCTCCTCGTCCTCCTCTTCCTCCTCTTCTTCATCCTCGGCCTCGGCGTCCTCATCCTCGTCGCCGTGCTCCTCGGCGAGGACGGGGCGGCGCAGGACCGCCGCTCGACCACCGCGGGGACGGGCGCCGACAGAAGACGCCAGGGAGGAGGCGTCATCCTCGCTCTCGTTGGCGGAAGCGGAGGAGTAACCATGCAGCAGCGCCGAGGAGCCCGAGGCGGCCGACGCCGAGAACGACGCCGACTGGATCGACTTGCCGCCCGCGCTGCTGGACGCAGCAGCCGACTCGGACTTGGAGTCGCCGGCCGTCGCCGTGGCGTACAGCTTCTCCGTGATGCGCAGGGGCGGCGCAATGGCCGTGCTCTTGCTGCCTGGCTTGGCCGCGCGGAGAAGGTGCTCGTTCTCGCTGGCCACCAATTGTACGATGCGTGTCCTGAACGCGTCGAGCAAGTTAGCCTGCGAGGCGCCCTCAGGGTCACTCTCCGCGGCTCCGGCTGCCCCGGCGCTCGCCTGGCTGCGCTTGTACGACGAAGAGAGGAACTGCGCCGCGGTGAGCTTGAGGATGGCCATGACGCCATCGGGCCCGTTGAGCTGCGCGGCGTCGAAGGGCACGTGACGCGGCCAAGCGGCAATGACGCGCAACACGGCCCGGCGCACCTTGATCACCGATAGCGCCTTCTCGATCGACGCGAGTTCGTGCGCAAGCTCCTGCCAGGGAACGTTCTTGTCCGCCGCAGCTGCGGCCGCATCAGCTCCGTCGCCCTCAGCCTTGCTGGACTGTCGCTCGTACAAGTCGCGTGCGGGGTCGAGCCACATGCGCTGGGGCTGCTGGAGCACCGTGACAGGGAAGGAAGCACACCGACGAATACCGGACTGGGGGTCGCTGAAAATCAGCGTCACCAGCGCCGCGTTGATATTCACCGCGGTCACCACGCCCGTGCGGCCGGCGAAATACGCCATCCAGGGTTGCTGGCCTGCGGTCAGGCGCACGGCCGAGGGAGACACCACCAACCGCGTACCGGACTCGATCTCGTCCAATCGCAGGTTCTCGTAGATGATTTGCTCGGACTGACTGGAGAAGGAATCATCGTCCCCGCCGGCGCCGCTACCTGCCGCACCGCCGCGCTCCTGACCGAGCACGCTGGCAAGGAGCTGCTGAAGCTCCTCGTCGCCCATGTCACCCCGGCCACGCATCTGCAGCAGTGCGCGCGCACGCTCCCGCTGGCGCTCCAACTCCGATCCGCGGCCTCCCCCCGCTCCGGGCGCACCGCGGATCTGCTGCTGCTGCACCTGCTGCCGGGGCGCGAGGTCGAGCCCGAGCGGGATGTCGGTGTCCACCTCATCGTCCAGCATGCTCTGCGCGCTGTCGCGCTGCCGGCTCGCGGCGGCCTGGTTCGACGCGTCGCCGCCGAGGAGGTAGTCACTAAGGTCCTCCTCCTCGTCGCTGGAATCACCGTCGTCTCCGGCGGCATTGGCACCGCCGTTGCGCTTCGCCTCCGCCTGCGAGCGCAGGGCCTGCTGTGCCATGTTCTCCACCTCGCGCGTGCCGTGCGTGAACAGCCAGTCGCCCGCGGCGGCCTTGTCATCGTTGCATCGTTCCAGGGCCAGCACGCAGATCTCCAGAGGGAAGTTGCCGCCCATCATCTCCAGCAAGTCCTCTGCCATGGTGCGACGCTTCAGCTCGGCCGGCGTCAGCTTCGGACCGGGCTTGGCCGAGGCCTGGCTCTGCGCGGCCAGCTGCGCGCGGTAGTCGGCCGGCAGTGTCTCCGTGGCGAAGTCGAACAGGAACGGCGATTGGCCATAGTTGAAGCTGAGGTGCGCCCCGGCGTGCTGCATCCATGCCGCGGGGTAGAAGCGCCCGGACAGGTTCGCGTCCACCCCGCTGATGGACGTCATCGCCGAGGAACGCGGAGTGGAGCGCGAGGGGGTGCCGACGGCCGTGGGACCCAGCTCCAGCGCCTCCAGCTCGTCCTCCTCGGTGCGCGCGTGCAGCAGCTTCCCGTTCTTCGTGAAGAAGATCGTGCGTTGTCCGTGGCGCAGGTGCACGCCGCACCCGACCGTGTCGCCCGCCTTGAAGCGCTCGAACATCTTCGCGCGCGTCACGGCCTTGTTGCGCGTGAAGTGCAGCTCACCGGCCCGACCGGAGTACGCGTAGGTCGAGTGCTTTCCCGGCCAGCCCTCGTGGGGCATGCCGCAGCGGAACAAACCGATGGCCACGTCGAAGTCGGAGGAAGACACACCACTGGAGCCAGTGCTGCCACCGCTTGCGCCGCCGGCGTTCGGACCGATGTTCGGCGTGCCGAGCGGGCTGCCCCGCGAGGGGGACGCCAGCGCGCGCAGAACAGGGCTGTTCTTGCGCACCAACTGCGGCGTGAGCGATGGACTGCTGGAGCCCGATCGTGGTGGCGCCGCCGCGCTCCCAAACGCAGAGGGGTTGCCCATCGAATGGACGGTCATCTCGAAGTAGTACGCCGGGAGCGACGAAGGGACGAGGAAATTGGCCCGCACCAGCCCGACGCTCAGCAGACCTCCGCCGGCGCTGCTGCCCGAGTACTTCACTTCGCACAGTCCATCCCTGTCCCCGACAAAGCTGACCCCCCTCGCGGAAGCCACGTCCAGCGCCGAGGGCAAATGGATCTGCATCTGTCGAAACGGGGAGTACTTGAGCGTCGCATCCTGAGCCCGGGAGCGGGTGAACCTCAAATGGTCCTGCACGAGGCCCTGGGCGCTCTCGGCCAGAAGCTCGACCAACCGGTTCTCCGCGGCCTCAAGCTGCTCGATCGACTTGAACACGTCCAAGGACGTCGGGCGCACGGCCATGGACACCAGGGATGGCAGCAGCCGCCCGCCACCCGTGTGGCTGCCGCTCTCGAACAAGAGCTTCTGGCTGCGCGTCTGGCCCAGCAGCACGCACAGCGCCTTGAGCGCCTTGCTGCGCAGCTGCGCGTACAGAAGGTGCTCGTTGGTCAGCTGTGTGCGGCGCGCCTCCGCCTTGTCGGCGAGCGCTTCCTCGTCGTCTGCGTCCACATCTTCCTCGACCGTGGCCTTCTTGATGAAGAAGTTCGGGTTCTCCTGGCCGCAGATCTCGCATTTCGGCTTGGTGATCGGACTCTCGAACGTGCAGGCAGGACAAGCCCAAAATGCTTGCAACTCGTCCTGGAAGCCGCCGAAAGGGTCCAGCAGCTTGGCTTCCTCGTCGTCGAATTGCTTCTGCAGCGCGCGCAGAGCCTTTTCCTCCTCGAGCTTCTTTTTCTTCTCGGCGGCCTCCTGCTCGGCCTGGAGGCGTTCCTGCTCCTCCTGCTGCAGTGCCCGCGTGAAGACCTGGAACACCTGTAGCAGCGCGTGGTTCAGGGTCACCAGACCTTCCGAGGGCGCCACGGCGTCCACGGCGCGCACACGGGACAGGTCGCACTCGATCACACGGTGCGGCGTGTGGCGGAACAGGACCTTCGCGCGGTTGGACACGCGGTCCACCGCGACGAGAATGCCTTGCTCGCTCTCGGCGCCACGCTGCGTCGCGGCCACCATGCCTCCCACACGGAGCACTTCGCTGTGCCCGCCGATGACGCTCAGGCACGCCAGGGACATGCCCACCTCGTTCTTGTGCGATGCGCTGGCGATGCGGGGTTCATCCGACGCGACCAGCTTGGCGAGACTGAGGAGATGCGTGCCGATGAAAGCATGGATCGCAGTGGACCAGTCGGTGTTCCGGGCGGAATCCATCGCCGGTGCGGATGCAACAGGCACCGCGACGGACGAGGAAGGCTCCGACTGCTGGTGCAGCGTGCGAATGAGGCTGACGAGCTCCGAGGCCAGCGTGAGCTTCATCGCGCCATCCTGGCACGCCAGGGGGTTCACCGACTTCGGCGGCGGCTTGTGCGCGGCGACCAGGCTGCTGAGCGAGCTGGACGGCGACAGCGACGACGAGGCGGCCAAGGGCGTGTTCGGCCGCGGCACGGCAACGCCGCCTTCCTGCTGCTCCGTCGTGGCGAGCTGGAGCTCGGCCAAGCGTCGGAACAGGAACGTCACGAACTTGCTGCACTCGAGCGCGTCGAGCTTCGCCTCGCTCTCATCGAGCTCACTCGCCAACAGCGCGTCGGTCTCCTGGCGCGCTTGGAGCGACGAGCTGCGCGACAGGGCAAGGCTGGAGACCTGCGGCGGTGCCTCCCCGAGCGAGAAGGTGTCCATCGCCGAGGGCGCCTCGTACGACTGCCGCAGCGCCTGCGAAAACGGGGTGGACGTCGCGCTGGAGCTGGAGGGCGTCACGGCCGGGACACTCGCGGTGCCATCACGGCGGGCACCAAAGCGCTCGTTCTTGTCCGACGTGTGCAAGTAGTCCACCAGCGCGTGCTCGCGCAGCTGCAGCGCGCTGACGAACGGGAGCACCTTGCCCAGCATGCGGATCGACAGGGTTTGCATGCGCGGCGATCCGCTGACAAACACGAGCAGCAGCGTGCGCAGCACCGGCGCCGTGCACAGGTACTCCAGGAACGATCGGTGGTGCTGCTCCGATGCCACGCTGGCCAGCATGCCCAACGCGTCGAACGCGCTTTGCTCCAGCTCGATGTACCTTCGGATCAGGGGGAAGCTCGGGTGGGCATCCTCGAAGCTGATCTCGTCATCGCCCTGCCCGTCGAGCCCCAGGCCCAACAGGGCCTCCTCGTCGGGCATCAAGCCTGCCAAGGCCGCCGCGCGCTCCGAAGCGGAGGTAGAGGAGACAGCCGAGGTCAAAGAAGGGCGAACGCGCTTGCGGTACAGCGCGAGCTTTTGCTCGGGCGTAAGGGAGATGTCGACGATCTCGCTGTCCTGCACGCTCTCGCCGCCCTGTCTGCGCAGCGCGGGCAGCAATGACGCCGAATGTTGCAGGCTAGCGAGCATGCGGTCGAGCACCTGGCGCTGCAGGCCGTCCAATGGCGCCGGGTTCAGCGAGTCCGGCGTCGTGAGGAATGCGAAGGGTGCCTCGGCCGTCGCAGTTGACGCCGGGGGCGGCGAAGGCGACAGCGGCGCCGCATCGGATTTCTTCTCGTCGTCTCCGTCGTCAACACCGGGGGAGCGGCGGGGTGCAGCCACAGGGACGACCGCCTTCTCCTCCGCTTCGTCGCTCTTGGCCGCGTTCTTCTTCGCGCCCTTACGTCCTGCAGCCGCAAGTGCGCCCGAGCGGATCTGCGGGTTCATGCTGTTGATCGACAGGAAGCGCAGCAGGTTCGCGGCCAGCTGCTGCATCGGCGTGGGCTCCGACGCGCCGGGGATGCTCAGCAGTTGCTCCGCGGATGCAGCGGTGCCACCGACCGCCGTCGGCACGACAGCGTTCGCGATCTGGTCGAGGATGGGGAGCAGCTGCTGGTGCTGCAGCCACGCGTTCTCACGCGCGTTCGCGTGCCAGTCGATGCAGAGCGCATCGAGGATCAGGGCGCGGACGGCCAGCGGCACGTTCGCAGCATGTTCCGGTCGCAGCTGCTCGATGAAATAAGAGTACAGCGCGTTGAACGCGTCCTGCACGCGCATGCGGTGCTTGCGCCCGCTGGCCTCGATGTGCTGCAGCACGTGGCCGCCTTGCATGGAAGGGGGCAGCTCATCTTCAGGTCCGAGGCCGTACATAGTGTACGCGCGGAACGGAGGACCGAACGTCGCTAACAGCGACACGTGCGAGCTGCGCAGGGACAGGAAGCGCAGCAGCGACAGCAGCGTGTCGAGCGCAGCTGCACGACGCTGTGCGCGCGATACTTGCTGCAGGCGGATGCGCTTAACCGTGCGGAGCGGCACCTCGTCGCGCACGAACGTGGAGATCAAATCCGCCAGCGACTGGCTGTGGCGCGCCGCCTGGCGCCGCAGCTCCTCCTTGCTTGCGTGCAGGTGGTGCGTGGTGTGCTGCATCGACAAGAGCAGCTTGAGCGTCTGCACCGGCTGCGGTGCCCCCTGCTCCGAGGAGGAGCGCACCGCCTGCACCAAGGAGAGCTTCTCGGCGCTCAGGTCCAGCGACGACACAGCAGAGAGATCGGCCAGGCTCTGCGACGCTGTCACGTGTGCGCTGCCTTCCGTCAGCGGGTGCGCGGAGAAGCTGGGCCGAGCCAGCAGGTACTCGCACTTGGAGACCAGCTGCGACGTGTAGCCTTCGTACGTCGCCAGATGCTCCGCTTGCAGACGCTTCAGCTCGGCGATGCGCTGCGTCGCCGCGCTCACCGCAGCTACGGGAGCAGCGGAGGCAGGGGCAGGCGACGATGAGGACGCGGCAGCCGGAGCGGCGGATGACGAAGCAGCGGCACCAGATCCAGCCGCGGGAGTAGAGGCACCCGCTGCCGCCGCCGCCACGGACTCCGCAACCTTCTGCTGCTCGATCAGATTATCGAGCGCCTGTTGCGCCAGCTGCTTTCCGGACACGATCACCTGGTGCATGTTCTGGCCCTTGCGCCACACCTCCAACAGCGCCTCGCCCAGAGCGGCCCAGTCCTGCTCGCTCTGGGGCGCTGCGACGGTGGAGCCGGCAACGGGTTGCGAGGTCGGCGGCACATCCGTCCCCACTTGCGCCAGCACAGACGAGATGCTGGCCGGAGCGGGCTTGTCGCCGCTCAAGGTAACCGGCGCCGTCGGTGCTTCCGGGAGCGAGATGCCCTCGACCGCGACGCCCTTGTGCAGCAGCCAGTACGCGGCCAGTCGCGCCAAACCCAGATGCTTGAGCAGCACGGCGACAAAGAGGCGCACGGCGCGCTTGGTCACCGCGCCGCCGAGCATGTCCACCTTCTTGGACTGGAGTTGCTTGCGCAGGAGCGTGTCGAGCTGCGCGCCAGCACTGCCCGCCTTGGCATCGATGAGCTCGCGCAAGAACTTCGCCTCAACTGCCGCATCCGACGCGCGTGCCGCTCGTTCCGCCTCCGTCGGCGGAGGGGATCCCTGCGGGCGAGGGTGGTCCTCCTCGTCGTCCTCGGCAGTGTCCACCTCCTCCGACGCGTTGTCCTCGGAGGCATCTTCGCGGAAGAAGAGCGGGGAGTTGAGGTACTTGCTCAGAACGGCCTCCTCGTCCACGTTGCTGCCATTGGAACCATCCGAAGCGGATGCAGCCAGCCCGATGATCTCCTTGCGCAGCGCGCGACCGACAACGTGCGCCAGCGTCTGCTGCAGGTCGAACAGGAAGTACCACGGCCGCGAGTGGGACAGGGTCGCCTTGGGCACCAAGCCCGCATTCCCGCCCCGCCCGTTGAGCGACCCTTGAATGGTCGACTGGACGGTCTTGTTCACGAACTCCACGTCCTGGCTTCCGGACGTGTTCGCCGCAGGAGGGAGCAGCTCGTGCGTGTGCGTGTACCCGGTGACCAATGCGCGGAAGCCGAAGTACGTGGAGGCTTGCGCGGCAGCCTCGGCGTGCCAGTTGAACACCAGGGTGCTCGTGTTTTGCACGATGATCGGCATCTTGGGCCACTGGTCTCTCGGACCATGGAAGGGTCCGGCCACCTTCAAGGGCGGCTGCGGCAGCGCCAGACCCATCTGCGCCGCGGGGTCCTCCTGTGGCACGCTGATGCTCAGATGGTCCCTGTTGCGTTCACTGGAGCAGCGCGGGTCGAACTCCACGACCAAATAGGATGCGTTCGGGATGTGCACCACCTGCGTGTCGTCGAGGTCGCTGAAATACGTGTGCGGGGTCTCGACGACCACGCCGCCTCCAAGAGGGTTGCCGGAGGGGTCGCTCAACGACGAAGAGGACACCAACGAGTGCAGGGCCTCCTCGCCAGCGGTGGAGGGCAGCGAGGCGTTGAAGGAGTCCAGGCTGCGCAGGAACGACAGCAGCACCTCAAACAGGTTGAACGAGGGGGTGGCCGTCCCCGCACCAACGTCGGCCTGCTTCTTCTCATCAGACTCCGACGCCTTGCTCTCCTCCTCCTGCTCTTCCTCGTCCGCGGGATACTCCGTGGTTCCCCGGGGGATGTCCTGCTTCTCGTTGATGCCCTCGAAAAGCAGCGGCTTGAAAAGGGTGCTCCAGACGAACCCGAGTGTCGGCAGGGCCACCTGCGAGAGCAACGACGTCGACAGCAGGGTCGACACCAGCGGCGCGGAAGGAGACGCGGCGGTGCTCACGGGGTGAGATCCCTGGCTGCTGCTGGGGCTGCTGCTGGAGCCACTGGACGAAGCGGCGGATGACGAAGAGGCAGCGGCGCGCACCCCAGCCGCAGCCGCCGCCAACGCGGATTCACGAGCAGCCAGAGCAGCCTCGCGAGCCGCCAACGCAGCTTCACGAGAAGAAGGCGATGAAGCAGCTGCCGCAGCAGCAGCCGCAGCCCGAGCCGCGGCCTGTGCGGGCGACGAGGCTGGGCCCTGCGGCGGTGCATTCGGCACGGTGGCCACATTGGGGTTCGTCGCGCAGCTCGCGAACAGCGTGTGCACGCTTCCGGCCTCCGCGCTCTCGTACTGCAGCTGCTTCTCGAACGCGGCCCATTCCTGCTCCGCGCCGAGGGAGACCAGCGGCTTCGCGGCGGCGAGGAGGCGCTCAGACGCTTGCATCACGCGTTTGAGTGTGTAGTGCATCTGGCGCAATGGGGTCTGTCCACGGGTGGTGCAGAGTGACGCCTTGCGCAGAAGGTCGCGCAGCAGCCAGTGCAGCAGGTGCGTCACGGGGAGCGGGTTCAGCGGATAGATGGAAGGCGTGTCATTCTCGCTCTCCGTCTGCTCCACTCCAGCGGTCGCCTCCTCCTTCGTTGCATCGCCGCCCGCCGCCGCTGCCTCCGCCTTCTTCGTCTTGGACTTGAACCGCGCGAACTCCTCCGCGGCCTTAGCGAGCATCTCCTCGGTCGTGCGCACGCTCTCGTCCAGTACCATCTCCAGCAGCTGCATGCTGGAGAAACGGGCCTCGGGCTTCAAGCTTGCATCGGGGTCCACCGTGGCGGAAGAGGAAGAGGGAGCCGAACCGTCCAGCAGGCCTAGGTCTGCCGCGGCAGCCTCGGCCAGAGCGAGCGCGGCGGAGTCCTGCCGGCGAAGCTTGGCTTGCTTCTCCTCGCTCTCAGCCGCCTTGGCTGCGCGCTCGCGCTCCTGCTGCTTCTTGCGCTTGAGCAGGGCCAGCTGGTCCTGCTTGAAGCGTCGCTGCTGCGCCTCAGCCGCGCGGGACTGGCGCGCTTCCATCCACGCGTTCAGGCGCGCCGCATACGACGCGTCGTCTTCCTCCGGGTTAGGGCGCGGCTCTGGCTCCGAGCTCGCTGCCACGGCGGCCTCTTCCTTGGATGCCGCAATGGTGGAGGGGGCGAACAGCGGCAGGCCCATCAGGCCCGTCACTCCGAACAGGCGCACGGGAACGCGCGGTGCCTTGATGCTCGATGCGGAATCAGATCCGGTCAGCGAAAGCGGGCTAGAAGCTGATGCAGCGACTCCACCAGCACTAGCCGCTTCAGACGCTGCTACAGCCGCGAGCGCCTCGCGTTTCTCCGCGGCCTCCATGGCCGCGAGCTCCTCTTCCACCGGCGGCGCCGAGGGCAGGTTCTCCTCCATCAGCGAGAACAGCTGCGCAACGAACTCGTCCGGCGAATAGAAGCTCGAATACTTCATGCCGTCCTTGGGCAGCTCCTCCTCCAGAGAGCGGGCGAACAGCATTTCCAGGAACTTCGTCTTGTCCTCCGCGCTCTCAGCAGCGGGGGGGTCCACGCGACCCGCGGCGGGGACGGGCGTGCCGTCCTCGTTGACACCACCGGGGCCGAGGATCGCGGAGAGGTCCTCGCGACGGGACCAGCGCTCAAAGGCCAGCTGGCCGCGCTGCAGTAGCGCTGCGCGCGCGTGGAGCAGGTGGGCGTGAGGGTCGGCCCGCGCCACGAGGAAGTGCGACTGGCGCTGCAGGAACTTGAGCAGGCGCGCGCGCGCGGCGTCATGCTCCGGCAGCAGCTGCAGCACAGCCGCCGTGTCCGCGGTCTTGTTGCGCAGTCGCGCCGCCTTGACATATCGTTTCTCGTGCGCGAGCGGCGGCAGCCACGACGTGAGCGCCGTGGCGGTCGTGGAGCCCTGCGTGCCCACGCCCGAGACGACCTCGCGGTACACGGCTGCCGTGACGGCCGCATCGCCGCCCAGCGCGGAGGGGTCCGTCAGGTAATGCGTCAGCAGTTGCTGGTCTGCGTGCAGCGTGCGCTTCAGCGTCGCATCGGACAGGTCGGCGCTGGAAGCGGCCACACCCATCCTGACGCGATGGAGGCTGGATTAGAGAGAGAGAGAGAGAGAGAGGGGTGGGGATTGGGCTGACAAGGCAGACCGAACAGAAGCACAAGCCAGGAATATGCACAGCAGGAGCATCGAAGCCACAACAAGTCAGTTGCCTGCAGCAGTGGCCCACCTGCGTCGCTGCAGCAGCGGTCACAGGCAGATTCGTCCGGCGTGGGGGCGAGCAGAGCAGCCCGCGGACACCACAGAGCAGAACCACTCCCATGCCACACGCACAGTCAATAGATCCTGCGCTGTTCCACTCGTGTGTTGTGCGTGTGCGACTCACCTCTGTGTGGCCTTGGCCCGGTGACTGGGCGGGTGGGCTTCTGCCCCTGTGGTGGTGGGGCAGGCAGTGGGCGCCCGGTCAGAGAGCGGGGGCACGCAACAAGATCGCTCCGTGCCACAGATGCAGTGCGTGTGCTGCACTCAGTCAGTACTGGCGTGCGTTGAGCGCAGGGCCGTGGTGGCTCCCGG
>Ga0256878_1000032_pt1 | contig 18103 bp, 4 predicted proteins | sample MC6MC0436MT_FD_186343 | JGI IMG/M metagenome (GOLD analysis project Ga0256878, IMG submission 186343) | Metatranscriptome of enriched soil aggregate microbial communities from Iowa State University, Ames, United States - MC6-MC0436-MT... | ecosystem: Environmental > Terrestrial > Soil >... | reverse complement strand
TTTTATAATTTATGATATATTTTTAATACCTTTTTATATATATACTATACAACAAGTAAAAAATATAATAAAAAATTAAATGTTATTAAATAATATAATTACTTTAGGAATTGATAATTTTATTTTACCACTAATATTTATAATTTTTACATTATTAGGAACATTAATTTCAGTTGCATACTTTACTCTTTTCGAACGAAAAGTTATGGCAGCAATGCAAAGACGACGAGGTCCAAATGTTGTCGGATTTTATGGATTATTACAACCACTAGCAGATGGTTTAAAATTAATTGCAAAAGAAGGAATAGTACCTACCCTGTCAATTGTTATTGTGTACTTATTTGCTCCTATACTATCGTTAATTGTATCATTTTTAGGTTGAACTATATTACCAATATATCATTCCAATGTTTTAGGAATTAACAACGATTTAGATATATTATTGTTTTTTTGTTTAACTGCTTTTGGAAGTTATGGTGTTATTTTAGCTGGATGGGGAAGTTTTTCAAGATATGCAGTTATGGGATCATTAAGAGCAATAGCACAATTAATTTCATATGAAGTAATATTTTTATTATGTATGTTTCCTGGAGTTCTTTTTGTTGGAAGTTTTAGTTTTTTAGAATTTAATTTTATACAAGAGAATTCTGTTTGATTAATATTTCCAACATTACCTAGTTCATTAATATTTTATATATTAATGTTAGCTGAAACTAACCGAACACCATTTGATTTACCAGAAGCTGAAGCTGAATTAGTATCTGGTTTTAATGTTGAATATTCATCAATTCTATTTGCAATGTTTTCTTTAGCAGAATACAATAGTATGTTGTTAATGTCAGTTCTATATGTAATATTATTTTTAGGTGCTTGATCTGAAGGAAATTTAATTTTTTTAATCAAAGTTTTATTTATAGCATTTTCAATTGTTATGGTTAGAGCTGCATTACCGAGATATAGATATGATCAATTAATGTTTTTATGTTGATATATATTTTTACCACTATCATTGGGTATTTTTATTTTTACTTTTGGAGTTTGTTGTTTTTTAGAAATAAATTCCTATTCTTCTACTGAACTATATTATGAAATTTCTAAAATATTTATTTTACTTAAAATAGAATAAATTTAAATGTTATTTTTAAATAATAATTTAAAAAATATTTGATTAAATTCCGCAATATTTTTTCATGAATTAGTTTTTTTATTATTATATAAAAACATAGCTTGATTAAGTGGATCATCAAAATCAGAAATTATTATTGATACTTTATATACATTATTAATGCGCATTATAATTACTATAACAAAACATACTCAAATGAGATTCAATAAGTTATCCGATATAGTAGTATATGATCATATTACCAATATATGAAGGTTTTTAGTTACTTATATTTTTTCTAATTCAGATAGAGAATTTAAATTAAGAGTTAGATTTTCTGTAGATTCTAAATTTTGTTTAGTAATTTCTATTTCTGAAGTATATCTAGTATCGAATTGGGCTGAAAGAGAAGCAATGGATCATTTTGGATTAAAATTTTGAGGTCATAAAGACTTAAGAAGAATTTTAGGGGATTATGGATTATGGGGATTCCCTGGTAGAAAAGATTTCCCATTAGTAGGTCTTTATTCTTATTTTTATGTAATTAATTTTTTAAGAGTATTTCGCGTTCGTGGTATGTTAAGTGATTTCTGATCTATTTATTTTCAAAAAAAAATATATACTCAATGTTAAAATATAACAGTATAAAAAAATATTTTAATTTTATAATAACAACTATAGTATTATCATTGATTGGAATCTTATTATTATGCATAGGTAAGAACTTATATATTAATACAGATTTTTTTATTTATAAACAAATTTACGATATATTTACAGGGTCAATTTATATTTTATGGTTTTTCATATTATTTATATTATTTTTAAATAATATAAGAAATATTAACTGTAGAAACTTAATAAAAAATAAGTATAGCATTAAAAAAAATATTAATTTAAAAGCTTATTATTTATCAGTATTATCATTATTGGTTATACTTAGCATTTCATTTATTAAACTACATGGCATTGTAAAAATAGATTCAATAAATATAATCTTATTAAAGTCTTTATTAGAAAAAATACCACAAAAACTAACTAATTATAGAGATTTTATTATAAGTATTAATAGTTGATACAAATCATGAGAATATTTTATTTTATTTTATGAACCGGATACTGAAAATTTATTAATAAAAGAAACGTTTGATTTAAAATTAATGTGACGTACTTATATAATTAAAGTCTCTTCTAAATACTCTCCGTATGTTTTTTATCCATCAGTATTAAACAATACGATTATTAAAGAAAATAATTATTATAACTTTAATAATTATAATAATAATTCAAACTATTTTATATTATTTCCTTTTAAAATAGAATATTTTAATTTATTTTCTGAAATAATAAATTTAGGGCCTTTAAATGATAGTTTTTATTCATTTACTAATGAATTTTTATTACTAATTGTTAAATATCTTAATGAAATGTTTTATCGTTTTTATTTAATAATTAGTAATCCTATATTAAGTAATATTTTTTATGGCTTTGAGTACAATCATTATTCAAAAAATATTTTTGATACTTTTATTTTAAAAACATTTAAATATAGTTATAGTTATTTTAACGAAAAAGTATATGCTTTTTTTTTAGGTAAGTTTCAATATTTTTTAGTTAATTATATTATAAAAAATATTTTTTTAGATGGTGTATCTTTATGATTAACATGACTTGTAATAACTGTTTCATATATAATATCTTACTCTAAAAATAAAAAAAAAGTTTTTCATAATCATCTTTTTAGAAAAAATTTTATTTATAACCATCTTTTAAATTCTATTTTAATTTTAATGATAATTTGTTTTTTAACTAAAGATATTTTTATATTTTTTATTTCATTTGAATGTATATTATTTCCATTATTTTTTTATATTATATTACAAGGATCTAGACTTAATAGAATATTAGCAGTAAAATATCTTGTAATTTATACTGTTATTGGATCAATATTTTTATGATATTCTATTGCTTATTTTGTTGAAATTTTAGGTATTTCAAATTTTGAACAAATAAAATATGTTATATTAAACACTTTAAGTTCTGGCACAAGAAAAGTTTTATTTATTTCTCTTTTTATAGGTTTTGCTTTTAAAGTACCTTTGGTTCCATTTCACCACTGATTAGTTATAGCTCATGTTGAAGCACCGACTAACGGATCAATAATTTTAGCAGCTTTATTATTAAAAGTAGGTGGTTATGGGTTATATAGATTTGTTTATAATTTATTTCCTATTGAAATTTTACTTTTTTCTAATTTAATAATTTTAATTAGTGTATTTGGTTTTACTTATGCTAGTATTTTAGCTGTAAGACAAATTGATGTTAAACGTTATATAGCTTATACTTCAATTGCCCATATGAATTATTCATTAATTGGTTTATTTAGTGGTAATGAAATAGGAATTTTAGGTTATATTCATATAATGATTAGTCATGGTATAATTTCTACTGCTCTTTTTTATTTAATTGGACATTTGTATAGTGTTTTGCATTTTAGAGATACTTTAAGACTATCGGGGATTGCTTATATATTTCCAAAATTTTCTATTTTTTTTTTTATATTTTCTATTGCTAATATGGGATTACCTTTATTTTCTGGATTTCCAGGAGAATTTTTTATATTTATTTCAATTTTAAGTATTAATGAGTATTTTTCATTTTTTATATTTTTTGGATTTATGTTTTCAGGTATTTATACAATATTACAATTAAATAAAATTTTATTTTCAAGTTATGTTTCTGATATTATTATTAAAAAAAATGAAGATATCGATAATTATTCGATTTTAATATTATCAGTACTTCTTTTTTGAAGTATTACTTTAGGTATTTTTCCCGACATAGTAACTAAAAATGTGGAAATTTCTATATCTTTATAAATTTATAAATAAAAATTTATTTTTAAAACCTATTAATTTTTACCAAAGCTTTATCAGGAAAGATATATTTTTTATAATATTATTATGTGTATTATTAAAATTATCTAGTGTAGATTATCACTGACTTAGTTTAATGATTTATATATTTGAATTTTTGAAAGAAAATTTATTAAATAATATTTTATCGATGATAAGTCAAAACGTTTTTTTATTAAATAAATGTATGTGTATATTTAAAAATTTTGAATTTTTTATAAATTGTATTCAAATAGAAAGTAATGTAGAACTTTTTAACTCTTCACAATTACTTTTTGATGAGATAGATAAAATTGAGTGATATGTAAATATTAGACAAGAAGTAGATATTATTTCAGATGTACCTATTGATTTAGCTATAAAATACGGTAATGAATATTTTTCTAACCAAATATTTGAAAAAATTAATTCTAGTAGACAATTATACTATAAAGGTATGAATTTGGAGATACTAAATAATTTACCCTTATCGGGGAGTTTAAGTAATGTTGATAATAAATTTTTTTTTAATTTTAATAAAACTAATAATTTTCCAAGTTTAAACTTTAAATCTGACAATAATAATTTTATAGAAAAGTATTTTGAATTCAATATATTAGATATCGATACAGATTCTAAAGATTTAAGTTTATTTTTTTCAAATAACCGAAATGATTATTACGGTTTTAAATATAATATTGAAAACTTTTTAGATTCAAATAGCATTTTTAAAATAAATTATGATAATAACCCATCTTTAGTTCAGGATTTCTTAAATTGAAGAGACATGTCATTTAATCATATTTCAAGTAATGATATTGATTATTCAAATTTTAAAAATAACTACATAAACGATAATTTAATACTATCTAATGAAAAAAAAAAACAAATACTAAATAACGAAACAACACAAAATTTTCTTTCCAGTAATAGTTTTGAATTTTTATCTAAAAATATTTTTTTTGATGATAAATTAGATTATGAACAAAAAATTTTAAATAGTTTAAATTTTTTAGAATTTAACGGTGGATCTATTTTTGATTTTTTTAATATAAATAATGGGTTAAATTTAGATATATCAGAATTAGTATCTAATATAGATGAAGAGTTATTAAAATTATATAATAGATTTTTTTTAGATAATAAAAATGATATAGATAGGTATAAAATAAAAAAAGATGTAAAAAATTTAATTTTAAATAACGATGTTGGAGTAAATATTTTTATTAATTATGGAATATTTTTATTTCGAAATCCTATATTTGATTTTAGTTATAAAACAAGCATTTCAATGCATTACGATACTTTAGATAAATTTTGAGATAAACGACCTAGTGTATCTGGGTGATTAGGATCTAATATTTTTGGATTTGGACCTAATTCTTCATTTTTAATTAAAAATAAGGATTCTATTTTTAATAGTTTTGATAATAAAAACTTATCTAAACTAAATTTTGGATTAATCAATAAAAATAATTATTTTATTAAACAAAATTTATTCGATAATTTTTATAATTTATATAATTTATTGTATAAGTTTATTAAAATAAGTATTAATAATTTATTTTTAATAACAAAAAATGTAAAATTTTTAACTAAATATCATGTAATAATAAAAAAAAATGAAAAAAATGAAAAATCGTTTAAAAAAGTAATTACTTTAAATACTAATTTATTCGAATTAAAATATTTAACTCTAAATAATTATTTTAATAACAGAAGTGTAGGATTAATTAAAAATTTACAATATGGTAGAGTATGGCCATTTTATATTACAAAATTTGAAAATATTAATAGCAAAATATTATATTTAGATTTAAATATATATAAAGAAAAAATTATTTCTAATAAATTAATAAATGGATTATTGATAGATTCTTTAGTTAAAAATAATATAAATATTGATTATTTTTATGAAATTAATAACATTTTTAAATATTTATTTAAAGATATTGGAATTGTAAATATTAATATAATATTTAGCATTTTATACTCTGTCGGTCTAATCGATTCTGATGAATACAAAACTAAGCATCTTAAATTAACAACCGAAATTTTATTAATAATTAAAATAATTCAAACTTTAATATTTCATAATATTAATGTAATTAAAATAATAAAAATAGTTAATTGAATTTTAGATAATGATATTTTTTGATTTGAATTCAGTATTATGAAACAAAATAAATATTCTAATTTTAGAAATAGAATAATAAAACATAAAACTATCCATTTTAATAATAATTTTTCTAATAATAATGAATATATATTAAATAAAAATTTTTTATCAATTAATAATAAATCTAAAATTACTAACTATACTAAAAAATATAAAAATAATGTAATATTAACTTATATACCTAAATTATGAAATTATTCAATTCATAAAATAAATTTTAAGTATTTAGAATTAAAAAATAATAAAATATTACTTAATTCGCAGTTAAAAAATAATAAATTTATATTTTCTATAAATACAAAATTTTTAAATAATAACAATTTGTTTTTTAAAAAAAAATTATTTAAATATTTTAAATAATAAAAATATATCTTTAAATTATAAAAAAGTAAATAAAATATTTTATACAAAGTTAAAAATTTTACTATTTAATAAACACATAATAAATTCTACTATTATTGAAGATAAAAATTTTTTTATATTTTTATTAAATAAACAAATATATAATTACAATTATTTAAATTATTTTAAAATAAACTTATTTAATATAATTAATTATGTATATTTAATAGGGTTGAATAACATTTCATTTACAAATTTTATTTTTTATATAAAAAGTTTATTTTTAAATTATTTTTTATATAATAACTCTGATAACAATAATAAATTATCAAAATATTTAATATTAATTAATAATTTACCTTCTAATATTTATAATGATAATTATCAATTACTTAAATTATGAACAATAAATTCTATATTTAAAGATTTAAAAGATAGCTATTACAGAGTTAATATTAATTATTTTAATTATCTTTACTGATCAGAAAATTATTTATTTAAAAATAAAATATCAAAAATTAATGAACTAAATGATTTAAATACCTATTTAGAATATATACCCATTTTTTTTACAAAAAATTTATTATCAATAATATACGGAGAATTTCCAGAATTTGGATTATTTGATACTATTTTGTCTTATTATAAGCTTTTAAATATTTTATTTTATACACATTTTATTTTTCCATTGTTTTATTATCAATGGTTTCGAGAGTATTATTTACTAGATATTTCTAATTGAATTTTTATTACATTAATTGAACCATTAGTAAGATATGCTTATGATGATTTATTTATATACTTTGAATTAATATCAAATAATTTTTTTAATAATTCTATTTTTTTTGAATGATTAGATTATAAAGGTAAAACTGAGTTTATTTATAATTCAAGATTGGTAAGCATACCTTATTGAATAATTACTACTTTTTTTGATTATTTTTGAATTTTTATTCAATATTTAACAAATTGACATAATGCATTATTTAATTATTATATTTTTAATAATGTATATGGGTTATTTATAATATTTTTAAATATATTTTACAATATAATTACTATAGATATTAATAACTCATTTGATTATGCAAAAAAAATTTTAAGAATACCAAAAAAAAATATATTATTAGCAAAAGGTAATTTTTTAGAATTAGAAGAAATTCAAAAATTAAATAAAAAATTATTAACATCATTAAAATTTAGCATATCACCTACAGAATTACCATTTGCCATTAATAATAAGTTTCCAACTATTGAAAATCAATATTTGTTGGATGTTAAATATTTAAAAAAAACTAATGATACAGTAAAATGATTTTTAAAAAAAGATTTAGATTCATGATATAAAGATGAAAATATTGAAATAATTAATAAATATAAAAAAAATAAAAATAAATTATATAAAAAAACATATAATAATTATAAAAATAATAATTATATTCCATTTGAAGATAGAAAAAATATTAAATTAAAAAAAAAAAAATTAAAAAAAATAAGTGATACGGTACTTATTTTTACTAATAATAACTTACCATATAATGAAAATTTTTCTAAATTTAAAAATTTATATAGTAATAATAATTTTAGATTTAAAAACTATTTAATAAAAAATAATATTAAAATTAGTAAATTATTAATAAATCATGAATTTAATAAAAAAAACATTATTAATAATACATACTTTAATATCAACTTATTCTATACCTATATTAAAAGTAAAAATAATTTTATTACAGAACTAGATTATCCAAAGGATAATTATAATTATATAAATTTATTTAATGATTTAAATATTAATAATAATTATAATAATTTAAAAATTATGTTTAATAACGATAAAGATGATAATTTAGAACTTAATAATTATGAATACGATTCTAATACGATATTCAATTATAATAAATATATTGAAGATTTTATTGATAATAAGTTTATAAAATTTAAAAATGATAAATATGGTTCAAAAAATTTAATAAAAACACTATTTGATTTATTAATTCCAAAACTTAATAATTCTAATTACTTAAATAACTACCATCGTAATCATAATATTTTTACTAATGAAAATAATAAAGAAATTTATTTAGATACAATATCAAATATTAATGGTTGATTACTTAATGAGTCAGAAAATAGTATTAATGAATGATCTTTTTATGATAATGACAAGTTAGTTAAAGATTTTAACTATTTTTATGATAATGAAAAAGAAGGATTATTTTTTGATAATGATTATAATGATAAATTTATATATAATGATTACTATATGTTAAATGTAGTTGATAATGAAGATGACTATAATTCTAAAAATAAATTATCAATAGATATTAATAAAGAATCGTTTAATTATTTAATTAATTATAACAATAATAAAAGTAAATTTTTAAATAATATTGATATTATAAAAAAAAAAATTAATAATGATTATAATTTTTCAAAGTTTAGTGATAGACTTAGGAAATCTCGACTTAAGAAATTAAATCAAAAATTTAATAAAAGAAAATTTATGTTTCAAAGTGATTTTAGAAAAAAAAGTTCTCAAAAAATAAAACTAAAAGAAAAAAAAAAAATAAATGAATCTAAAGTTAATAGGATAGTTAATAATTCTGAACCTTGGTCGATAAATAATTCAGGTTTAATACCGGATTTTGCCATTTTAAATCATAATGAAAAAAATAAAAATAATATTATAAATAATAACAATACGTTAAATGCGTTAAATTTTTCAATTGGAAATAATATGTCTATTTTTGATGTTTTAACAAATTTAAATTCAACTGATATCGATAAAAAAAACAATGCCGCTAAGATTTTAACTGTTTTAAATGTAGAAGCAACTGAGTTAAAAAATCCATGATTAAGCAGTGAGCTTCAATTATCTAAAAAAGCTAATTTTATAAATTCAACTATAAGTAATAATATTGATTCATTGTTGTTAGATTCTGTAATTGAAGCAAAACTTAATTTAAATTGAAAAAAAAATAAAATTTATGATGAATCGTTTAGCAGAAATATTATTAAAAAAAAAATGTTTAAAACATTTGATTCTAATTCAAGAGTACGTAGCAATAAAAATAATATTAAACGAAAAAATAATAGTTTAAAAGACTTTTTTGACATCGATTTTTTATTATCCAATATTGAATTTTCCAATAATAATTTAGATACATTTCCACTATTTATAATTAAAGAAAATAAATCAGAAATAAAAAAATTATCGAATGAGAACTTAATTATGATACTTAGAAATTTTTTAATTAATAATTATTCAATAAAAAATTTAAATTTAGAAAATTTTAATAAAATTATTAATGAAAATAGTAATATAATTTATTTTAGTATTGAAAATAATGAATTTATAAAGTTATATAGAAATAATAAAGATATTATAGAATCGTTTAATTTAAATAAAAAAATTCACTACATTAGTTTATTTTCTGGCTATATAGGTGAATTAAAAATAAATGAAAAAAAAAATAATATATATTATCATTTTAGTAATGATACTGGTGATTTAATTTCTTCTAAATCTCCATATTTTTATAAACAAAATAATAATATTATTCAAAGTATAGATAACGTATTTTATATGAAAGAAAATAAATTAGTTTTATTTACTAAAAGTTATAAAAATAATATTAAAAATGAAATACCAAGTTTAAATAATTCTATAAAAATAAAAATTAATAATGAAATTTCTAACTTATCAAAATATATAAATAATTCTTCAATTACTTTTAATTTAGCATTTTTTTCATTGATATCCGATAATAGATCTTTAAGTTATGATATAGATAGTTTTATTACTTTTAAATCAAAAGTTTTTGAATCTAAAGTGTTAAATAGTGATTTAAACTATTATAATAAGTTAATAGATAATTTAAACTATAATAATAATTTAATAGTAAAAAATGATAATATAAAAATAAATTCAAATTGATTTCCTTATTTACATATTACAAAAGATGGTTATGAAATACCATCTTATATATCTTCTGGTTATTTTATAGGAAATACTCTTATAACTAATAATACTAGAAAAGTTTTAATTTTTAATTTAAATGGAAATTTAATAGATATTATAAAAATTGATATAAAATTTAAAAATGAAAAAGAAAAATTCGATTTACCAAAAATTTTTGATGGATCAACCTTTGAAGATAGTATAGGTAAGGTTGATGAAAATTTTTACGAATATTTTAAAAAAGTTGCTAAATATTATAAACTTAAAGACAAATTAAAAAACAATTTAATAAATAATAAGTTTAAAGAAAAAAAAGGATTTTCAACAAAAAATTTAAATAACAATACTGAATTTAAAAATAAATTACCATTATTATTTCAAAATGAAAAGTTTTTAAAAAAGTTATTAATTTCAAATTCTAAAAATTCAAATTTAAGTTATTTTGATAATGTATTAGGATTATGGCCATCTTTTAATTCAAGACCTCTTGTTTTACCTGATATTAATGAAAACTATAGTTTTAATCGTCTTATTAGATCTAGAAAAAATTTAAAAAGTAATAGAATATATGAAAAAAATAGATTTTTATTCGGAAATAGATCAAATTTAAATAATTTATTTGAAAAAACTATAAAACCTGGTATATTTATAAATAAATCTATTTCAAATTTGATTAATAATGATATTTCAACTCGTTTTTTACCTCAAGTAGAATTTAAAAAAGGTTTTGAGATATTTCCTAATCTTGAAGAATATAATATCACTCCGGGTAATTTAACAGAACAATTTTGAAATGAAGAAAATATAGCAAAAAAATTTCAAATAATACCCAGTTTTTCTTATATAGCTAAAAATGGATTTAAATTTTTAGATCGTTCAGGAATAGATGCTATTTTACAACCAATAATGTCTGGAGATGATAATTTTGATTCTAATTATAATAATTCAAAAACTTTTTGATGAGATTCAGAAAATAGTTATTTTGATAATTATGAAGAAATTCAAAAAAGGCCTATACCAGAAATGTTTTGGACCAATCAAACTTTGCCTGAATATTGAAATTTAATGATAAAAAGAGAATCGCGATCTATTATTTCAAAAATTATTAATAGTTCGGATTCTTTATTTAAATATGATTGATTGCGTGGATCGTTATATTCTAATTTATTGGGCAGTTTAAATGAAGATACAGTTTCTAATAATTTAATAAATATTAATAAATTATTACCTAAAAATATGGATAACTTAGAAATTACGGGAAGGTATACCCCTAAAATTATAAATTCACAAGATGCTCATATAGAAGAGCGGGCTTATAGAGATTGAAGATATAATGGAATTGAATATGACTATGATAAAGAAGATGAGGAATATATAGGTATGTCTAATAGGCCTAATCATAATGTTTTACATACTAATTATGATGATTTATTATTTGAAGAGTTTAAATGGCTAAATACAGATGTTGAAACTACTGATTGAATTAGACAAAGGCCTATTGATTTATCAAGTAGTTTTGATTTTGGAGATGAATTACCTGAAATTCAATTAAAATTTAGAGAATCTATTGACGATGGCCATAATTTAGAACGAATTTCAAAGTATATTTTAAATTTAGATGATTTTTTGTTTAAAGAAAAATATATTAATAATACTTTTGAATTAAATTTTAGTACTGAAAAGTTTAGAAAATATAAAGAAACTTTTAAATTTGAAATTGAAGATGATTTTTTAAAATTTTCAGATAAAAAATTTAATCAAAATTCGTTATCAGATATTTATAAAAATAATGACAAGGATACGTATTTTCAAGAATCGTTATTTAGTGTAGCTAGTAAAAATAATAATTTTGATTATGATTATAAAATTGTAAATAAAGATATTAATAATGATATAAATAAAATTCCTTATAAAATGTATGAAAGATTAAATAATGAAAAAAATAAAAATGATATATCTTTAAATAATACATTTGAAATAGAATCTAATAATTTAAGTTTTGAAAATTATGATTCAAATTTTAATAATATTTCTTATTTTTTAAATAATAATGAAAATATAACAGAAAATAATAATAATTATAAAGATTTAGAAACTAAAAATTTAATAGAAAATTTTTTTTCAGAAGATTTATCTTTAAATAAAGATTCCTCTTTAAGTTATTATAAAGAAAAAAATTTTAGTATTAATAATAAAAATTTATATAAAAATATAGAATTTGATGATTGGATTTCAAAAACAATTGAAGTAGATTCTGATTTCGATATTGAAAATTTCGATTTTGGAAATCAAAAAATTCACAGTCCAACTGATTTTTATTTTAATATTGAGGCAGGGGATACTTATTGAAATAATTCTGAAGATGGATCTGAATGAGGACAAAATCCCTATGATAGTTATTCTTTACACGATTTAAATATACAAAGACAACGAGTAAAAAGAAATAATTGATTGAATTTTAAAAATAGAAGTTTAAATAAACAAAATGAAAAAGAAATTAGATTTAGAACTACTTGGAAGGGTCTTTATTCTACATTTAACAATAATTATAATTATAAATCTTTGGGTGTTTATGATTCAGAAAATTTTAATAAAAAAAAAATTGTATTTAAAGATGGGCAAGAAAAAATTATTAAAAAAAATATTTTAAAATTAAATATGAATATGAATAATAAGTTAGAAAAAGAAGAACTAAATAATATTTTTTATAACGATATTGAATGGTTAAAGCCAGATGATTTATTTACTTGAAATTTAAACGAATTAAATAAAAAAAATAAAACAAACGTTATCTTACATTCAAAAAACTCCCCTATTAACTCATTGAAAGTATCGGATAAATATATTAATAAAAAACTTAATTATTCAAATTGATATGAAGATGATTTGGATAATAAAATTAATACTAAAGATCTGTATTGAGATTCTGATTTAAATGATATGGCTTTGTATTCTTTGAGTAGTGGTATTAAAAATGAAAAAGCATATAATAATTATTCTGAATTTTCAGAAAATATATTTTTAAATGGAAAAACTATTAATAATTTTAATATACCTAAATATTTTTTAAATTTAAATAAAAATTTTAAAAAAAACAATTTAAATGAATTTAATACTGATAAAATTTCCAATTCACAAGATATTAATATATTTAAAACTTATAAAAATTACGGTGAAGGTAGCAAATATTTTGATAATAAAGAATTGATAGTTCAGTATAAAGATTTAGATTTTTATGATACTAAATTAAATCATAATAATAAAAAAACATATGAAACAGAACTATTAGTAGATACGTTTTTAAATAAAAATGAATTTAAATATATTTCATCTAATTCATACTTTTCTAAACTAAATAAAAATTTTGGTTTAGAATTCTCAAATCCTAATAATATTAATTATAATATCAATTCCAATTTAAACAATATTATTTTTAATATAAACGATTCGAAAAAAAACTATTTAAGTAATGTAAGTAATAATAATTCTATTAATTTTGAAAATTTTGATAATTACTTAAATTTAGATAAATGATTTGCTATATCTCAATTAAATAATTATTTTTTAAAAAGTAAATATGATATTAATTATAAAATAAATAATAGTTTTGATTATAAAAATAGATGATCAATAAGAGGATCTATTAATTATTCTTCAAATAGTTGATTATCAAATTTTTCATATCAAACTACCCCAAATAATAAAACTGAAATAATAAACGGAGTATACAATATTTTATCGTTTAAAATAAATAAATATAGTGAAATAGATGATGTATTTGATTCATTAAATTTGAAATATTCCATAAATAATAGTTTTTTTAACACTTTTGATTATAATTATTGGTTACTATTTATTAGAAAAATTTTAATTTTTATATCCTCAATTTTTTATTATTGATATTACTTATTTTTAGAAATTATTATATTAACTACTAAAATTTATTATTTTGATTTATTTTATAATAATAATTTAGTTTTTTTAATTAATTATTTGTTTGAATACTTATATAAAGAAAAAAATATTTTTAAATTTAAATTTATAACATTTGTATCTTGTACAGAATTTGCTAATACAAGTTTAGAAAATAGATGAATAATAAAAGAAAAAACAAAAAATGCCCACATAAAGTATTATACTGAAATTAATAAACCTAATAACCTTTTGTATAAAAAAATTTTTTATGAAAATTCTGACATTAATAATTTTATAAACTTAAAAAATTATAAAACTTACTATATTTCTAAAGATGATTTACCATCATTTCATTTTGAAATTTTTAAAATAAATAATAAATTTGGAAATCCTTTAGAAAACTCATTAAAAACTTACAATAACTTAAATTTTAACAATTCAAATGCAATTCCTAATAATTATTTTGAATATTTTTCAACCGCATACTCACAACATGAATTTTATGACAATTTAGAATTTCAAGATTTCAATTCTGAAATTAATTTAAGTAAACTACATAGTGAATTTTTTAAATCTGATTTATTTTTTAAAAAAAATGTAACATCTCAAAATAAAAATAATATTAGTTCCGTAAATAATATGTATTATAATAATTTTAATAAAAATTATTTAAAATTTAAAAATTTTAATAATTATAGTAAATTTTTTATTAACTCAAATAAATCAAAATTGTTAAATAACGAAAAATATATGTCTAGTGAATATAAAACTTCTAAAATACTAAAAAAAGGATATGGATTAAATGATATTTATAATGAAAATACAGAACTACGTTCATTATCAGATTATAATAATGAGTTACAAATGCTAGGAATTAATAAATTAGAATTGTCAAAATTTTATAAATCAATTGATATATCCGATAAAGATGTATATTTAGATAATGCTAATTATAATGAAAGTTATTACGATAATTTATTAATTAATTTATCTAGTATAAATTATTATACTAATCAATTTTTAAATCAATTAAAAGAAAAAAATAATTATAAAATAAATAAAAATGAACAGTTTTTTGATAATAAATATATTGAACTACTTAATAAAGATTGGTTAGCTAAAAAAGAATATATAGAAATGAATAGACACTTATCTACATTTTTTAAAAACCAATCTATATCTAACCAAATAAATTCTTTTTTCGGATCATTTTGAATTAAAAATAAAAAAAAAGTTAATAATAATATCATTAATAAAAATTTTAAAATATTTTTAAAATATTTTTTTATTTTTAATATACCAAGTAAATTATATTGAAAAAAAAATACTTTTATCAATAATAAATTATATAAAAAGTTTAGTTTATTTAAAGAAGTTAATAAAAATATTAAAATTTTAAATTTTAAAAATAAAAATTTAAATATTATGAAATTTGAAATTGAATTTTTAAAATATTTTATAAATTTAAATAAATATTCTAAAAATATTATTTTAGGATATACTTTTAATAATTTAAAAAGTAAAATAATAAAAAATAAAAAAAAATTAATTATTTCAAATTATAAATTAATAAATAATAATACTAAAAATTTTAAATCATTAATTACAAATGGATATTCAAATAGTGTAGAACAGAATGAAAAATTTTATTCAATATCTAAAACTAAAAACGATAATATTGAGATATATAAGATTGAAACTCCTCTTCGCAAAAAGTTATTTATTAATGAATTTTTAAATAAAAATATAAACAATTCGTTTGAAATTGAAGACTTAAATAGAAATTCTGAAAATTATCAAAAATTATGATCTGATTTAGAACTTAACAACTCAATAGATATATGAAATTATTCAGATTTTGATTTTTTATCAAAAAATAAATATAGAATTTTTAATGAATATTTACAGAGTTTAAAAAGTACTAAAGTTTCAAATAATAATTATTTAAATGAAATAAAAAACAGAAAATTTGATTGAATTAAGCCTGAAAATATAGATTTTAATAATCAAAATTTGGAATTTTTAAATTTTACGGAAATAGGTTTAAATAAAAAAAAATTTAATAAATTTTTAAAACCTAACAAAGAATTTAAAAAATTAGGAGGTCAAAAAAAATATCCATTTTATAAATTATTACTAAAAACTCTTTCAAGAACAAATGCCAATTATTGATTACCGGATTTATTTCCAAATTATAGAAAAAGACAATTATATTTAGGTTTATCTTATATACCTGAACAATTTGTCTATAAAAATTTTAAATTTTTAAATAAAGATTCGCATTTAGAAAATAGAATAAATGAGTATTATTATAAAAAACAAAATTTAAAAAATTTATTTGATTTAAGTTATCCAATTGATTACCAGTTTCCAATAAATAATTTAAATTTATTAGATAAGCATATTTCAGGTTCAGATATTGATAAAAAAATTAAATTTAAAAAATCAAATATATTTAATAATTATAATTATAAACGATTTGAAAATAATGCATATAATAAATTAGAAACTCAATATAATAATATTTTACCATTTTATATAACTAATAGAAATTATTCATTTATGAAAATTTTAAATAAAAACGTTATTGGCAATAATAACGATATTAGCACTATGTTACGTTCAGTTCCATTAGGAATTTTAAATTTATATGGCTATCATAATATTTTAAATATGGGTAATATAGAAAGTTTTTCTAGTACTTTTAATTCATTAAATAAAAATTTAAAAACAGATTATTATTTAGAAAATAATTTATTTTTTAAAAATAGAAATAAAGGCCTTGACTCTGTATTGGGATTTTTTAATAATTTAAAAAGTTCATCATATTTTACAAATAGTGATTTAATAGAATACTTTGATAATAACTTTAAATTTAAAAAACTAAATATTAAAAATGTATTTTTTAAAAATAAACATTACAATTATTTTTCCGATATAAAAAAAAATAGTTATTTTAATATTAAATATTTAAATAATAGTAGTTTAACAATTAATTCATTTTATGACATATTTGAGTTTATTAATAAAAGAAAGTATAATAACACTATAGATCTATTAATTACCACAAAAGATTTAAAATATACAACTAATAGTTTAAAAAATGATATTACTAAAAATTATTTTATTTCAGAGGATTTAAACTTTGAAATAGATTCTATTGAAGAGCCTATAAATAAAAAAAGCGATTTAAATTTTATTTTTTTTGAAACTTCTAACTGATCCCCTATTTGAATTCCAGAATTTTACACAATATCAGAAAATAAAATAATTGAAAATTCAATCGAAATTAACAATTATTTAAAACTGCTAAACTCATCTTTTTCTAACAATTCTTTATATTTTTTAAAAAGTATTAAAAAAAAAGTTTTAAAAAAAAAAAAAATTGAAAATAATTTAGAAAAATATAATTATAAAAAAAATGATATTTCAGAAATTTTTTTAAAAATAATTTTAACTAATTTTAATAATTTTGAATATAAATTAAAAAATATGATAAGTGATAAAATTTATTATTCAAATATTATATTTTACTTTTCAATTGTTTACTTAAAATTTTTAATTTTTTTTTTAGATAAAAATAATTTAATAAAACATATTGATATTTATTCGGTATTAAATGAAATATTAAAAAATAAAGTTTTATTAGAAAAAAATAATAAAATAGATTATTTAAAATTAACTGATAATTGAAATAAATCTAA
>Ga0256878_1000018_pt1 | contig 20253 bp, 1 predicted proteins | sample MC6MC0436MT_FD_186343 | JGI IMG/M metagenome (GOLD analysis project Ga0256878, IMG submission 186343) | Metatranscriptome of enriched soil aggregate microbial communities from Iowa State University, Ames, United States - MC6-MC0436-MT... | ecosystem: Environmental > Terrestrial > Soil >... | reverse complement strand
CGCTGGCTGCCGACTGGCCGATCGCTGTGATCTCGGTCTGGCAGGGAGGCCGATGCTATGCCACTGTCGCCTGACTCTGACTTGTCTGCTGCTGTTCCTGCTGATTGCGCCATACAGTCCGCCTCTCGCTTCCCCTCCCTCCAACTTGGGAGTGTGAGCGAGTGAGTCGGCATGGGTGTCGCCTCCTCGTCGGAGCGCACCCGTCTGGGCTTCGACCGCCTGTCCGAGTCGGTGGCGCTGTACGATGCGCTGGTGGCGCCTTCGCTGCGATGGACGGCTGCCAGCGCTGCTGAGGCGCAGGCGATGCGGGCCCAGGCCAAGACGAGCCCGAGCGCCGGCCTGCGCGAGTGGGCGCCGGACGATTGGATCATTGAGCGTGTCGACGAAGTTGAAGAAGACGCGCTGCACCTGTTGCCTGTGCAGCGAGTGGCCGATGCACCCACCGGAGACGCATCAGTTGCCGGGGCAGCATGGCAGCGCCAATCCGTCTTGTCCGCATCGACGCTGCAGCCGCCCGTGCCTCAGCTCTACTCGTCGCTGCTGGTTGAAGCGGGCTCTCTGGCCAAGCACTCGCTGATCCACAGCTACAACTCCCATTTGGGCGAGGATGCCAGCCGCGTTGCCCATTCGGTGCGAGAGCTCCGGCGAGGGTTGCAGCGCGGGGTGGAGGGACAGCGGGCACGCGCCAGCCAGATTGCCAAGCTGCTGGCGGACGTCAAGGCTGCATACGCCGAACCGACCGATGACTCGGAGTCTGGCAGCTCTGCCGGCGCTGACTCTGCCGCTGCAGCCTCGTCCTCTCCGCCGAATCCGGAGGGCATGGACAGCGCGACTGTGGCGCTGCAGAAGCTGTTGCAGAGCCGCGGCCGAGTGAGCAAATCCGAGGTGGAGAGCAAGGCGCGCACCGCTCTCGGCTCTATCATGTCCACCGTGATGGGCGGCGCTAATGGCTCTGGCAAGGCTGCACCGGCGTTTGCAGTCCTGGGACATGTGCAGCGCGTGGCCTTTAAATCAATGGTGTCCACTGCGCTGATCTTCCTCAACGCGCTGCAGCAGCACGACCCTCTCGTGCTGGCGCAGGTACTGCAGCTGACCCGTGACGCGCTGGTGGAGCTGCGCACGCCCAGCGCGCTGTGCAACACGCGGCAGAATCTCGGCGCGGCTGGTGTGAGTGTCGAGGCCGTGCGGGCTCTCGCACCCGTCTTCGAGTTCTACGGCAACCTCATCGCGCGCGTGCCGGCCTTCCCGGCCACGAGCGATGTTATCAAGGCTTCCCTGCCCTCCAGCCCCTTTGGAAACCTGCTCGCGCTGCCTGTGCAGGCCTCTGCAGGTTCGCGCGGGCTGCCGCCTACGCTGCGTCAGTCGGTGAGCCGAGCTCTGCCTTCGTCCGCGGAGGAAGCAGTTACACCCCAGCTGCTGCGCACGCAGTGCATCGAAGTGTCTATGCTGTGGAGTCTCTCGCGCGGCAACCTGGTGGAGCTGCTGCGCTGGTTGCACTTCCTTCTGGATCAGGACGTGTTCGACGCGGCGTCCGCGGGCGGCTTCCGGCCGTCGAGCGGTGCGTCGGCCATAACGCCCGCGTACGACGTGCGCCCGTTCATGGACCTGCTGGCAGGGTACATGCACGACGCGGCACAGGTGGAACAAGAGGAAGCCGCGCAATTGCGCGAACTGGCGCATGCTGCACTCGCACCGCAGCGGGAGCGCGAGCGCACCGCGCGGCTCCGCGCGCAAGCCAAGGAGATGCTCGCGCGCCGCGCTTTCATCGGGCTCAGCACGGAGAAGAAGCGCAAGTCCGGTCGAGTGGGTGCAGTCCGCCAGCGTCGGGGTAGCCACAGCAATGCGGGCGCTCCTCGTCTGCAGCGCCAGTCCTCCCGCGGCGTTGAGCGGCGTGTGCGTCGCGTGCGCGCTGAATCTGGTTCTGACGATGGGAGCGAGGACGCCAGCGAAGAGGAGGATGCCGACGCCGAAGAAGAGGAAGACGGCGAGGACGCCGAGGATGAGGATGAGCCGCGCATCATGCACCGTGGACAACGCGTCCGTCTTGGCTCTCGCCATTCCGCCGGATCGGGTGCCGAGGACGAGGAGGAGAAGAGCGACGCCGGCTCCGCTGCTGTCAGTGAGGAGGACGATGAGGACGTCGACGCCGAAGATGAAGATGACGACGACGATGGCGACGACGAATCCAGCCTGTCCAGCGGCGAGTCCTCCTCGTCGTCCTCAAGCGGATCGGATGACAACGATGATGAGGAGGAAGAGGAGAACGACGGCCCTGGTCGCCCGGGCGACAAGGGCAAGGGAAACTCGCAGAGCCTGCACGGAGTGCTCTACTTGAGCGCCATGTTCGAGGCGGCCGAGGCGGACGCGCGCGCGGAGGCGACCGAGGAGGCCCTGGTGCGCCGCTCCCTGGCGCAGGTCAAAGCGCAGCAGGAACAGGAGGCGCAGGCGCGCAGGGCATTGGAGAGCGAGGGCAGCGGTGGCAATGCCATGACGGCTGCAGCGTACAAGCGTCCTCGCGACTTCCAGCCGTTGCCGCATCTGATGCTCCGCGAGTTCGGCCTGGAGCCGCGCGCAGAGGCGGGTGGTGCCGCAACGGGCCGTCGCGCTGTGCCTACCCCTGTGCTGCTCATGTTCATCTCCGCGCACCTGGACCGCTTGTCGGCGCGCCTGGCGCCGCTACTGGGATCACCGCTGCCCGGCTCCGTCTCTGCTGCAAAGACGGCGCCGGCAAAGGGATCCTCGAGTGATGAGTCCTACAAGGAGAGCGCGAAGAAAGCGCGCAAGCGTGCGCGCAATGCGATGCATTTCGTGACTGCGGCGGACATGGCGGTGCAGCGGTACGAGGCGGCCTTGGCCAACAGCTTCATCGACCCGCTGGTGCTGTGCCCGAGCGAGGAAGGCTTCTCTGAGCTGGCGGCTTTGGTCGACTTGTTGGCTCCGCTGTACGTGCGCCCGCCGCCGATTTCTTCCTCGTCGTCGTCGTCGTCGTCGTCGTCCGTGTCACTAGCGGTCGATTGTGCCGCAATGCCGCTGTGTGACTATATGGCATATATGTCGCTGCTGCTGTCCTCCCTGCGTCTGCTGGGGCGCCACCTGTGTGCGGTGGCCGTGGCGAGTGGTGACGGTGAGGCGAATGGCGGCAGCAAGGCGAGCCATTTCCTGAGCACTTCACTCGCGACGCGCCTGCGTGAAACGCTGTGGTCCCTGTTCCGGGTGGCGCCTGCGATCGGCGTCGCGGCTGCTGGCACCGACGCCGAGGAGCCCCTGCGCACGAACCTGCGCCTGATCCGCCACAGTGTGCGCGCCACGATTCAGTCTATTCTGTCGGACGCGTACCTTGCGCTGCATCCGAGCGATGAGACTGAAAACGCTGCCCTGGTCAGTGCAGGAGACGATGGATCCTCGGAGGATGAAGAGAAGCGCGAATCGCGCAGTGGCGGAGGCGGAAACAAGTTGTACATGCTCGGAACGATTCTGGCGCTGTGGCGTGAGGAGGACACACAGCAGGCGCAGGATGCGCTGCCGGCGTCTCCTCCTGTGCCTGCCCCTGCTCTGTCCCGTTCCCTGTCGACACCTGCGGCTCCTGCATCCGTGTTCCCGGCGTTGGTGTCGAGCTTCTTGTCGTCCTCGTCCCCGAGCTTCCTGCCGAGCGTACAGGCGCTGATGGCTGCCTTGCACCCAACAGAGAGCATCCTGGCGTCGCCCTGGTCCGTGGTGGTTCAGCGGCTGGCGCGCAGGGCGCCCGGAGCTGCAGCGGCCGAGGCCAAGCGCCGCGCGGCCGCGAAGAGGAAGCGCGAGGAGGAGGCGCGTCGTCGTCGCCGCCATGGATCGGACAGCGATGAGAGTGGCTCAGATAGCGACTCCTCGCGCCGCCGCCGTCGTCAGGAGGAGCCTACTGCGCCGAACTCCGAGGACGAGGAAGAGCGCGAGCTGCGCGCCCCTGCCGACCCCGATGCACCCTTTGAGTCTGGGTACATCGAGGCACAGCCGCCGGCTGGACCGGTTAGTGCCGCACCCGTGGCAAGCTCGAGCAGCAGAAGTACTGGATCGGCGCCTTCGTCGTCATCCGGCTCGACATTGCTTGCCCGCGCCGTGACGGTGCAGGCCCGCCAGAGCCGCGCGCAGCTCGTGCTGAACAATATGTTCGAGCTGCTGTGCCGCGCTGCGCACGAGCTCGAGCAGCAGCAACAGCGCAGCAATGCGGCTGGTGTTGCTGCCACTGCTGCGACTTCCGCGGCGCCGACTTCGAGCACTGCGTCATCTTCCTCCTCTTCTGAGCTGCCCGTGGACGACGAAGGCCTGCCGACGCTGGATCTGACGCAGCTGCAGCCGGCACAGTCATCGTTCGACTTGTTCAACCGCCGCATGCCGTCGGCAGCGCCTCTGCTGCCCTGCGTGGCCGTGGGGGCCACCCGCGCTGTGCCGGAGCTGGATTGCACGACTGCGCCCTGGCTGCCGTCGCTGCTGGCGTTCTTCGACGCCTTCCAGAAGCTGCTGCTTCATTCGACGCAGCGCACTCTGGTGCTCCACGCGCGCATTCAGAAGGAGAAGGAGCGCGCTGCAGCTGCGGCTGCGGTCGCCAAGCGCGGGTCGGCTTCGGCGGCATCGAAGCCTGCTCCGGTGCAGCCTGAGCGTGAAGAGAAGCAGCGTGAGGAGAAGGAGCAGGAGGAGGAGAAGGCACAGGAGATGCCCAGTGCATCAGCGATTGCTGCGGCTTCTCCGGTGAGCGCGGCATCGCTTTCCTCGCCCTCCACCGCTGCGTCCTCGGTATCCGTGTCGGATGCGATGCTGCTCGCGCCGCTGGAGGTGACTCGTCGCTACGTCACCGAGGTGGTGCAGCTGTTGCTCCTGCCGCATGAGCGAGCGACCGGTGCTGCTTCGACGGGGGAGCCGCAGGAGTTGCTGCGCTTCGTGAGTGTGGATGTGCCGGTGCCCGCGCAGAAGAAGCAGCGGGGGTCGACGGAAGAGAAGGGCGCTGAGAAGGCGAAGGGACAGACTGTCGTGCGCCAAGTCCTGTCGCCTGTGTCGTTTGTGCTGCTGCACTCGCTACTCCACCCGCTGTTGCTGGGCTTGCTGCACATGCAGCGCTTGGATTCCGCCCCGCTGGTGGCAGCCTTGCTGCCGATGCTTCAGCGCGGCTTCGCTTCGCTGCACGGCAAGTGGCTGGCGATGGCGGCTGCGAACAGCGACCCAGCGGCGTGTGGTGCGGCTTCCATCAGCGGACACCCGTTCGAGATCCTCGCTGCGCGCGTCAAGCCCCGCCGTGCGACGGCGCCCTCGCTCGCGAAACATCCGGGTCTGCACGATTTGGCGGCTCCGACGCCCACGGTGTGGCTGGCCGGCGTGCTGCTGCCTCTGTTCGCGTATGTGGTGTCCTCCAGTGCGCGACAGTGCCTGCGCGTGCTGACGCCCTTCTCCGAGCAGCCGCAGGAGGACGAGCTGGAACCGCTGTCCATCGAATGGGTGAAGGGCGAGCTCGATCGCGCCGATGCGCTACGTGAACGCGAGCGGACGCCGGGCACGAAGGAGTTCAAGGCAAAGCAAGAGCGCGATAAGAAGGAGAAGGAGCGCGCTGCGGCGGCCGACCCCGAAGAGCAGCGCCTGAATGCGCGCGTGGCTGAGTGGGCACAGCACACGCGCTTGCTTCAGGGCGGTCTGGCGCACAAGACGCTGATGACCGCGGTTCGCTCTGAGGACAATGTTGATGAGGGAGCCAATGCGTTGCGCCACTTGCACGACGTGCTGCAGCGGCCGACATCGCGTGACGAGACGTTCGACGCGCGCTTCGCTCATGTGTTGCCTTGGGTCGCCCCAGCATCCGCGGTGGTCACGAGCGCCAGCGCAGCTCTCGTTTCCCCGTCGTCTCCTCTGCGCCTGAGCCTTTCGCCTTCGAATGCTTCATCTCCGAGCGACGACGAGGAGGAAGCGTTCCTGAGCGCGTACTTCTCGCACGCGCCTGAGCTGGACTGGTTCACGGCGCTGCTGGCCAAGCCGGCCCCGGTGGACCCAAAGGCCTCTGCGCTCGGACGGCGCCCTCCAGTGGCCACCGGGCCGCGCCTGCAGAAGAGCATCGTGGAGATCGCGGCCAAGGCCAGCAAGCTGTACTTCTGCGTGCTTGTGCGCCAGCTGCGCCGAGTGCACCTGTGCGTGCGCGAGGTGCGCTTGCGTGCCGAGCACACTGCCCGTGTCGCCGCGCTGCAGTCTTCCCTCCCGGCGGGCACTCCGATCCCGGATAATTTGATGCCTCCCTCGCTCGAGTCTTTGCGCGCACCGGCGAAGCTGAGCAGCCTGTACGCAAAGTCGCTGGAGATTCAGCACCTCTTTGCAAAGTGCAAGGGTGCAGGAGGCAATGTCGAGCAGCTGTATGAGCAGATCAGGGAGCGAGCGGCGTTCCTGTGCTTCGAGACGGGACTGATGGACGAGCGGGCTCCTGCGGGACTCCTGTCGATGACAGCAGCCGATGTGCGCGGTCCGTCCGTGCCGAACTCACCTGCTGCTGTGCGCTCGGCGCTCACGTCTCCCGCATCAAGCAGCGTGCATTTCTCGCCACAGATGATGCCCGCCCGTGCTGGACCGCTGCATCACTCCTTCTCGACGCCGACTGCCTTGGGTGGAGCCGCAGCGGACACCCTGCCTCCTCCGTCGGCGCTGGGTCCTGGCACACTTGAGCGCAAGCCTTCTCGTTGGATTAAAGCCCGCGCGCTGATCCGCTTGCTCTGCCACACGCTCGGCGCAGTGGTTCGGCTGAAGAAGATGCTGAGCTCGCGCAAGGTTCTTGGTTCCGCGGACGGCAGTGCGGCGTTGGCCTCCTCTGGCGGTGTCAACGCGGATGCGCTCCGCTCGCCGGCGTTCAAGCACCTCGAGCACGAGGTACAACTCAGCCAGGCGGCGTTCATCTTCCTCACGATGGACATGAACGCGCTGTCGAGAGGAAGCAAGGGCGCAAAGGCGGCGAATGCCGACGCGGATGACGCCAGTTCGGCCAGTGGCAACAAGCGTGACTGGAACGCTCTGTTTGTATCCCGTCTGCGCGACCATATGATGCTGCAGCACGCGCGGGGAGTGTGGCGCGCCGTTGGGTTGTATCATTTCGACCAGCTCGCGCAGTTCCTCCTGGCGACCTCGGACGCGGCTCCGGCGACGGAGCAGGCCCTGGTGCAGGCGGACGCGCAGGCTGCAAGCGTCAACCCTGCCGCCTTGCTGCGCCCGCACACGCCCGCTGTGCTGCTCAACTTCCGTTTGCTCGAGGCGGTGCTGCTGCACCTGCGCGTGCCGACTATGGGCAGCAACGTCAAGTCTGCAGGCTCCTTCGCGAACTCCGCCTCGCTCAGCACGGCCGTGACGCCCACTTTGCAGCTGCAGTTCCGCGTAATGTACGAGCGCGTATTCGCGGCAGTCAACACGCTGCGCCCCTCGCACCCAAGCATCGACCCGCTCAATGGACTGCTGGTCAACGCGGTCGGCTTCTTGCCCGCTGTGGGTACCGCACCGACGATGGCTCTTTCGTCGCCAGCAGCTGCTGAATGGGAATCCTGGCGCATGGTATCGCGCAAGATCGAAGGCTTCCTCGAGCCGCGCTGCCTGTCCGAGTCTCTCGACCCCTCCTCGTGGCTCCGCGCGTCCCCCTTGTCCCTCGGTGGCGGTGACGTGCTCTCCGTGGTTTCGTCGTCGCACACGACCAGCTGGGAGGTGACTCTGGGCTCGTGGGCCGTGTACCGTCTGATGGCGTACCGCGCGGCAGAGGTGGTGGCCGAGCTGCACGAGGAGGCGGCGCTGGTCGCTGCGAACAACGCACAGGCGGAGAAGAAAAGAAACAAGCAGGCGAAGCTGTTGGGAGGAGGAAAGCAGCAGGCCAAGCAGCACGTGCAGCAGCCGGCTGCGGCGCCGTCTGCCGCAAAGCCGACGCATCCGGCACAGCAGCTGTCTATTGACATCCTACGCTTCGTACACTCGCAGTTGCAAAAGAGTGCAGCGAAGCGGAGGGTGCTGCGGGAGCGCATGGAACAGCTGCGCGCGCGCTCAGCTTCCACGTCCGATACCGTGACCGCAGCGGCTCCGAAGGGCTTCGGCGTGTGCCGCTCGTGCTTCTTCCCCGGCAACTCCATCGACGCCACGCGCTGCCTTGCCTGCGGCAAGGATGGTTCCATCACCGTGCGGCCGATTGTGCTGCCGTCTTCGTCGCCCGCGAGCAAGGCAAAGTCCAAGCCGAAGTCCAAGGGCAAGCAGCGCCAGAACTGGGCCTCACTGGACAATGATGCTGCTTCGACGTTGAGCGAGGATGCTGACTTGGGCGAGGAGTCGACAGCCGAGGAGACGAAGGAAAGCGAATCTAAGGCCAACGACGACGGCGACGCCGAGAAGGAGGACGGCGAGGACGCGGAGGATGCCGAGGAGGATGTCGATGAGCAAGGTGAGGACGCTGAGGATGCTGAGGATGGCGAGGATGGCGAGGATGGCGAGGAAGGCGAGGACGACGAGGAAGTGGACGACGAGGCGGAAGACGCGTCGGCCACCGACGACGACAACGACGACGACGACGAGCCCTCGCAGCGCAAGCGCGGCAGCAAGCAGTCCAGTGCGAAGGACGATCGCTGGCGTGTCCGCGCCGGTAATAAGGCGACCATGAGCGACAGCGAGCTCGATCTGTACCTGCAGCGCGTGAAGCTGGGCCACAGCTCCTGCGCCGGCGTGATGCTCGACGCGCGCTTGGCGAACTCGCCCTTGCTGTACCTGTCCCCGGCGCAGCTGGAGACCCTCCCACCCGCCTTTACGTATTCGTTCCTTGAGCGCTGCTACGCGCAGCTGAGCTTGCACATCAACCAGCAGCTGTGGCTGCTTCTGCGTATGCTGAGCACGAACAGCTGCCTGGTCGAGCTGGCTCTGGCAGCTGTGGCGCCGGTCGCGGCTGCGCGGCCCTCTACCACTTCTGATGCGGAGCAACAGTTCAGCTGGGTGACCCTGCTGCACGATTTGTTGCGCGAGGACTCCGGCGCGCCGGACGCGTACTCGACTGTGGACGGTGAGCCGCTTGTGGCGTCAGATGAGGCGAAGACCGCGGAGGGAGTGATCACCAGACCGTTCAACAACCCTGTGGCGTGGATCACGCGCGTCTTGTCGCTGCGCGTGCTGCGCATCGTGCTGCCGTTGTGCTCTCCTTCGGATGCAGCCGCAGCGCTCGTGCTTTCTTCGGCATTCACTACCACTGCGGCTGGCGCAGGAGGTGCACCCGCTTCTCCGCTGCGCGGTCTGGTGGAGTCGTGCCTGTTGCTGATCGGTGGTGAGAACGTGCGTCCGCTTGATCTGGTGCAGCCTAAGTCTCGCGCGGCCACCAAGAAGAAGGACGAGAATGTGGATTTCGAGACGGCTCTTGCCGGCCTCTTCGACGAGGAGGAGCCGGAACAGGACGGCGAAGACAAGGAGGATGCGTTGGCCGCGGCGGCGCCGTACGCGGCAGCGGAGATTCAAGAGAAGGCGCTGGAGGTGAACGACAATGAGAAGGGTCGCTCGCGCAAGCGCACCCCTGAGCAGCGTCGCGCGTTCGAAGCAGCCATGCAGCGCGCCTCTGCGAAGCGCACGCACCTTGCGCGCTTGAACCGCAGCCAGAGCGTTGCGGACGAGTGTGTATCCTTCTTGCGTGTGCTCATGACGCACGAGGCGCCCGATGCCGCCGGTGCGCGTCGTGGTGGTCGCCCTTCCTCCGTCGACGAGGACGACGAGGAGCAGGATGACGAGGAGGATGGGCCGGCGATGCAGCAGCAGCAGCGCCACCACCAGCAGCAGCATCGGGCCGCGTGGAAGAGCTCCATGTTTTCCACGTTGCTTGAGATTGTGCGCGGCGCGCCCGCGTCGCTCAAGCAGCTCCTGCTGTCGGCGAGCCAGTTGCATGTGCCGCGCACTGACGGCGACGTGGCGGAAGCATGGTCCAAGTTGCTGTTGCCCCGCCTGTCGTCCTTCTGCCCGTCGCTGCTGCTCCTGTTCGGCGCGCTGTCGGTGCTGGGCGGCTGCATCCCCGTGCTGCGCGAAGGCGCCATGATTGAGATCCATCAGATTCTGATGGACTCCAACGATCAGCGCAAGATCGGGACCGGGGGCGGCACGGGCGCGCTCAGCAGCCGCGTGGTCGATGGTCGCCTGCCGATCGCGGGTGCAGACAGTCGTGGCGCTGGTGATGCCGCGCCCTCCTCCGCTGCTGCGGGTGGTGGCGGCAGCGGTGATCCCCACCTGGGTGTGGTGCTGGGCATGTCATTCGGTCCCCTCGACGACGAGTCTGACGAGGAGGACGACGATCCCGACAGCGAGGTGCAGAAGCTGGACGAGCAGCAGCGCGTGCTGGAGATTCAAATGCCTGACGGAGACAAGTACGACATTGAGGTGGATACCGCAGTGGTCATTGATGAGATTGCCGTGCCCGCGTTGGTGGACAGCGCCACGCCGAGGCATTCGCCCTTCTTCAGACTGGCAGAACAGTTCCTCGACGCGTTCGGTCGCCTGCTGGTGCTGCGACCCCCGGCGCTTTTCAACTCGCACCAGCAGCTCTCGCTGCTGCTGCTCCAGCTGCACAGGCGCCTGCTGCAGATCCTACCGGGATTCCTGAGCCAGAAGGCGCTGGTGGAGCACTGGATGAGCGCGTCGAGCGGTGTGCTCGCCGCGCAGGGCGACCTGGAAGGCTTCCACGTGGGCGAGGGCGACGAGGACGGCGTGGCCAGCCCGTTCGCTCGTCACATCGCCACGGCCAGTCTGACGCTCATTGACCCGCCGGACGATCTGCGCAAGGTCGTGCAGGAACAAGCGAAGTCGGACTCCTCGTCCTCGTCTTCGAATAAGGCTGACGCCAATGCCCGCCCTGGCCGTGCGCACTGGGAAACCTACCTGGCGTCCCTGGACCGCTGCAAGCCCGTCGTGCCCGCTGCGACGGACGAGGCCGCCTCCCGCGCCGTTGGAGACGCCCTGCGCAAAGCGGGCTTCCTGCCGGACGAGCAGGGGCAGCAGGAGGACGAGGAAGAGGAGGAGAAGAAGAGCGACAAGACCGAGCAATCCGAGTCGAAGAAGGACGACGAGAAGGCGTGGGTGACGGCCGCGCGTGTGTTCGGCAGCGAGGAGAAGGCTGTGGCGCCGCAGTCGATCGTTGCGCTGTACACGGAGCCCCTGCACACGAGCATGGACGATGCAACGAAGGTTTCCTCCACCGTTGCTACTGCGAGCGCTTCTGTCCTGCAAACGCCCAACTGGCAGCCACTTGTCAGCGCCCGCGACCTGCGCGCTTACCATCGCGGTCGTATCCTCGTTCCGAGCAACGATGGCAGCGTTGACCCGCCCCTGGCAGCGACGAAGCCTTTGGTGGTCGGTGCGGCGGTCGACTCGAACCACTCTGCTCTGCGGCACCAAGAGGTGCAGATGGTTGCCTACATGGCCTCCAACGATCCGAAGAGCAGCGTACAGAGCCCCGCGCCGAACCAGTTCCGCCTGACCAGCGGCGATCGCTTCGCGCACTTCCACTTCGATGGTCTGCTGCTGACGGCGGGCAAGTGGTTTTGGACCATGACGCTGGAGTCGGGCAGCAATCATCAGATCGGATGCGCCACGCCGGCATTCCGACCGCGCGCCCCCGACGGGGACACTTACTTCGGCTTCGGTGACGACAACGAGTCGTGGATCGTGGATTGCTGCCGTCACATCACGTACCACGGCACGGGCGCCGAGGAGGTGCCCTTCGCAAGGAACTTCACGTGGCGTGTTGGAGAACAGATCGGACTGGGGATCGACATCGACCCCGTGACTTCTCGCGCGTCACTCAGCGTGTGGGGACCTCAGGGACAGTTCGTCGGCGTGGCCTTCGACAAGACCATCGACGCGAGCCATGGCCTGTTCCCAGCCTTCAGCATCGACGGTCCGGGTCGCGTGCTCGTCCACGCCAGTCCTGAGTACTTCGGCCGCTGCATCGTGCCGGAAGGATACCGGCCGCTAGTGGCGCCGAAGCTTGACCCCGCACGCCCGCTTGCGCCCTACCCCGCGCAGGCGTACTTGTTCGAGCCCGCAGGCCTGCCCGCGGAGACGAAGGCACCGGCAGAGAGCAAGGAGGAGGAAGAGAAGAAGTCGTCGGGCGCGGCAGAAGTGCAGCCGAGCCCGGTGGACATTATCAACCTGGCTGGCGTGGGTCACCGCGCTTCTTTCGTGCGTCACTCCTCGTCCGCTGCTGTCGCGGACTCCGCTGGTTTGTTGCGTGTGCCGTTGGCTTACCCCAGCCGCGCGTACGCCCTTGCTTCCGTCAACTCCCCCACGCTACTGTTGCAGCGCAGCCACAGCGAGCCGAACGTGCCCTTGGACCCGGTGGCCGAAGGACTGACCGTGTCTTTCCCCGCGGCGTTCGCATCTTCCTCGGCAGCGACGGATGAAGCCGCTGCGGCGCGCACGTTCGTGGCGTGTCTGCGCGGAGCCGACGGCGTGCAAGTGCTGTTGGAGCACGAGACGGCGTCCAACTCGCTCGTCGCAACGGTGGGCGAGCGTGTCGAGCGCGCAGAGTTGACCCAGGAGGTGCTGAACAGCACGATTGCGGCGTCTCGCGCCGCTACGCGCGCGAAGTCTGCCGCAGCTGCTCTAGCGTCCCTGTCGCGCCAGACCTCCGCCCCTAGTGCGCACCGCGCTTCCCGCTCCAGTGGAACCTCGACCCCGGCGGACAACTACGGCTGCTCTGACAATGAATCCGACAGCTGTGAGGAGGACGAGACCGACTACGACGACAACGATCTGCCGGTTCAGCGGGTCTTCAGTGGGGCGACACCGGCAGCGCGCTTGACGGGGCGACAGATTCTCACGGCGCAAGCGGAGGCCCGTGCCGCTGCGGCTGCGGCAGCGGTGAAGCCCACGGTGGAAGGCAGCGGTGCAGCGGTGAGCACGATGCTCTCCGAGCTCGCTGCTGCTGCCCGCTCGTTTGACCCCCATTCCGTCGGCACCGCCGATGCGCTGCACGAAGTGTACCTGGTGTTCTCCACCGACGGGCGCGAGCTCGTCGTCCACGTCAACAACCAGTCGGTGCTGAAGGTCCCCACGACCCTCGTCGCGGACCACCACCAGGCGGCAGAGGACGCGCGTCGTGCAGGGAAGGACGCGCCGGAGCCCCTGCGACTCGAGGTGCAGGTGCCCTCGTTGGCGGCGTCCGAAGTCAATCCGGCGCTGCGTGGCGTCAGCAAGGCCAGTCTGAGCGAGAGCATCGTTGAAGTCGGCGTGTGGGAGGCGGCGCTGACGGCGGCGCAACTCACGCAGCTGCGCGACGGCGGGCTGATGCACGTTTATGAGGACGCACTGGAGCTGCGCGATCAAGCGGCTGTGAGCACGGTGCTGCGCTTCAGCACGGACCCCACGCATTTGCCCGTGGGCGTTCGGTTCGAGTACCCAGAGGCCGCGTTGGCCGAGGCTGCATCTGTAACGGCGACGAGTGGACCGGCGTCTGCGTCGGCATCTGCGCCAGCAACGGTACCGGTGAGCAAGCAAGTTGGCCTGCCGATCACGGCGTCGTCGAGCTTGCGCATCGCGCGACCGCCGCAATGTGAGCCACAGACGGCGAAGTCGGACGCTGCCACGGCACCAACTCCAACGGCAGCTTCCGCTTCTGCAGCTGCTGCAGCGTCCGCGCCGTCCGCTTCCTCTTCCTTTTTGATTTCCGCCTCTGCCCCGCCCCCGTCCAGCACCACCGCTTCGCCCAGTGACGACAACAAGGCATCGCCAAGTGCCGACGCGAGCTTCTCCGTGCTGGTGGACTTCCAGGTGCTGGCATGGCCGGAGGAGGACGCGAGCGCGAGCAACAATGACAAACAGGAACAGCTGTGGAAGGAAGCGGAGGAAGCTGCGGCGAAAATGTTGGAGTCGCACACTTTCGCTGTGGCTGCTGATGCTGCTGCCTCCGCTCCCGCGGCGGCGGCGGCGGCGCCGGCAGAGGCCCCCTCTGAGGACGAGAGCCTTCTTTTCGACCTGTTCGGTGACTACGAACCCACTGCGCCTGTGCTGACGGTCGCACCCCGTGGTGTGGCGCCTGTGGACAACCACGTGGTGCTGCTGTCGCTGCTGCCGGACGCCTCTGCAGCCATGCAGCGCTCGACGTACTTGGCGCTGCACCACGACGGATTCATGCGCTGGCACCGCGCAGGGCTCATCCTGGCACGCAGCGCTGCGCCGCTGCCGCCTTCCCCGACTCCCTATCGCCTGGCTGTTCTGCGCAGCCGCTCTTCGCTGCGCGTGTTGGTGAATGGCGTCGATGTGTTCCAGTCTCAGCTGGACTCGTCCAGCGCGGAGAGCCTGGCGTTCATGCACCGCGACGGTCTGGGAGCGGAGATCGAGGTGGGGCGCCTGGTGGCGCAGCGGTTGCCGCTGGCTGCGCACGCTCGACAGGCGGTGTTCGAGGCGCTGGTGACCTTTTTCAAGAAGCACGCACCGGCCTCATTCGTGTCGTCGTTTGTTGCGGGCGCTGCTGATACCGCTGCTGCGGCGGTACTGACTCCCAATGTGCTCGCGGCGTTGGCCGACCTGGCTTCCCTGGACCGCGGCAACCCCGCCTGGGTGCTCGATGCGTTGGGCAAGCTTGTGGAGAAGATCGATCGCAACCCCTCTGAGCGCTTCGCCTCTTTGGCTTCACTGGTGGTGGAGCTGCGGCGTGTGAAGAGCCGCGAGATGCGCAACTTCCCCTTGGTGACCGCACAAGAGAAGAGCGCGGTGGGGGGTGCATTGTCGCCGTTTGTGCCCACCCCGCCCGTCATCGCGCTGCGCAGCGTGGCCATCCTCTCCTCCGGCGACGACGACGCGGTGGCGGTGCCGGCCGCGCCCCTCGGGGTCAACCTGGCGCGCACGTCACTTCCACTGTGCGGCGTGCCCGTCACGGCGCTGGGTCAGGCTGCCGAGGCTGTGGCACCGTTTGATCCCGCATGCCAAGGGGGTGCCGATGCCTCTGCTGCGCCTCTTTCTGTTTCTTCCGCGCCCGGCCTGTACCTCCGCGCTCGCGAGTCGACCCTGGTTGGCATCGACAAGCGCACGACGCGCAACCCGTTTAACCACGCGTTCGGCAGCATGCACCAGTTCGACAAGCACGTGCATCCGCTTGAGTACCGCGCGGACTGCGGATACGCAACAGGCGTATATGGATGCGACGTGTGCGGGCGCAACTTTAACGGCCCAGTGTATGGTTGCCGTGTGTGTACCAGCAGCGGCGGGTGGGACTGCTGCCCCATGTGCTTCGTGCCCTCGGTCAAGGAAGCGTCGACGCGGAATCCGCATGGCCACGTGCTGGGCCAGATGTACGCGAGCCAGGCGCACCCGCATCCGCTGCAGTTCTGTGACCGGATCACCGACCCGCGCTACGGGAACGGACTGTACGACTGCGACCTGTGCCGCATCACGGGAGACCCGGCGCAGGTCAACGTGTACCGGTGCGCATCGGGATGCACCAGCGACTTCCATCCATTCTGTCTGCTCGAACGCTCGTTCCATCTGCCGCTCACGCTGACCGATGCGCGGCTGGCCGCGGAGGCGGATAGCGCCGTCACAGGTGGTGTGGGACTGAACGCGCTGTCCGTGTCCACTGCGGGCGGCCCCGCCTACTGTCCGCCCATGAGCTTGGGTGTCGTCAACCGCTTCGCCGAGGTGCGGCGCAGTTTGTTCGCGCAGCAAGCGAACCTGGCGGCGCTGGGTGCCCGTGCCGCGATCCTGCAGCAGCTCCACCCGCACTTCAGCCGCAACCGCATCCTTAGCACCTTGGCGGCGCAGTTGTCTCGCGCGCAGGATGCCGAGGCAGCGAAGGTGCCGCTGAACGACGCACTTGAGAGCGTGGGCAGCACGCTGCTGAAGCACGCGTATGCAGTGGTGAGGCCCGATGCACCGGTGCAGTCGCCCTCGGACCCGTCGCTCGCAGGTCCGCAGGCGCTGCTGAGCGGGTCCGGTTCCTCCGCGACCTTCTTGCGCGACTTCCTGCAGCAGCTTGGCTTGCCTCCCTCCGCGCTGAACCGGAACACCCCCAACGTGTGGCTGGACGTCCCTGCGGGCACCCAAGCGACCGAAGGAGTCAACACGCAGTTCCCTGAGGACCAGATGGTGTCGCCGCTGTCCGGGCTCACCGCGTGCCAGACGAACGTGCTGCGCGGGGCGGGGCCCATCGAAGGAGAGCCCTGGCGCGAGCAGGAGGCCAACAAGAAGCAGGCGGCGAACACGCTGCCGAAGCCGCTGCCGTCGGAGTTCAAGTCGCACGCGCACCTGCAGGCCAGCGCGTACCTCGCGCTACGCCGCACGGCAGAGCAAGGCCTCATCGCGCTCTACGCGCGCCAGGTTGTGATCCACAGTCTGAAGACGTTCAACGACGCCGGACGGCAGATGCAGCCGGCGCAGATCCAGGGCCTCCAGCGCGCCACGAGCCTCCAGCAGGCGGCGGCAGCGGCTGCCCTGGCCAACGCGAAGGCAGAGGATGCAGACGCGGATGATCTGCCCCCGACCACCACGAGCGGCATGCACCTGGCGCCCCCCGGTCCGTCGGAACTGTCGTTGAGCCGCACGTTCAGCAACACCAGCAGCTCCAGTGGCGGGGCGGGTGGGCGCCCGATGCCTTCCCTGGCGCGCACCGCGTCCGTGCAGGCTGCGGCCACCACGATCTCGTTCCCCTTCGCGCGCTTTGGATCTATTGGCTTCCTGCCGCGTCTGATGCGCACCCTGGACTTCGAGCATGCGGACGCGCTGCTGGGCGCGGACGGAGGAGCGGGTTCAGCCGCCGCGGCCGCCGCTGCGGCGTCGTCGTCGTCGTCCTCCGCTTCGAGCAACAGCGAGGACAGCCAGCAGATGGCTCGCACGCTGCGTTCGATTGTTGTGGGCGAGATGTTCGCGCTGGAGAGCCTCATCTACTCGCAGCTGCTGCAGCAGCATGCCCGGACGGGCGGCATGTCCCTGAGCGCGCTCGACCGCAGCAAGAATGCGCCGGTGTTCGAGCGATCGGTTGGTCCGACGCCGGCACTTATGCAGCTGCTCGAACAGGAAGCACCCATCTGCGCGCAGCTGCTGCGCGAAAACTTCAGCCAACTGCTGGCGCTGATGTTCGACCCGACGCTGCTGGACCCGCCGGTGGTGCTTGACGGGCAGCCGCTCAATTCGAACAAGCAGCTGTCCCTCCCGTCGCCGCGCTTCATTCTGTTCTGCTGTATGCTGTTCCTAGAGCGCCTGCAGAAGGTGCAGGAGCAGGAACAGCGAGGCCGCGCACGCTTGCTGGCTGCCAAGGTGAAGCTGGACGCGGCGGCGCAAGCGAAGGCGCTGTCGACCGAGGCGCTGTGCAGCCTGTTCTTCCCGCCTCCGCTGGTGCACGGCTTGTTCACGTTCATGGTTCTGCACCCTGTCCCGTCCGTGCGTCTGACCTTCATGCGCCTGCTGGTGCGCGTGCTGGCCGTTGCGCCGCTGAGCACTCCGCAGTTCGCCTTCATCACGTCGAGCTTCCGCGCGGTGGACACGTGGCTCAGCAAGGCGAATGTATCGAGCGCATCGATGCGGCCCAGGGTGACGCTGCTGCAGAAGGCCGTGCTGGACTTGCATGCAGCGGCGCAGGCAAAGTTCGCAATGCAGGTGCAGCAGGAGGCACGCCAAGCGAAGAAGCGCGAGGCGGCGAAGCGAGCGGCCGCGGCTGCTGTTACTGCTGCTGCTTCGGGCGCGGCTCTCGATCGCGCCGACAGCAAGCCTGACGTGGATGACGCCCTGCAGGCATCCACTTCTCTCGCCGTCGTGTTCTCTTCCGGCGATGCCTCGTCCGCTGCTTCCTCTGGCGGTGGCGCGGGTTCCAAGAAGTCTTTGTCCGTTTCGATCAGCACGGACCTGCATTTGCACCATCTGACACACGTGCTGACGTCGGACGAAGCGGAACCGACGCCGAGTGTGGATGGAGCGGCGGGCTCCGGCAGCAACTGTACCTCGGGCTTTGCCAGCGGCATCATTGAATCGATGCTGGACAGCCGGCTGCCCTTCGCCGCGAGCACGCTTGAGCAGCGCTCCCTGCGCTACTACGTCCAGCAATTCGAGGCGCGTGCGCCGCCGCATGCCTGCCATCTCTACACCGAGCTGACCGTGTACCTCAATGCGCTGGCGCAGCAGGCGCTGAGCGTGGCTGCCTACCAGAACAGCGACCTCTCCATCCCCATGACATTCCTTCAGGTGCTCGGTACGGCGATGAAGCCGCCGCCTTCCGGCGCGGCCGCTGCTGCTGCCGGCGCTGGTACCTCAACCTACTCCGGTCCGTCGGGCACCGGTACGGTCGGCGCGTGGTGGCACGCGCTGCTGAGCGACTTCACCGAGAGCAAGGCGGCGTCCTCGTCGTCTCTCAAGCCCGTACTGCTGATGCGACAGCTGGACCAGGAGGTTTCCAAGTTCCCCAGTCTTGCGTCGCTCAACATTTACTTGTTCACTTTCCATGCGCTGGTGCTGCTGCGGTTCAACAACACAGTCGCGAGCAATCTGCCGCTACTCGACCTGACCGCGGTGCCGTCACCCAGTGCCATTGCGCAGGGGGCGCTGTTGGCGGCAGGCAAGAGCACAGCAGCTGGCAGCTCGATGAGCTCCGCTTCTCCGTTCGCGCTGCCGGCAACCCCGTTCGAGTCGCTGCACAGCAGCCCGCGCTTCGACCGCCTGTTCGCCTGCAAGGCGCTGCTGCTGTCGCACGTCAAAGCGGCGTGGCTCGCTGTCTCCATGAAGAAGACGAACGAGCGCGGATCCGGCAGCCTGGAGATCGACTCGTTCCGTGCCGCCCAGGCGCCGCTGCACTCACTGTCCTTTGCGGCGATCCGCCAGACGACCTTCGGCCAGGCGTTCCGCCAGCAGTTTGTCGACGCGCACCTCAAGTTCCGCCACGCGACCAACGAGCGCTGCTTCAACGTCACGTACGTTGGGCTGCATGCATCAGATGCCGGCGGCCCCTACCGCGAGAGCATTGCCGGCATATGCGAGGACCTCATGTCGGCGCGTGTGCCCTTCTTCGTACCGGTGCCCAACGCAAAGGCCGGCACGGGATCGCACCGCGACTGCTGGGTGACAAGACCCTACTTCTGCCAGCCGTCGCCCTTCAGCACGGAGCCGGTGCCACCTCAGATGCAGCGCACCTACCTGCTGCGCAAGCAGTGCTACCGCTTCGTCGGGCAGCTCATGGGGCTAGCAATTCGCACCAAGTACCTGCTGCCGCTGCAGCTGCCGCCGCTGCTGTGGAAGCTGCTGGTTCAGGAGGAGGTGGGACTGAAGGAAATCGAGGAAATCGACCAGCTCAGCTTCTCGCTGCTCAACGACTTGCAGCGCATGCAGACGCGCATCAAATCGGCGAAGCTTAAGCGCGCGGCATCCTCCTCCTCTTCCTCCAGCGCGGCCGCCGCGGCAGGTGATGAGGAGCGCAAGGAGAGCGACGCGGCCGCTTCGTCATCCTCGTCGTCGGGCGCGGCCTTCTCCTCGATCGAGGAGGACCAGGAGCTGTTCGACTCGCTGATCTCGGAGCTCAAGTTCGAGGCGACCGCGGCGGACGGGCGCACGCACGACCTGCTGCCCCGCGGTGGCTCGCTGGCGCTGAGCAGCGAGAACTGGCAGCAGTACTCTCACCTGCTGCGCCAGTTCCGCCTGCACGAGTTCGACGCCGAGGCACGTGAGATCCGTCACGGCCTGCACAGCGTGGTGCCTCCGTCCTTCCTCCGCCTGCTGACCTGGAGCGAGCTGCGCCACCTGGTGGTGGGCAGCGGCGTGGTGGACCTGGAGCTGCTGCAGCGCATGAGCACCGTGTCGAGTGGCCTGCAGAACACGCCGACGATCGGTTACTTCTGGAACGTGCTAAAGAAGCGCTTCACGGCCAAGCAGCATGCGCAGTTCCTGCAGTTCGTGTGGGGACGCTCCACGCTGCCCTCGCGCGAGCAGGACTTCGAACGGAAGATGGCCATCAACGTGCTGCATGAGGGGAACAATCCTGATCAAAATCTCCCTCTGAGCCATACATGTTTCTTCGGCATCGACCTACCGCTGTACACTTCCGAGGACATTCTGTACTCGAAGCTGCTCTACGCCATCGAGAACACGTCCAGCATCGACGGCGACTCCAGTATCCAGCATGGATCTGGAAGGGGACGCGACACGGACGTCGACGACGAAGACTGGGGATTTGAGTAGACTTGACCAGGTGCACTGAAGCCCTTGTCGGCTGGCTGAGCGAGATATTCTGGTTCAATTTGCATGTCGTTTTTGTTATTTTTTCCATTCCAACAGCGACCATTTCTG